>Ga0224508_10000399_pt1 | contig 43169 bp, 49 predicted proteins | sample SF_Jan12_sed_USG_4_FD_170157 | JGI IMG/M metagenome (GOLD analysis project Ga0224508, IMG submission 170157) | Sediment microbial communities from San Francisco Bay, California, United States - SF_Jan12_sed_USGS_21 | ecosystem: Environmental > Aquatic > Marine > Sediment | place: USA... | reverse complement strand
ATATGATAATGTCTGGTTTGCTCAACATACAGTTGATAATATTGCAGCATACGACCCACACAATAATAATTTGATCGAAGTTCCAGTGCCAACTGCAACTTCGTTTGTCCAATTTATGACATCAGACGATAAAAACAATGTATGGTTTGTTGAACAACAAGGAAACAAGCTTGGAATGGTAAAGATAACAGAGGTTCCTCTTGCAGTTTCTCAAATACAAACAACGGAAAAATTTGAATTAAAATATACTGAACTTGCATCACCATTAATGGCAATAGGAATAATTGCAACTTCGCTATTTTTTGTAAAAAGTGTAAAAGACAAAAGAAGGTTAAACTCGTTAATTAATTCTTAATTGATAACAAGCCTGAAGATTTTATTCCCATGGTTACTGCAAACAATCCAATCGATAACAAAACAATTGTTCCAGCAGGTGTAATATTGAAAATATAAGAAACCAAAATTCCTACAACCACAGAAAATATTGAAAATGATATTGAGAGAATAGCTGTTTGTTTGAATCCTTTTCCATACATAATTGCAGTAACATTAGGAATTACAAATAATGCCGATATCAATAAAACTCCAACTAGTTGAATTGATGTAACAACAGTTAGGCCTGCCATAAAGACAATTAAATAATTAATTTTTTCTACTGGAATGCCGCTTACTTTAGCTTGTTCTTCATTAAACGTTGAATAGAGTAATTGTCTGTAAAACAATAAAACTACAATTAAGATAATTCCTGTCAAAAATAAAATCAAAATTGTTTCATTTACACTAACAAGTAGAATGCTACCAAACAGAAAACTAAAGATATCAATGGTAAATCCCCCTGAAATTCCAACAATTACGAGCCCAACTGCGATTCCTGAAGATAATAGAACAGCAATTGAGGCATCTCCAGATATATCATATTTTTCTTTAATTTTAGTAATTACTAATGCGCTAACTAGAGATACTCCATAAGCTGTCCAGAGTGGGTATACTCCTGCCATTAATCCCAGAGCAATTCCACCAAAAGAAGAGTGAGCTATTGCATCACCAAACAAAGAATATCGTCTAAGAACAAGAAACAAACCAATTACTGAACACAAAATAGCAATTGCTATTCCAGAGATAATGGCTCTGTGCATAAAACTAAAGGTAAGGATTTCAAGAGACATGGTTAATGACGGTGCATATGCTCCTGCATTGAGGCCTCAGAGTATTGTTTTACCAGTTCATCATTATCAAAGAACTCATCTGATTCACCATGAAAGAATAACGTTCTATTAAGACATGCAACATGATTAGCTAGCTGGTTTACAGCATCCAAATCATGTGATGACCATATTATGGTAATTTTTTGCTTAGAATTTAATTCTCTTAGAATGCTATAGAAAAGGTCAATGCTTTGCTGATCGATTCCAGTTACTGGTTCATCTAAAATCAAAATTTTTGGATTGTTGACTAGCGCCTTTGCAATAAACACTCGTTGTTGTTGGCCGCCAGATAATTCACCAATTCTACGTTTACTTGATTCATGAATCCAAAGTTGTTGTAATATTTCATCAATTTTGTTTTCATCAGACTCTTTTCTCAATCCCATTCGTACAACATCATTTACTGTAGCTGGAAAGTTTTTTTCAAAAATTGGTTTTTGCGGAACATAACCAATTTCTTTGAGATAGTCTTTTGATTTTTTAATATCTTCTCCAAAAAATTTGATTGTACCTTGATATTTTGTATTGAGTCCAAGCATTGATGCAAAAAGAGTACTTTTCCCAGCACCATTTGGGCCAATTATGCCTAAAAAATCCCCTTTTTTTACGGTAAAACTGACATCATCAAGTGCTTTTACATCAGGATACTTTACTGTAAGATGATCAATTTCTACTATATTCAACATAATGCCTCCTTGAGGTTATCTAAATTCATAATCATCCTTGAAATGTAATCTCCCTCACCAGAAATTTCTAATGGAGATAAAACAAGGATTTTTCCGTCAATTTCATTTGCAACAACATTTGATATTTTTGGATTAACAGTATCTTCAGTAAAAATTACTTTTAGATTTAATTCTCTTGCAGTATTAATTACATTTTCCAAAGTCTTAGCAGTTGGTTCTGCATGAGGATCATTTGATGCTATAATTGTATGTTGATGTAAATCGTATTCATATGCAAAATATGAAAACGCATCATGAAATGCAATAAAATCTCGACTGCAATTAGATAAATCATTTCTAATTTTAGAATCTAAATCATCTAGTTTAATTATATAATTTTGGGCATTTTGCTGAAAGAACTTTTGGTTTTGAGGGTCTGATTTAGAAAACGCATTGACAATATTTTCTACTTGAACTTTTGCTGAGACAGGATTTAACCAAATGTGTGGATCTGATTCATTAATTTCATGTTCTGATGATTCTTCAAAAATTTTATTTTTTACAATTCCTTTACTAGTATCAACTACAACTCCTTGATATTTCATCTCAGCTAGATTTTCAGCCCAATTTTCAAAACCTAATCCATTAATTATTACTAGATCAGATTTTTGAATTAGTTGTACATCTTGTATTGTTGGTTCCCAATCATGTGGTTCTACTCCTTCTGGAACTAGTAATTTTACATCTAGCTTATCTTGACCAACTTGCTTGGCAAATTCGTAAAGAGGATAGAAAGATGAAATTACTTGGAGTTTATTTGTATCACTTGTTTCCTTAAATTGAAAACCAGAATCACTTGCCCAAACAGAATAAGAGCTAAGTGGAATAACTATAATGATTGCAGTTATTGCAAATTTGACCTGGTTGTTCACAGGAAAAATGAACCTAAATTATTAATAAATTTATAAAATCTTAATAACTTTAATTGCTAAACTTATAACATAATTAATAACATTAGGCTTATGCCAATAGTCTCAATCTCACTTAATGACGAAATTTTGAAAGAATTAGACAAGCTTCAAAAATCCATGGGATTTTCAGGAAGATCTGAGGCCATAAGAGCAGGTATCAGAACGTTTGTTTCAGAAGAAAAACAAAAATCGGATTTGTCTGGAAACATTCATGCAATTTTGCTAGTGGTTCATAATGACGAGTTTGACCATGTTGTTTCGGGAATTACTCATAATTTTGAGGATCTAATTACAACACATCTTCATAGTAAGATTGAGAAAGAAAAGTGTATGGAGTTATTTGTGATTGATGGTGATGCAGAAAAAGTCTCTTCAATGACAAAAGATTTTCAAACAAACAAAAACATGGATACTGTAAAACTAGTAGCTATTTAACATTAGAATTTTGGATAGTCCAATGATATTTTCTTTGATAAAAAAATTACACTCATTATAGATACAACAAGAATAAATCCAACAGCTGTTCCAAACTCTGGGGCCACTACCATACCAAATTCAGTTTCCTGACCTGTATTTCTTATGTTTTCAAATCGAATTATTGTAGGTCCGGTCTGATCTTCTGTAAAGTAATAGTCTTCTGATTCTCCACCTACTTGTGCAAATCCAGTAACTCTGTGAATTTCTTTTCCTCCTTGCAAGATTACAAATGTATAATCTGAATTTCTTAATGGTTCATTTGTTGCCCCATCTCGAATTGTAAAAACATATTTTGTGGTGGTTTCAGGTTGAATTGTTATTGGATCCCATGATAAGTTTACAAGAAAGTCTTCACTTCTGGTATAAGCAGTAAGAGGAAAATCAATTTTTTCATTTGTAGACAAGGTAAATACAATATTGTCAGGTAATGGCTCATTAGTTTTTTTCATTTGGTTTTTCAAAAATCTCAAATGATCTTGCAATAATACAAAATGAACTATTCTCTCATCTTCTTCAGTATAATCATCAACAGTTACCGAAGATTTGAATAAATCAATTCCATTTACCTGTCCTGTGTAACCTGGAGACAAAAATTCGGTAAATTCATTAGGAAAATGAACCTCCTCATGCACCACAGGAATATGGGACATTTGTTTTTCACTCCAATCAAAGGGCATTTCAAAGGTTACCTGTTTTTTTTCAGAGTCATACTCGAAAGAGGAGATTTTATCAAAATATGACTTTAATCTAAAGGATACATCTTGATTTTTACTATCTTTTTCCAAGTATTGAGTAATTTCAGCCACGCTCAAATCTGCATTGTATATCCCAGAGTCTTCAACAATATTTGTAGGCTCATCAATTGTTCGGATTTCAATTTCAAAATTGTATAATCCACCTGAATTGAATATTGGACCAGTAATTTCAAGTGGGGTTGATTCTGTCCCATACCATGCACCTAGAAGAGAGTCTTGTGCACCGTTTATTGAAATCGTTCCCTCTTCTGTAGGTTTTACGTTAATTGGTAAAACTCCATCAGAAGTAAAAAAATAATTTCGAAATATCATTTGGTTTTCATGAAATAACCCGATAAGAAAGGTAACATTTTTGGCATTTTCTTTTGTTTCGTCCTCAGTTGCAGTAATTGTAATCTGCTTTTCATCTAAATTATCAAAAGACAATGGAAGCTCAACTGAGATGGAAATTTCTTTGCCTTGAATGTCTACTGATGAAATAGTATCAATACCAAGTCCATGACCATAAACATTACTTGCTGGAAAAAATAAAACTACTGCAAGTATTAGAGTTACAAGTTTGAGTAGAGACAATATTATTTTTCTAACTTAGGGTTATTTATTGTCAGTAATTCTTCCATTCTTTGAATTAGCTCTTCCATAGTATTTGCCTCTAAAATAGGCTGTAAATCATTAGGATCATGCGCACCTAAAGCGGCCAAAGAATAAACGTAATCAATTGTAGGAGTATCAGTTTTTAGATAATATTGTGTTAGAACTTGATCAAGAGCTGCAGGTTCAACTTGTTGTGGAAGGGCTTGGTTGATAGTTTTTCGTTTCCACATGTCAACAATATGCTCCCATTGATTCAAGGAAATATTATCATCTATTTCAGGAATTAATTCAACTTCTGCTTGGATGTACATTTTTTCATCATCATGTGACTTTTCAGCAAGATCTGATATTGCTTGATGCCCTTCTATGGAATAAGGATCATAGTTTTCAGGTAGTTCTACTGATGGTGAAATTATCTTTTTTATTTGAAATTTATTTCGTCCCAAGGTTTCAATTTGTAATTGCGTTCCATCCAATTCAACATCTTCACATTTTTTGATTTTTGCAATGGTTCCAATGGGTTTTGGTCCATTCCAGCCTGAAATTTTATTATTTGAATCCACTAGACATACACCAAACTGCCCATTACCTAGCATACAATCATCTACTAGCTGTTTGTAGCGTGGCTCAAAAATTCTAAGTGGAAGTTCTTGTCTAGGGAACAAAACCAAGTCTAACGGAAAAATTGGAATGATTTTTGTTTGAGTCAAACTAATTTCTTATTGATTGTCTTCAGATATATGGAATACGAAATTTTTTATTAAATTCTTTAATTTTTAGAATCCATTCTCATTGAGAGTCAATCCCAACAATGCAGCACGAGTATACTTTCCATATTCAGCTTGTTGGAAGTATTTTGCATGTTTTGTTTTATCAATGTCAGTGGAGATTTCATCTAGTCTGGGTAATGGGTGTAAGATAATAGAGTCTTCTTTCATCTTTTTTAACAAATCAAGGCCAATCAAATAACTTCCCTTTACCTTGAGATATTCTTCTTCATCTGGGAATCGTTCCTTTTGAATTCTTGTCACATAAACGACATCCAAGTCTTCAATGTATTCTTCAATGTCAATGGATTCAGTAAATGATAATTTTTTTCTTATTTCATAAATGGAGTCTGGTCTAATTTTTAGAGATTCAGGAGAAATCAAGTGAACCTCTACATCATAGTTTCCAAGACCAGACAAAAGTGAATAAACAGTTCTGCCATATTTTAAATCTCCAATAATTCCAATTTTTAATCCATCGATCTTCTTCTTTTCCTTTTTAATTGTAAACAAGTCTTGTATGGCCTGTGTTGGATGCTCTTCTGTGCCACTCCCTGCATTAATTACAGGTTTTGAAGAAATCTCTGATGCAAATCTACTAGAACCATCAAGTGGATGTCTTAAAACCAGTACATCTGAATAAATCGACATTATTTTTACAGTATCTGCAAGGCTCTCACCTTTTTGAGTAGAAGAAGAGGAGATATCAGAAATTCCCAAGGAATTTCCTCCAATTAAGGCCATTGCAGATTCGAAGCTTAGCCGAGTTCTGGTACTTGGCTCATAAAACAAATAACTCAAGGTTTTTCCTTTACAGATTTCTCGTCTTGCTGCGGAATCTAATTTCATTAATTTTTCAGTGTATTGAAAAATATCCTCAAATTGATCTCTGGTATAGTCTTTAATTGATATGATATCTTTATTGTAGAAATCGCTCACTCTTTCAATAATATATACTGGTGACTATACAAAGTATTCTGATGCAAGAGTCCGAACTTTTGGTTCGACGAATCAAAGAAGGAACTGTAATTGATCATATTGATGAAGGTAAAGGCCTTCAGGTATTAGGAGCTCTTCAAATTAACGGTAGGGATGGAAGTTTAATCACGATTGCATTGAATGTGCCAAGTGGCAAATTTAAGAAAAAAGATATTATCAAGGTAGAAAACAAGTTTCTAGCTGATGATGACACCAACAAATTGGCAGTAATTGCTCCAAAGGCAACTATTAACATCATAAAAAATTACAAGCTAATAGAGAAGCGAAGAGTTTCACTTCCAAACGAGATAGACAGGATTTTTCGCTGCTCTAATCCTGATTGTATTACAAATAGTTATGAGCACATTGAATCAGTGATGGATGTAGTTGACAAAGACGGAAGAGTACTCAGGTGTAGATATTGTGGACGAGTATTAGATGTAAACCAGCTAAAATATAATTAAAAAATTTAAAAATTTTAAAAAGAGTTTACGATTGGGTTTACTGTCCCAAGATGATAAACATCATAACTATACCGTAGATAGCGATTGATTCTACCATGCCTACGAAGATGAATACTTTTGACTGTAAAGCTGGGTTCTCGCTAATTACTGCAAGACCTGCTGCACCTACTTGACCTAAACCGATACCAGCGCCAGCTGCTGCCAAACCAAATGCTAAACCTGCACCTAAAAGTTTCATGCCAGCTGCTTCTGATGCTCCAGATTCTTGAGCATATGCAGTACCAGTGAATCCTAATGCTGAAATTACAATTGTCGCCAAAAGTGCTAATACAATAGGTTTCATGTACGATTTAGCCCCTTCCGTTCCATATTTAAATCATGATAATGTTTTTGGATCAAATTTTATCCAAAGTCTTTTTTTTGAAGGATTGAAGATCATCTTTAATAGATTGAGAAAATTTTTCGTGATCTTGTTCTATTGATTTTTTTGATTGTTCAATTAATTTTTTAATTTCTTCTTTTGCCATTATCTACTTTCCATCTTAGCTTTGACTTTTTTTAACTTTGCGAAATCTTCTCTTTCTCTCTCTTCCAAGGTTGCAAGAATAAATCTTATTTTTTCTTTATACTGAGGAATAATTACATTTTCTAGTGCGTTAAGCAATTTTTGGGTTTTCTCAAGTGCCTTTGCAAGGCTAAATATTGAATTCTCATATTCTGCTGCTTTGCAGATTTTTGGAAGTAAAATTTTGATCTGTTTTGCTGCCCTGTCTATTGAGGAGTTTGTATCAGCAAATCCATAAGGCATTGATTTTGTATCTTTTTCAGTGACAGTAAGTGCGGGAATTTTTACATCTACAACTCTTCTAACATGGATATCGACTTCCATTACTGGTGGTGTTGATTCTGCAACAGAATCTACTGTTCCTGTTCCTAATGCAAGATATGCCTCGTTGACAGACTTGTATATATCCTGCAAAGGATCCCAAATACCACCTCTTGCCTTAGATGCTTCTTGAATCATCTCTTCGATGTTTTTTAATAAAACTTTACGCTTGTCATCTAAAATTTTCTGAACCATTATAGCAACCTGGCTTGATTTTTTATATTTTAGAAGTTCAATTTTTGTTGCAGCTACATTTTGTCCAAATGACATTTCGCTACTGTTCCTTGTAATATTGGTCTATGTATTTGTCTTTAATTTTGGTAATTTCATTCTTTGGTAGTTTAGAAACTATCTTCCACAAGATACCTAGAGTTTCTTCAATTGTTCTATTTTCATCAGTGGCTTGAGATAGGAATTCTTTTTCAAAGGCATCTCCAACATCCATGTATTTCAAATCGATTTCTGTTAATCCTGCCTTCCCTACAATTCCAGCAAGAGCTCTTACTTCTTGTGCTCTAGAATATGCATCATAAACTTGATTGGAAACTTCGCCATGATCTGCTCTTGTGCTTCCTTCACCAATTCCGTCTTTCATCAATCTACTAAGGCTCATCAAGATGTTCACAGGAGGATAAACTCCTTGCCTAAACAAATCTCTACCAAGAACAACCTGACCTTCTGTGATATATCCTGTAAGATCTGGAATTGGGTGAGTAATATCATCTGATGGCATTGAAAGAATCGGAACTTGGGTGACACTTCCTTTTTTTCCATTTAGTTTGCCTGCCCTTTCATAAATTGTTGAAAGATCTGTGTAAAGATAGCCCGGATAGCCTTTTCTTCCTGGAACTTCTTCTCTTGCTGCACTAATTTCTCTTAATGCCTCAGCATAATTTGTCATATCAGTTAGTATGACCAATACATGCATTCCAAGCTCAAATGCCAAATATTCTGCTACAGTTAATGCGACGCGTGGAGTAATTATTCTTTCAATTGCAGGGTCATCTGCTGTGTTTAGGAAAAGAACACTTCTCTTTAGTGCACCAGATTCTTCAAGACTTCGTCTAAAATATTCTGCTTCACTGTATTGCACACCGATTGCTGCAAATACTACTGCAAAATCATCTTGTTTTCCAATTACGCTTGCTTGTCTGGCAATTTGTGCTGCAACAAGATTATGAGACATTCCTGATCCTGAAAATATTGGAAGCTTTTGTCCTCTTACCAGAGTAATCATTCCATCAATAACTGATACACCGGTTTGGATAAAGTCTTTAGGATATTCTCTCTGCTCAGGGTTCATTGGTTCACCGTTGATATCAATAAACTGATCAGCAATTGGATCTGGTAGTCCATCTTTTGGCCTTCCTAAACCATCAAAGACTCTTCCTAACACTTCTCTTGATACTGGCATTTCCATAACTTTACCAACAAATTTTGCATTAGTACCAGAAATTGATAATCCAGTTGTTCCTTCAAATACTTGTACAATGGCTTTTCCATTTCCAACTTCTAAAACTTTACCTAGTCGTCTTTCTCCTTCATTAGTTTCAATCTCTACTAGTTCATCAAATGCTGCATTTGAAACGTCATCAACTACCACTAGCGGACCTTTAATTTCTGCAATCTTGCTGTATTGGACTCCACCTTCGGCACTCAATTTTGAACTTTCACTCCTGCTATGCTCTTAAATTGTTCTTGCATGTCAACTTCTAATTGATCAAGTTTTGGCATCTCATCGTCTTTGACATCCATTCGTGCCTTTAGCATTGAACCAACAATTGGCATAGCTCTAATATCAGCTAATTCAGTCCCTTCTTTCAAAGCTTGTTGTCCTCGCTTGTAAAAGTCTACAAGAAGTTTTAGTAATTTGTATTGTTTTTCTGGACTACAATAAGTATCAACTTCGTCAAATGAGTTTTGTTGTAACAAACCAATCTTTACCATTCTTGCAACTTCTAAAATTAATTTTTCTTCATCAGGCAAGGCTTCTGGGCCTAAGAGTCTCACAATTTCTTTTAGTGTATCTTCTCTTTGTAAAACACCATATGCCTCACTTCTAAGGCTAAGCCAATCTTCATTGATGTTTTCTCCCCACCATTTTGCAATGTCTGCCAAGTAACCTGAATAACTGTTCATCCAATTAATTGACGGATAGTGTCTAGAATATGCAAGCTTTGCATCCAAAGCCCAAAAAGTTTTGATAAATCTCATAGTATGGGTTGTTACGGGTTCAGTAAAGTCCCCACCTGATGGTGAGACTGCTCCAACTAGAGTAACTGATCCGTCTCGGTCTGGACTGCCAGAGGCTCTTACTCGTCCAGCTCTTTCATAAAATTCTGCTAATCTTGATGCAAGATATGATGGATATCCCTCTTCTGCAGGCATTTCTTCTAAACGGCCACTCATTTCTCTTAGAGATTCGGCCCATCTACTTGTAGAATCTGCTACAAGTACAACGTCTTTACCCATATCTCTATAATATTCAGCGATTGTTACACCAGTATAGATACTTGCTTCTCTGGCTGCTACTGGCATGTTACTAGTATTTGCAACCAAAACTGTTCGATCCATAAGTGGTTTTCCAGTTCTAGGATCCTTGAGTTCTGGGAACTCAACTAGAACTTCTGTCATTTCATTGCCTCTTTCTCCACATCCGATGTAAACTACAACTTGAGAATCCGCCCATTTAGCAATCTGGTGTAATGTTACTGTTTTTCCAGTTCCAAAAGCACCTGGTATTGAACCAGTACCGCCTTTTGCAATGGGGAAGAAAGTGTCAATAACACGTTGTCCTGTTAATAGTGGAACTGTAGGGTCATATCGTTTTAGGAATGGACGTGGTTTTCTTACAGGCCATTTGTGAAACATCTTTAATGGAACAGACTGACCATCTTTTTCAGTGGTTGCCATTTCAGTTTCTAAATTATAATCTCCTTCACTTACGATATTTGTAATCTTTCCTCCTTTATGGTCAGGGGGAACCATGATGGAATGCTCAATTAGATCTGTTTCTTGTACAGTACCAATTACGCTTCCAGCAGAAACTTCGTCTCCAACGTTGACAGTTGGAATAAAATGGTATTGTTTGGTCATGTCAACGGGGGTTGTAGTTATACCTCTTCCAATATAGGAACCTGAGGCTTTTGATAATTCTTTTAGAGGTCTTTGAATTCCGTCATAAATTTGTCCAATAATTCCTGGACCCAATAAAACACTAAGTGGGTTTCCAGTTCCAATTACCGGTTCACCTGGTTTTAATCCGCTGGTTGATTCATAGACTTGAATAAATGCAACATCTCCTGTTAGTCTAATCACTTCTCCTACAAGTTTTGAATTTCCAACAGTTACAGTCTCATACATTTTTGCATCAGACATTCCGTCTGCTCTAACAGCCGGACCGCTTACCCAAACAATTCTACCTTGTGCAGCCATTTTAGTTACCTACTCCAAATTGGGTTGCGATATCTTTCCTAATTAAAGGCTTCAATCGTTCAATTTTAGCATCGATAGTATTGTCAAAAGTCATTGCACCATCCTTTGATTTTACTTTCACACCTCCAAGACAATCAATGGTTTCTGATGAGAGTTCAGCTCCTGGATATTGAGAGAGTGTTGATTGGACTACATCTTTATCTTTAGAATTGGTAAAAACTGTGATTTCAGTTGTTCCTAAGATTTTTGTTGATTCATCTAATAGAGATTTAATTAAATTGGAATAATCGCCACTGCGATCGGCATTTGAAATTTCTTCTATTGCTTTTGTAAAGACTTTATCAATTGATTCTTCTACGGTGGTTAGCTTTTTGTTTCTGGACTCAATATCAGAGCTTCCAATAATCTGTTTTTCAATTTTATCGGCTTCTTTTTTACCATTTGAGATGATTTGATCATATTCTTGCTCTAAAGTAATAACGGAATCATCCAGACTTTGTTTAGATTCTGAGAGTGCAGAATCAAGGCCTGAAAGAATATTAGATTCAGTTTGGCCAAGAATTTTGTCAATCGTACCTTCTAATGCAGAATCTGATGCCAATGTGTGGCATAATCTTGCTAATAGATTTTAATGTTTGGGAACGAGTTCAATCAGAAAGATATTAAAATCATAGAAAAAATCAGTTGATTATCTTGGCTACAGCCGATCTAAAACTTGGAACTGTTATTTTACCAAGAAGTGAGTCTCCAAGAGCGATTTCAAGACTAACAGAATTTGAATGGTTTCACAAAATAGAAACAGATAATGATCTTGTAACTCCGGGAATTGATGATCTTCTATTAGAGGCCCAAAAAGCATTTCAGTCAATTGATGATGTGGTAAAAGGTTTAGGACTTCCCCTTAATGTCGGAATCATGGAGATACTTTTCAAAGGAACTGTAATCAAAAAGAAAGATTACGAAATTGACGAAATTGAGGATATGGTAAATTATCTTAAAGAAAAAGCACCTTCAGTTATTGACAAACCCTCCGAACTCTTGGAAGAAGCATCAAATACAAAACTTGCAATAGAAGAGCTTTCTTCGCTTAAAGAAACTTTGGAAGTGATCAAGAAAATGAAAATTGACTTGACTGGATTTGGATTGATGAAATATTTTTACACTAATCTATTTGTTATCAATTCTTCAGATTTTGAAGAGATTAGTCGTTCTCTTGAAGATATTACAATTTACAAATATGATTTGGAGAATAAAGAAAAGTCAGCTCTTTTAATAATTTCTGACTCGGAGGACTCTGAAAAAGTTCTCAAAGTTCTAAGAAGCTTTAACTCTAATGTTTTTACAATTCCGCAAGGAATCCCCCAAGTTCCTAGTGAGGCATATGAATATGCAACATCAAAAATTAAAGAGTTAACTGAAAAACAAGCTTCAATTGCAAAACAAATTTCTGGACTTAAAAAGAGTTTGAGACGGGATATTTTATCTATCCATGAAAAGGCTCTTGTTGCAAAAGACGTTCTTGAGAGTCTAAGAAAGCCTGGTGGAACCAAAAACTTTGCAGTAATACAAGGATTCATTCCTAGAAAAATGGAAAAAAAATTCCAAGACACTACTAAACAATGGACCTCAATTGTTGAAGAAGTTACTGATCCCAAAATAATCAATGAACTGCCAACTTTATTTGAAAATAAGAGATTTGTTAGAACATTTGAAGTTATTACCAAGAGTCAGGGAATTCCAAAGAACGGAGAACCAGATCCTACTCCAATGATTGCCTTGATGTGGCCAATATTTTATGGTCTGATGTTTGCAGATATGGGTCATGGTCTCTTATTAATGGGGTTAGGATTATTATTCAAAGTAAAAGGACAGGGTGAGCTTTCAAGATGGGGAATGTTAATTGCAATCTCTGGTGCCTCAGCAGCAATAGCAGGTGTTGGTGCAGGAGAGGCGTTTGGATATCACCTAGATCATATGGGTCCATTTGAAGGATTATTAGAGGAGGGAGGAGCACTTTACTCTGTAAGTTGGATTGTTGGAATACTTAGTGTTGCAGAGCTTACATTTGATCAAGTAATCAATATACTCAAAGTTTCATTGTTCCTTGGAATTGTTCATCTAGTTTGGGCAATGGTTTTGAGAATGCAAAGACTTGCCCAGACAGGTCAAAAACTTGTTTTGTATATGGAGGCAATTCCAAATCTTGCACTCTATGGAGGTATTGTTGTAATCATGATGTGTGCTATTGGTTCCCAATATGATGTGATGAATATGTATTCAAGAGTACATACTGAAGCAGTCCCATGGGTAACAATTTTCCTTGGTGATTGGGCACAGGTTTGGATTGTTACAAGAATTGCAGTGGTTATCGTTATTGCATCAATGGTGTTAATGATGGTGGGGGGAATTATGCATTCAAAGAAACATCCTGAAGATGGAGGAGACCCTGCGAGTGTGGTAATGGAGGTATTTCTTGGAAAAACTGTAGAGGCTTTAGCTCACACGATTAGTTATGCTCGACTAGGGATTATGCTGTTGGTGCATGCGGCATTGTTATTGACTGTCAATAATGCCTTCTCATCACTAGGTGGTTCAGAATCTGGTGGAGCGATGGCAATGATCATTGGCGGAAACTTGGGAATAATGATGATTGAGGGATTAATTGTGTATATTCAGTCTCTCAGACTTCACTTGTATGAGTTTTTTACAAAGTGGTACGGTGGTGGTGCGCAACCATTTGCACAACTTAGACAAGAATTAATTTACAATAATTTTATCTGGAAAAAAAAGTAATTTATTTTTAATTTAACAAATAAAAAAATCTAGTTACTATTTATTTTGTGGATATTTTTTAGGCAGTTTTTTTGATGTTTTTAATAATCTCATACAAAATATTTCAATCTATAATAAAACAAGAATTTGAAAAGATTATAAATTATTTTTCAACGGGGAGATCTAATAGATTTCCCCACTCACCCCAAGAACCAAGATATACTCGAACATTTTCAAATCCTAGCTTTTTTAACACAAGAAAAGAATTTGCCGCCCTATATGCTCCCTGACAATAAGTTACTATTTCAGAATCTTTTGGAATTTCATAAAGTTTTGATAGTTCAGAATCATCCTTGAAGGTTCCATTTTCTTTTAAATTATGATTCCAATCAATATTAATGGAGTTTGGAATGTGACCAGATTGTGCAGCCCTAATGGTAGTTCCATTATATTCGCCCTCAGATCTGGCATCAATAATGTTCAGTTTATCTAAATTATCGCGAATGTTTTCAAAGCCTGAAATAATTAATGGGTTTATTTTTCCAATAAAATTAGTTGGTTTGAAGCTGTTTGGTCTAGTTTCAATGGGCAGATTATCTTGTTTCCATTTTTTCATTCCACCATCTAACATGACAGCATCTGGATGTGAAAAATACATCACCATCCAAAGACCTCTAGCTGCTAACATGCCAGACACATCATCATAAAAGATAATTTTTTTTTCTTCAGTTACACCTGCAAATGAAAGAAGCATACCTGTTTGGTTATTGAAATTTTTTATTCCTTCTTTTGATGTATCGATCCAATGAAATGCAAAAAGATCCAAATTAACTGCTCCTGGAATATGACCTTCTGAATATTCTTTGAAGGATCTAGTATCAATTATCAGATTTTTAGAATCACTTAAAATTGAATCAAGTTCTTTTGTTGTAATTAACATGCAGGATGTATAATTAACAAACGTAAATTGATTTTGATTGAATAATAAAAAGAAGAAAAGAAAAGGATTTTTTCTATTCGTTTACGTATGCTCTTTCTCCGTGCTGTGCCAAATCGAGACCAATCTCCTCTTCTTTAGGAGTGACTCTGATTCCGCCAGGCCACACGGCATCCATTACTTTCAGGATTATAATGGTTAGACCAAATGCATATCCTACTGAGATTGCTGCAGCGATAATGCTAATTGCTTGCTGTTCCATACCTTCTGCAGTACCAGTCCATGCACCAGTACCATCACCACCAGTATCCCATATGTGGGGACTAGCTAGTGTACCAGTTAGGATTGCTCCTGTAAGACCACCCATTCCGTGGACGCCCCATACATCTAATGCGTCGTCCCATTTTCGAGCGTTCTTAAAGGAAATTGCACCATAACAAACTGTACCTGCTGCAATACCAATTATTATTGCAGCCATTGGACCAACAAAACCTGAGGCTGGTGTGATCGCTACTAATCCTGCTACTGCACCAGATGCTGCACCAATAATACTTGGTTTTCCTGTATGTGCCCAAGACACTAAAATCCAAGTTACTGCTGCCATACCTGTTGCTGTATTTGTAACAGTCCATGCGCTTACTGTAATGCCGTCTACCATTACTTCGCTTCCTGTGTTGAAACCAAACCATCCAAACCAGAGTATTCCTGCACCGAGGACTACCATTGGTATGTTGTGAGGCTCCATTGGTACTTTGCCATATCCAAGTCTTCTACCAAGGACCAAAGCACCTGCTAACGCAGCGAATCCCGAAGAAATGTGTACAACAGTACCACCTGCAAAGTCTAATGCATAGTCTGGATATAGTTCTGGATTAAGATCCAGTCCTCCTCCTCCTATGAATCCGCCTCCCCAGACCCAATGTGCAATTGGATCGTAAACGAAGGTTCCCCATAAGAGTACGAATATGACCAATGCGCTAAACTTTATTCTGTCAATTAGACCACCAATAATTAGAATCGGTGTAATAATTGCAAATGTAGCTTGGAACATTGCGAATAGTTGATGTGGGACTGTACCAGGCCAATCTTGGCTACATTCTTCTCCTTCAACCATTGCATTCATTTGGTAAGCTGCTGACCACGTATCTCCACATGGTCCCGCTCCACCTAATGGTGCAAACGGCGATACCATGTTGAATCCTGCATAATCAAGGCTTCCCATGAACATATTGGCTCCCTCATCTGCGTTTGGTGCAAATGCCAAGGAGTATCCCCAGAGAACCCATTGTACTGACATTAATCCCATAACAACTATGGTCATACCAAGTACATTGACGATATTCTTTGATCTGGCTAAACCGCCATAAAAGAATCCGACTCCTGGAGACATGAGTAGTACCATTGACGTAGCTGCAAGCATCCATGCTGTATCACCTGTATCAATTCTACAGGGCAACATGTTGCCTTCGCCATCATCAAACCAACATTCGTTAGGATTACCAGTGTAAATTCCACTGGTTCCTTTAACATATCCATCCATACCATCGTCAACACTTTGAGCAAATGCTTGTGACATTGCTCCAGTTGACGTAATGGCTACTGCGGCCACAAGTAATAGAGCATACTTGTGGTTCCTAGAATTCATTGCTTTAATCGAAATTGAAAATTATTTAAGGGTTGAGACCACAAAATTGTTAAAATTGTAAATTATTATATTTTAGTAAATTTTGATATTATCATAGAAAATGAATATTATGTTATGGTGTAAATAATTGAAGGTGAAATCAAAAACAAAATTATCAATTTTTGACACATTCAAGACCAAATATAATAGTCTTACAGGTGAGGCTATGAGACAGAGATCGATTATACGAATCCTATCAAGCAATGCTAATCCTGCTGAAAGAACAAGAACAGGGATTTCGCAAAAAATTGCAAAAGGTCAGGGGATTGTCTGGAAGAACATCTATTCAGGGATATTTCGGGATCTAGATGAGATACTACTTCCTATGGGTATTGCCGAAGAACATGGTAGGTTGCCGCTAAAACGTGGTCCTAAAGCACTTCAAGAAAAGGGAATTCCATTTTACCATTTAACTCGAAAGGGTGTTTTGATTGCTTTATCTATAAAGGAAGTTGAAAATAAAGAAAAATTACTAATTGAATTTTTCTCAGAATCTGATTCCAAAGAAAAAGAATTTGAAAAAGTCCTGACTAACCTTTCTAGAACAAGTCCAAATTTTACCTATTCGATTTTTCAAAAATATGTAAAGGCATTTTGTGATGATAAAATCATAGATCTTTTCCCTTTTGATCTCTCAAAGCTACAAAACATTCCTGATGAATCCCTTGTTATTCAAAAGGAGATTCTTGAGGCAGTTTTGAAACTATCAAACCCCGAAAAGGATGAGGCAATTAGATTACTTAGTGAAATTACTTGAAAATTTTGAGTATTAGGGAATGGATCACCAAACATTAAAATCTGTTACAAATCAAGTTTTATTGAAATGGGCTCCAAGAATGTCTATGCTTCAGTAAAATCATATAGTAAGAGAGGTCAGTTATTAAAAAAAGCGGATTTTCAAACATTATCTGAATCACGAGACTTGGAAGAGTTGATGACTAGAATAAAAAATACAATTTACGGAGATTCAGTTTCGGATGTTCAAAAACCCTATACTTCTCAAAAGATTGAAAACGCATTACGTGGACATTTAGCAGATGTTCATTATTCTATTGCAAAAACAGCAGGGGATAAAAGTATCTTTAATGCATATTACCTGAAATTTATTATTTCTAATTTAAAGTCAGTACTAAAAGGAAAAGTACTAGGAAAAACCCAGGAAGAAATTGAAATGCATATCAATCTACATGCAGAAGAGTTGATCAAACAAAGAGACATTGTCATTAAAGCGCTTGTAGCAAAAGATTTGGAAGAAACAGTAGCAAGTCTAAGCTCTGGAAAATTTGGAGAGGAAATTACAAAGGCCGCTGCTCTTTATAATGATAAAAAGAATATTCAAATTTTTGATATTTATTTTGATAAAATTTTGTACCAACAGCTAGGTCGTGCAATAAAAAATAGCAGAGAAACTGAAGTTACCAAATTAATTGGAATGGATATTGATTTTTATAATTTGTTAAGTGTAATACGCGGAAAATTCTGGGGTCTAGAAGAAGATCAGATTAATGACTTGATTGTTTCGGTTACTCCAAGCGCATCAAGAGAATTGTTAGGACGAATGATTAGTGCGGCCTCAGTTAGAGATGCATTTAATGAGTTAACTAGTACTAGATACAAGAATCTAATTCCCGAAGCTGAAAACGAATTAGATTCAATATCAGAGTTTGAAAGAGCTTTTGAATTAGAAATTTATCAATCATCATTGAGATCTTTCACCAAGATGTTCAGTTTTGCAACTATAATTGGTATAACCAAATTAACAGCATATGAGGTAAGAAATTTGGCAGCTATTGCTTATGCAGTAGAACAAAAAATCCCTACAGAAATTACAATGTCTAAACTAATTCTTGAAGAAGATTAATCCTAAAAATGTCAAACTTTCCTTCTAAAAAAAAGAAGATTCCTACTGAAATTGTAATTAATACGATATGGATTAGCACCTTTTTAGCAATGATTTTTACTATTCCGGCTTTGGGAATATTTCTTGGAATCTATTACGGTACTGGAAATCTTGTATTGGGTGCAGTGTTAGGATTTAGCGCTCATTTTGTTGCATTTGCTTTTTCAGGTAGGATTTCAAAATTTCTCACCAAGATTATGAATTAATCTATAAGGATGTCGTTTCTAGGTGATTTATCATGATGGGTGATAGAGATTATAGAAGTACGATTAAAAATGCAGTGGATTCGATTGGACGAGAATTAGAAATTGAGATTAATTCGGGTGATTTTAAAACTATTCACTTACAAGAGGTAGTACAATGCTTACGAAGATCGTATTATGATAGAACAGATTCAAAAGAGATTGAAAGGAGGGGATTTAATGACCTACTTAGCGGTTTACTTCGAAAATTAGAGTATGGTAGCGTTGCAAAAGAGTTTGCAATTGATGATATTAAATTGAAGGGTCAGGCAGATATGCTAGTAGATGACATCATAGTTTTATTTAGACCCAGTCAAGGTATTACTGAATCACCTCTTGCGCAGGATTTACTTTATCTAAATTCATGTTTGTGGATTTATGACAAAACAGATGGGGTAATAATCTACATTACCAATAATAGAGAAGAGTTTACTTTTTCTCTGACTCGTGATAAAAAAATGTTTGAAGAGATAATAAGAAGAGTTAGAGTTTTTTGTGATCTGTTAAATGAACAAAAAACGCCAATTCTTGAACCTTCTGCAAATTGTGCAGATTGCCAATATTATCAGAGATGTTTCATCGGCAAGAAGAACTCAAAGCAACTCTCTTTAGCTGAAATGCTAGGACTAGCAAAGGAAAATTAAATTAAAAATATTGTAAAGGATGCGTTTCCTTGGTTAATCTAGTGGTTCTGGATGCCCTTTTCCACGTAATGCAAAGCACACAACTGCTAAAGCAATTGCAACGCCTGCTGCTGCACCAAATGCTGCTATACCTGCTTCTGCCATCTGATAAAAAACATCAGTAGGGGCTTTTATAATTTTGTCAATTTTTTTAATCTAAAAACAGATTATCATAATTTTCAAATATTATGATACTATAGTAATTTTAATTTATTTAGTTGATTCAAAATGAATCTCGTTTTCTTGACCACTAGTCATTGAACTAAGATTAAAGAAAACATCACCTTCTACCCTCCAACTTGGATTATTGCTTTCTAGTATGGACATTAATTCTGGAGAATTTCCTGGAGAATTAAGAACAATCTTGTCTTTCAAAATAATGAAATTATTGCTAAGTAAAGTGTAATAATTGGATCCGTCTACCATTCCTTCTGGCCTACTTCCAATTTCCCCAGAGGTAATTTTGTACTCATCAGAGCCATCTGAAGCATATAGTGCATATTGTAATTGTTGAGCAATTACGGAGCGAGAATTTGGATTATCAAGTTTAAATTCTATTTCTATTGTAGCTGCTCTTTCTGTAACTTGTAGAATTGAGACATTTTCAAGTTCAATTGAGATTGGCTCTACTTGACTTTTAATTTCTTGAGCAGAGCCTTCCTCTAAATCCTCTCCAGTAGAAGTCATCATAAGAATAATTCCTAAAACACTTACCATAATCGCCATTGCTGCAATGACAAATATCTTAGGATTCAATAAAAATATTCAATTTCAGGATATCTTAAATGTTGAGATACTTATTATATTATCAAAAAGAAAAATTATTGTGCAATATTTTCAGGCAGTACAACAAGGGAAAATAAGAGCTGGTAAATCACAGATGAAATTATTTGAAATCGCAGGATTTGGGATGCTTACCTTAACTACAAAAAAAATTGATGGTGAATTCTATCCTGTTGGAGAAGAAGATTTTACTGCTGTTATACAGTCAGAAGAAGGATATGTTGCAGTGATTGTAGATAAAGATGGATATACAAAGGCTCAATCAAAATCTGTAGAAAAAAATGAAGCACTTGAAATTTTTAAAAAATTAAGAGAATCAGGGGTTCCTGAATATTCTAAATCAGGTATTAAGATATGGACTGAGGATCGTCCTACTATTCAACATGAATTAAATGAGTAATTTCTATAGTGGTAAGATTATTTTTGTTCCTACCTCTGCCCCTTTGATGGCTTTTTCAATAATTTTGATATCTGCTTTTAATATTCTAGTTTTAATTTTGGATCGTTCAATAATTTTTAAAGCAACGATATCCATCAAATCATATCCTCCAGCAACAGAATCTTCATGAACTAACATATTTTTAAGATTCTTTAATTTAATTTGCTTGAATTTTTTTGCTTGTTTGTATTTGTTTGGATCCATATCATAAACCCCATCAACATCTGTAGCGTTAAGAAATTGTTCAGCTTTGATTTTTTCAGCAATTAGTGCAGCTGTTCCGTTAGTGCTTTGTCCGGGATGTAAACCACCTGCTACCACAATTAGTCCATCATCAACTGCGTGTTTGACTTCTTGTAAAGTGGTGGGCGGATGTGAATATGCCTTGTTTTTTAGCGCATAAATCAAAAGCTTTGCATTTAATCTGGAAATTTCTATACCTAGTTCGTCAAGTGTAGATTCATCAGCTCCTGAAGATCTAGCATGAGAAATGTAATGACGAGCAATATTTCCTCCCCCTGCTATTACAACAGGTTGGCAAATTTTGCTAATTTTAACTAGAAATGAAGCATAATCTTTTAGAATTTTAACATTATCTGTACCAAAAATACGTCCTGATAGTTTGATTACAATTCTTTTTTTCATTATTTTAGATCACTCAAGATTGATTTTGCGGCAATTTCAACTTTTTTTCTGCTTTTTTGAGGTGTATATACTCTCAAAATATTCATGAATCCAGAAATTGCAGAAACTACAGGAATTTCTGATATGTTTAGTTTTTGAGCACGTGAACGTCCGTTTTCATTTGAAATTAGAATAATTTGTTTTGACTCTTTTTTAGAGGGGGCAAGAGGAATTGAAGGGGTAACGGAGCTATCAACAAAAATCTCATTTTCATTAACCTTTGATTTTTTGGAAATAGATAGCCTAATCTCATTTGTTTTAATTTTTTCTAAAAGAGTTTTACTATTCAAAATTCTTTCATATACACATTTTAGTAATTTTCTATTTTGATAGTCATCTACAAATCTCCTAGCTTGTCTTAGCTTCGAAGATTTCGAGGAGAGGACCATGGATAATACATATTCATCAGTGAGTTTGACAAATTCATTAATTTTAAAGGAAGTAAAACCAAACTCATCATCAGATAATCTTAAGGCTTCTAATAGCATAACCTCAGCAGCTCTTACTGTTTTATGAAAATAAACTGCTTTAAACATTTGATACCTGGAATGCATCATAGATTCAAAGGAGTAAAGTGCTGATTTTTCCAAAGCAAGTTTTTTCTTGTAGACATCAAGGGATTGTGTTAATCTCTTGTGATCAATTTTTGCATGTTCTGCTCCAGTGAAATATCCATCCCGCAAAAGGTAATCCATCATGTCAGCACTCAAGGCTCCTGAAACAATTTCATTTAGATATTGATATTTTGAATCACCAAAGGCTACTTTGGTAATTAATTTTTTATCATATCCATTTTTTGAAAGAATATCACCAATTATTGATTTTAGAATTAGATTTTTTCCAAAATCTTCATGTGACATTTTTTTTTGTTGTATTATTTCTTCAAAAAGATGTGAAAAGGGTCCATGACCTATATCATGTAATAATCCTGCAAGTCTTAAAATTTCGATATCGTCTGATTTTAAAATCCCTTTTTCTTGCAGTGCGTTTCCAGCTTGACTTGCAATATGCATTACACCCAAGGAATGCTCAAATCTTGTATGCTGAGCGGCAGGGTATGTGAGATGAGCTCCTGAGAGTTGTCTAATTCTTCTTAATCTCTGAAATATGGGATTATCAATAATTTCTAATTCATGATCGTAAACTCGGATAAAGTCATGAATTGGATCGATTATATCTGAATATTTTTTTTTCATAACCCTATTTTTTTTGAAAAGATGTTCAAAATTTCTTGGTGTACCCTCTCTTTTGGTTGAGAAGCATCAATGATCTTCCATCTTTTTTTCCTCGCAGTAGTTCGATAAATTTTTGAGATTTTTTTAAGGAATTCTTTATTTTTTTCAAATTTGTCTCGTTTAGTTTTTTTTCTGTTAAAAGATTCTTTTTGGGATACATCTAGTAAAATGACGAGATCTGCTTTGGGAAGACCAGCATCCAAGTTCTCTAACCACCTTTGTTTCATCCCATTTGCTAGTCCATAAACTAGATTGGATTGATAGTATCTGTTCATTATTAAAACAGAATTTTTTGATTGAGCTGACAAAATGTGGTTTAGTTTTTCCCATCTATTTGCTGCTAAAAGACAATGGATAGTTTGAGGCGGAAATTTTCTCTTTCCATCAAGATATTTTGAGATTTCTTTCCCAACAGGCGTAGAATAATCGGGAAAACTAAAAGTTGAGGTCTTTATTTTTCTTTTTTTCAAAGCTCTTGATAGTAATTCAGTTTGGGTTTTTTTCCCCGCTTGATCACCACCCTCTATTACAATAATCATTACTTACAATTCAAAGAAATTAATTGATTAAAAATCTATCAATAATTCCAACTTATGGATGGATAAAGTATTTTTAAAAATTTTTAAACGAATTGATGGTATTTTAAATTAGATTTGAATAGTTATTTCCTTTTCTCCTTATTGTTACTAATTTTAGTTCCACAATCTGTTTTTGGAATTGCAGATTTAGAAAATAAAAATATTATAGCAGAATCTGGAGATGGACAGATTATTTTGTCTCTAGAATTTGGGGAAAATCAATATTCTAGATTTGATAGAATAATTCCTACATTACATTCAGGTTTTCTTGTTGTAGGAGAAAGCATCTTGGAAATTGTAGATGCTAGAACCAAAATCATGGGAAATTCTTTTGTTGTTCATTCTGAGGATTTTTTAATTTATGCTAAAGGATTAGAAAATGGGCATTACTTAGTGAACAGTTATCTGCTTGGAAGTAATCAATTAGATCCCATAAAGTTAGCATCAGTTGGAGATGAGATAAAACCACAAATCAAAAATGATTTGTTATCTACTGAGTTGATTGTTTTGATCCAACAAGATATCAAAACTTTTTGGAATGATACTTATGATATTGAGATTAAGGTTTTTGATAAAGTCATAAATCCTAATCCACAATTTTATCAAAGTCTTGGTGCAGTTAACCAAGCTGAAGTTATAGTAACATTGAAAGATACTGAAGGGAATGAATTAACCCAAATTTCAGGACACACAAATTCTAAAGGCTTTTGGGATGGAGATTACTTTGTATATCAAAATTTGATACCAGGTGGAACATATCTTGTTGAAGTAAATGTCACCTATTTAGAATCAAACAATTTTCAAATCCTTGAAACTTTTATTGTTTCAGATACTAGAGACGCAAAATCCTCTAATTAATTGAAAAATAATTATTGGGAAAAACAGATTCACAAAAATTATTTAATAAATTGAGTTCAAATCTTTGGAGGAATTAAAGGAAAATCCTATCAAGGTTTATAACCAAAAATTGAGCATAAATCTCAAAATGGGATTAGTAAAATCGATGGCAAAAGAAATGATGAAAGAAATTGGAAGTAAATCCAGAGAATTTTATGAATTTGTCTTACCACCCATAGATATGCATCTAGAGGAAGAAAAATTGACATTATTGATTGATGTGCCAGGATTTGAGAAAAAAGACATTAAACTATCTCTTGATGAAAATATTTTATCTATTCAAGCATGTAAAAAATTAATTGAAAATGAAGATCAGAATATGATTTGCAATCAAAGACCTAACATTATTGATAAAAAAATAAAATTGCCAGTTGATGTAAAAGATGAAGAAGAGGCGGTAAGTTCAGCAAAATATTCTCAAGGAGTATTAACAATTACCATTCCGATTCAAAAACATGGTAAAGACATTAAAATAGAATAATTATTTTTTTCTAAAGGCTGTAAAAATTCCCATTATTATTAGAGAACCAATCATTCCGGTAATTCCTATTGTTTCATTTGAAGAATACAAAACTGCCGAACCTACAAAGATTGCAGCTGATAGTATACTCCCTGAAAGAAGTATGTTTGATCTAGGTTTTGCGTTTAAAAGTTGAATTGATCTATTATCATCAATGAATTTTTTTAGTTCAGGTGCAATAGAGATGGTTGCATCAATTGATTTTGCAAATCTTTGAAAAGAATATTTTAGTTCTTCAATGTAGGCATCCTTGATTAAGCTTTCCTCCTCTAAAATTTCTCTTACTACTTTGACAAATTTAAAATCAACTTTATGTTGTTTGTATATTCCTTCGATTATTGATGCCATCCTCATGTACAATGCAAGATTTTTTGGAAGAACAAAAGGAAATTTACTCATTGTTTTATTTGCAAGTTCCATTAAACTTTGAACTTCCATTTCGTCAGGCTTTTTTCCATGCATGGCACGGACAGTAAGCTCGATTCCTTTTTCAATTACTGAGCGGTTAAAATCGGGAGTGAGCATTCCAAGATCATTCATTGCATTAACAGTGCGTGGAGGGTCTTTCTCAACTAATGCCAAATAAAGTCGAATTAGTCGTAATCGTGTTTCTTTATCTAATCTCCCCACCATTCCATAATCATAAAGGATTAACTTTCCATCATCTGTAACTGAAATATTTCCAGGATGGGGATCTGCATGAAACAATGAATGGCGAAGTAGCATCGTGAAAAATACCTTATGAACATCAATTACTAGTCTTGTTCTGTCAATTCCCTTCTTTTCTAATGCCTCAATATTGGTAACTTTGATTCCAGGCATATACTCCATGGTCAATACATTTTCTGAAGAATAATCATCATAAACAGAAGGAACTACTACTCTGGTGTTTTTTTCTAAATCATGTTTAATTTTTTTAAGATTTGATGATTCATTTGTGTAATCCATTTCTTCATGTATAGTTTCAATAAATTGAGAAAGCATGGCTTTTGCAGAAAAACGCAAGTTTGGATCCACAAATCTTAATGCAAGTGGAAGGATTTTTTTTAGAACTTGAAGATCTTCTGTTACTACTTTTTCTATTCCAGGTCTTTTGACTTTAACTACAATTTGTTGACCAGTAATAGTTCCACGATAAACTTGACCTAAGGATGCACCAGAAACTGGATTGGGATCAATATTATCAAATTTTTCATTAATTGGTCCAATATCATTTTCAATTATTGGTTTTACTTGCTCAAATGGAGCTGCTGGGACTTCATCTTGTAGTTTAGCTAGTTCTTCTAAATAGGGTTGAGGTAAAATATCTGCTCTTGATGAAAGCCATTGTCCAAGTTTTATGTAAACAGGACCTAATGTAATGAATGTGTTTAAGACTTTGCGCGCATTTTTGCGATATCTTTCAATATCAATATCTTTTCCCTCTTGTCTAACCCAGGTTCTTCTATCCTTGCGTAATGCCAGAATTGAGGGAAACAATTTGATTAGAACTTTAATAGTTCTCGTGGTAGACATGAAAATTACTCCAAATAATTTTTAATTTTCTTTGTAGTGACATATCCTACGTATCCGGAGAAAATACCAGATATCATACCATTTGATAGAGTAGATTTTTTTGATTTATTGTTACTAAATAATAATTTTCCAATCTGTAATCCCCCAAAAAGTCCGCATGCTAATCCAACCAAGACCTCAGGAGCGTCACAAATTAAATGTCCTAATGGATCTTTTCTAGGATCAATTTTATCGGTATGAACTAAAAATTTATCTTCGTATTCTCTAATGTGCAAGTTACCATATCGATACTGCTTGTTAGCACCATTTTTTTGTCCAAGATTGGTTTCTTCAGCATCTTTAAGCATGAATTCACGTAATTCTTTTGGGACCACAATCTCATCCCTAGACATGATCGCAGGATCCACTAATGGCTTATAATCTTAGTTATAATCGGGTAAAAGTATTCAGCCTCAATTAACTTGTGTTTGACCTAAGTTTGTGGTTTTTTGTGTTGAATTGTTAACTAGTTTATCGACTGTCAGTAAAAATAGAATTGTCCCGTTAATTCCTACAAGTCCCCCTAATTAGTAAACGAATAATCAGAATTTGTTTTTTGGAAATTTTTTTTTTTACTAATTCAGATAAGAGTTAAGTATTATTATTTTCAAGATTGCCACAAATGTCAGAAAAACAATTAATCATACTTTCCAAACAAATGTTATTGGGAGTGTTTCTTGAACTATAGTCTCCAAAATTATGTAATATTTCTTTTCTTTATTTGCATTTTAATTGTCACTTCCTCCTCAGCTTGGATACCTGTTGATGCTGCATCACCGAATATTTCTAATAATTACCTTGAAAAAAATATCCAATCCCCACAAAAAGAATTATTTGCAAAGATTCAAGATAAAGGACAATTACAAGTTATTGTAGAATTAAACACAGATTATCAACTTTTAGGCTCTGAAAACTCTGCAAAAATTGAGAAACACAAGGCCAAAATTGCAATCACTCAAAATTCTCTGTTGCATGTCATACCTGGACTTCAAGATAAGACATTGTATAATTTCAAGTATGTACCAATGATGTTAATGAATGTAGATGAAAACGCCATGAATGCATTATTGTCATCTCCTTTGATAAAATCTATTCATGAAGACATGATTGGTGAGCCTACTCTGGATCTAAGCGGCCCAGTTATTGGTCTTGATGATTCCTTTAATGCAGGTTATGATGGAAAAGGTTGGACTGTAGCTATTTTGGATACTGGTGTAGAAAACACTCATTCCTTTTTTACTGGGAGAATAGTATCTGAAGCGTGTTACTCTACTAATGATGGTGTAATGTTAGTTTCATCTGTTTGTCCACTTGGGGTAACCAATGCAACTGGACCTGGGACAGGTACTTCTTGCCATGCTTCAATTAGGGGTTGTGATCATGGAACTCATGTAGCAGGAATTGCAGCTGGGAATAGTAATGGAACAGGATTAGATGGCGTAGCAAAAGAAGCAAACATTATTGCCATTCAGGTTTTTTCTCGTTGGGATAACCCATCTGATTGTGGAGGCATTCCACCTTGCGCTAGATACTTTTCTTCAGATGTGATGAAAGGTCTTGAGAGAGTGTTTGAGCTTAAAGATACATACCAAATCGCATCGGTTAACTTGAGTCTTGGTACAGGTGAAAAATTTACAACTCCGTGTGTAAATGCATTTTTACAATCCTCGATAGATCTGCTTCGTTCTGCGGGAATTGCCACCATGGTTGCCTCAGGAAACGATTTTTACTCAGATGGTATTAGTCATCCAGCATGTATACCTACTGCAATTAGTGTAGGTTCAACAACAATAGCCTTTTCTAATTCGGATGCAACTAGTCCACCATCAACTGACGCAGTTTCCTCTTTTTCAAACTCTGCATCTTTTCTTAATCTTCTTGCCCCTGGAGAATGGATTTTATCTCCTGTGCCTGGGGATGGGATAGGTCTCAAAAGGGGTACCTCTATGGCTACCCCCCAAGTAGTAGGTGCCTGGGCAGTTGTGAAACAAAAATTTCCCTCAAAATCTGTAGATGATGTTGTACCTATTTTTACAGCAACTGGAGTAAATGTAACAGATATTAAAAATGGCATTTCAAAACCTAGAATTCAATTAAACGGGGCATTATCTGATGTGATCATTTCTGCAGGAAATGGGACTTTCATTCCCAATTCTACAGTAATTAATCAAGGACAAAAAGTTCTCTGGTATAATGATGATAACTCAACTCGACTATTTTGGAGTGGAAATCCAGTTAACGGTCCAGATGAAGTTTTTGAAACAGGAGATATTAAATCAAGAGATTCTTATTTTAGAACGTTTAATGAACCTGGAGTTTTCGATTATTTTGATCCAGTCCATCCTACAGCAACAGGGGAGGTAGTTGTATTACCTATTCCTTGTTCAATTCCAACATCAGGCGATTGGAATGTGACCTCTACATGTACTCTTTCGATTAGTGAAACGGCTCCAAGAAACGTCTTGGTTCAAAACAATTCTACTTTAGTAATTCTAGATGGAGTTAATCTAGATATTGACTTTGAAATCTTTAATCTGACGATAAAATCTGGAAGTGTTGTCTTGATAAAGTCAGGCGGAGCAATTACATGAGTCTTATTTTTTTATCCTTCATAAAAAATAATTTCCAAATCGATATTTTCTAAAAAAATTCCATATTCAAAGATGGGATGTGTAATCTTCCAGATCAATCTTAATGTGAATTACGCCTAGATTCTGCTAATTTCGATGTGAATTTTGCAAAAAAGTTGTACATAACTTTTAAAAATTTATTTTTCTAGACAATATCAAATTATGGACTATAATATTATGGATTATAATACTGTCATAAAAAGAATGCAAACTTACATGAGTAAGTTTGATGGAGATTATCCAGATTGGTATTTTGGAATAACAAAAGATCTGGATGAAGAGTTATTCAATTTACACAAAGTTGAAGAAAATGGTATTTGGATTTCCTTTGGAGCAGATACTGATCAAATAGCTAAAAAAGTAGAAAAATATTTTCTTGATAAAAAAACTGATGGAAATCCCATGGAATTAGAAGAAAACACTAGAATTGTATACATTTACAAAAAAAATTCTTACACAATCCCTTGAATAAACTAAAGAAATTTATGAAAAAATAATTTATTTTTTAAAATCTGCTAGTTTGTCCTTATTGAATAGAATAAAACTTGCCAAAAATACTATCAACATTGCAATACCAGTCAGATATGCATAGTTAAATCCAATTCCAGAATGATCTTGTTCATGATATGAGTGAATTGCAAGTGTTGCAATCAATAAGATTACACCCAATATTGTAAGTTTTTGATGTAATTCCACTAATATTGATTTTTTAGTATCTATATGAATTTAGAAAAATAAAGTCAAAAAATGGGTTATTGTTCATCTTTCATTTCTGATAACTTTTCAATTACTTTTTCAATTTCGTTTTTGTTATCCTTAATTACTCGTTTAAGAACATCGATCTCTTTTTCAAGTTGTTCGAAAGGAAGGTTATCTGATTCTTTAATTTTCTTTTCTAGATCTTGTAATATTTTTTGATTGTATTGATTTATTTTTTCTAAATCTTCTTTGTATTTTTCTAATTTTTCATAGGGAGTTAAAGTTTTTACAATCTCATTATCCTCCTGAATTGAAAGAAATCCTATCGAAATTACTGAAATTCCAATAACAGACACAGCAATCATAATGATAACCATTAATCTCAAGGTGAATCATTATGAAGTTTTTTATAATTAAAAATTTTATCTAAGTATTCTCAATTTCTTCTTTTTTGCGCCTACGTGTTAGAATAATTCCAATTACAATAGCAATAGCAGCAATTGGAATAATAAACATCATAGTATTATCTTCAGACCCTTCATCATTTGATGGTTCTTCTACAAAGATTGTGGTTTCGTAAGGTATGAAAATTTCATCTCTTACATTATCTTTGTATCTTACGATGATTTTAATTTCATGTTCTCCATATTCTGGTTCTCCTTCAAATTCAATTGGTATGTTAAATGGAACAGGTGCATCTATTTCTATTTCGTCAATAAATTGTGTTTGTTTTTTTATGTTTGATTTACCTAAAGGCTCAAGGGTAACAAAACCAAATAATGCATCTTCATTTCCCTCATTAATAATTTCTCCAACTACCATTTGAGTATCTGATAGATCAATTACATCTACTCCGTATACTGAGAGATCAATTAATCCTTTAATGTAAAAATCAACGATTTTGTCTATTGTATGTGAATCACCATGGGAATTATAGTAGCTGATAGATAACGGAACACGTAAAGTATCACCTTTTAGATTTTCAGGTACGTAGACTGTCGCAGTTAGTTGCCTAGAAGACTTTGGCTCAATATTTCCAACATCCCAATTTGATTCTAAAATAACTACGTTTTCTAAATTGGTCGTAGAGGAGGCAGTTGATGCTATTTCAGTTTGAGTATTGGATGTCACAATATCGACACTAGAAATTGGAGCTGTACCATCATTTGAAATTTCGATTATCACATTATTTGTTGTAAGAGATGTAAGAAATGGATCAGAGGCCTTAACATTGATTACACTATCACCGGTGACTTTAAAGGTAAAATCAGAGAATGATGTTCTGACACCAGATTCTCTTAATCTTGAATAATCAACCTTAACAGTGGCAGGGTATTGTTGAATTTGAGCATTTTTATTAATGTCTACAAAAAATGTTAAATGAAAATTTTCTCCTGCAAGGGAATTTGAATCGCTATCAGCAATAATTATAGATTCTGGGCCATTTGAGCCTAAAAAGCCATATGGTAAGGATAATTGTCCTCTAATTCCTGTAATATCTTGGGTACCTACGTTAGCTAATACCACCGTAAATGGAGCATTTGAATCGCCAGGTTCAACCTCAATTTTTTGATTTAATGTGCCAAAATATGCATCAAGAAATTTTACATCGCCAAAATCTCGTTCAAATGGTGAATCACCAAAACCACCTGAACTAATTTGGGCGAAGGAATTATCAATTATAAATGGAGTTAAAAGTAACACTGCCATTGAAAACAAAATTTTTGAATTAATCATGCTATTACCTCCAATTCTGAAGTTGGATTTCCTACATACGACTTACCATCTTTAATTGTAATTATTTTATCTACATCTCCAAAATGCTCTGGTTCGTGTGTTACAATAATGAAGGTTTGATTGAGTTTTTTTGCCATTGATTTCATAAGTTGAACAACCATATCTGATGTGACTGAATCTAAGTTTCCAGTTGGTTCGTCTGCTAAAACAATCGATGGATTATTAATTAATCCTCTAGCTATTGCCACTCTTTGAGCTTGTCCACCAGAAATTTTATTTGCTCTCTTATTCATTTGAGATTCTAATCCTACAGTTTTTAGAAGTTCTCTAGCATCTTTTTCAGCAGAACCATTTGTTCCCGCAATTTGTCTTGGCAACAAAACATTTTCTAAAACAGTGAGATCAGTAAGTAAATTTGAAAATTGGAAAATAAATCCTAATTTCTTGTTTCTAAATGATGATATTTTATTCTCACTAAGTTTGGTGGTATCAATTCCATCAATGAAGACTTTACCGTTTGTAGGACGATCTAAAAGTCCAATCATGTTTAGAAGTGTAGATTTACCTGATCCTGAACTTCCAACAATTAAAACAAATTCTCCTTTTTCGATGGAAAATGAAGTATGATCCAATGCCTTCACCTGATTTTCACCTATTCCGTAAATTTTAGACAAATCACTGACTTCAAGGACTTTAGACAGTTCGCATCGCCTCCACAGGTAATAATTTTGTTGCTCGGTATGATGGGTAAAGAGAAGCGATAATTGCTAATGTAAATGACAACACAGCAGTTTGAATTATTTTCTCCCAGTTGTAATTGACCTCTAATGGAATGCTGTTCATGAATGACATATTGGTCTCCTTGGCATACATAGTGTATCCCAAACCTGCAGCTGTACCTACACCAGCACCAATTGCACCAATAATCATTCCTTGGAAAATAAAGATAATTAGAATATCCTTTCGTTTTGCACCAATTGATCTCATTACTCCAATTTCTCTTGTTTTTCCATTAACTAACATCATCTGAATTGTAACTATTGCAAAAGCTGATGACATCATACCAAAGTATCCAATCATGTTAATCATTGCAATTCCTGATCTAAATCCTGCTAATTGCTCTTCAGCTGATTCTTCTATTGTTTCAGCTAGAAAATCATCATTTGGAAATGCAGCTAAAAAGAATTCTTTAACTTCAAATGCTTTATTGGGATCATTTAGCTTTACCATAAAAGAACCAGATTCTCCTGATCTGCCCATCATATCACGTAAAGTATCAATGTGCATAACTACACTATAATCCAAACCCTGACCACCAGGGGACTTTACAATTCCTGCAACGTTAAATCGTCTGATTTGATCCTCACCTGTTCTGTCAACAATAAGTAGTTTTAAACTATCACCAACTTGTGCACCACCAAGATCATTTGCAACATTAGTCCCTAAAACTACAGAATTTCGATTAAGAACATATGTTCCATCGGAAACAGTTTCATGTACTGTAGATGCTCTTACATCCCGTAATGGATCAACTCCTACAACTGGGACTCTAGTTTCTTCAATTAAGTTTCCATTTTTTGTCATATTGATTTCGGCCGAAGAAGACAACCTCGGTGTTGCCCCTTGAACATATGGAATTCTTTCAAACCAATTTACCAAAGCTAAATCAGATTTGTCAATGTAGTCGGCTTCATCTGTTACAAGAATATCTCCATTTCGATAATTGCTAATATCGCGAACAATTGCATCAAACAAACCCTGGAAAATTACAAAGTTAACATGAATTACTAAAATTCCAATGGTTACAGCTAAAACCGCACCCATAAGACTGCCTTTCTTGTTGAAAAGCATCCTTTTTGCCAAGCGCATCCTGTACTCCATTATTATTCTAATTTTTGTCTAATATTTAATGTATATGTTATTTAGTGCTAATAGTACAGACAATTTTATATAAAATAAGTAATTTCTATAGTCTATAAGGTGAAGGAAGGTGACAAATTGGACAATTTAGACATCAAAATACTAAGTAAATTATTGAATAATTGTAGGGAATCAGATAGACAAATTGGCAAGGGGTTAGGAATTTCAGGTGGTTCCGTCAGAGCTAGAATACGTAAAATGGAAAATGCTCAAGTTATTGAGAAATTTACAATCAAGGTTGATCCTCCCGTATTAGGACTGGGAGTTTTGTATATTGTTGTCACAGGTCAAAATATCAAGGAGATTTTAGAGCAAATTAGTCTAGTTGGAAATCCATTTTTTGTCGTGCCATGTGTTGGTGGTGTTACTGTTTGTGGTATTGTAGCAAAGGGAAATCTTGATGAGAAAATAAAATTGGCCAATAAATTAATGAAAGATGTACGAGTGTTATCAATTTTTGAGGCAGAAAATCCTGGATTTGATTCTAATTTAACAAAAACTGATTTGGAGATCTTAGAACAACTTTTGAAAGATCCACGAGAAAAAATTGAAAATATTTCTAAAATGACCAATTTTTCTACAAAAACCGTCACCCGATGTATTGAAAAATTAAATGAAAATGATGGAGTGCAATTTACTTTAGTATATAATCCTGCAAAAATTAAAGGATTTATTCCACATGCAATTCTTACTTGGATTGAAGGTAATCTAAAAGAAACTTTAAAAAAAATGGAGAAAAAGTTTTCAGAATCTTTTCTTCAAATTCCATTTATAGCAAAAAATCAAATTGTATTATTTATGTATAGTAGAGATATTTATGATATGGATGATTTGACTCAGAAAGTTAGAATCATAGATAATGTTAAATCTGCAGACTTGTTTATTCCAAAAAAAATAACATTTCTAAATAAGTGGTTAAAATTGGCCATAGCTGAATCAAAAATTTCACCTACACTTCATCTTTTATATCAAACAAATTAAATAATATAAAAAATTGGATTTTACATGAGGAAGAAAAAAATCTATGAAGGAAAAATTTTAGGTCTTAGTGTTTATGACGGAGTAATAGAAGGTAGAAAAGTAAAACGAGAGATGATTGAACATCGTGGTGCAGCTGCGATGCTTGCATTTGATGAAAATAATAAGGTAATTCTTGTTAAACAACATCGATTCCCTCATGGATTTGTTTTAGAGATACCTGCTGGAACTCTTGAAAAAGGTGAAGAACCACTTAATTGTGCATTTCGAGAATTAGAGGAAGAAACAGGTTACAGAGCAAAAAAAATGGCGCCTCTGATTACATATTATCCTTCAATAGGCTACAATACTGAGGCTATTCACTGCTTTGTAGCCTCTGGGCTAAAAAAAATCTCTGATTTGAGCCTAGATGAGGATGAAATTTTATCAGTAGTTAAAATTGATTTGAAGAAAGTACTTGGTATGATAAAAACTGGAAAAATTCAAGATTCAAAAACCATTTGTGCAGTTCTAACTTATTGTGCCAAGAAAAAATTATATTGATTATTTATTGTAAATAGGTTTTACAAGATCAGCTACATCTGCCCATGATTTTGCAATCCGCTCAAACATGTATACAAGGTCAAGAAAATCAATTGGAATTTGTTTTTTATTTCCTAGAGTAGTTCTAAGTTTGGAGAGTTGTTTTTGATATTCTTTGTGAGCTGCTATTGCTTCAATTGCTAATATCCTATCTGGTTTTGTAAATGCATCAATAGATTTTTCAGCTAATCTACTAAAACTTTGTACAACTACAAAAATTTTTTTTAAATGATCTTTTGATAAAGGAGAATCATAGACAAAATCTGAAAGTTCTACTATAGTATCTCCAGCATTCTCTAAAAGATTTGCAGCAACTCTATAATCTAATACATCAATGTTTTCAAGATTAAATACATTGGCTAGTCTTTTATCTACTAATGTACTTCGAATCAAACGTACTAGAAGGAAATATTGACGATTAACTTCAACATCTCTTTTAGATAATGTTTGCAAATTTGACTTATCATCCGAGATTAGGCCATTTGATACATCATCATACATTCCAAGTGCAATTGAACTCATTCTTTTGAGAATTTTTTCAGGATTTAATGTTGCCGTGTCCAAAAGAAATTGCATGTTAATATTAGAAGAGTCTTCTTCGATAATTTCCATTCCAACTAATCCTCTCATTGAGTTACGGATTTTTTCTCTGTCTTCTCCAGGAATAATTGATTTTGAGGTAATTTGAATAATATCGTATCCTAAAAGATAAGCTCCTGTAATATCTGCAACAATATTTTCTTCTTTAGGTAGAGGATATGAAATTACAAGTTCTTTTGTAGGACGAGTTTCTTTATTTGCAGAAATTGAAATACTATCCTGTCCGGTTTCAATTTCAACCTGACTGCTTTTATCTAAATTATTGGCATCCACCCATTCTTTTGGAAGGGATACCAGAATGCTGCTTCCTATTTTCTGTAGGCGTCGAATAAATTTAGTCAATTTATACTAATATAATTAATTTAAGCCATATTCTTATATTTTATGTATAGTTTAAATTTAGATCAATGGAGGCGATAGCATTTTGTCCCGCACACGTTACAGGATTTTTCAAAGCACATGTTGAAGAAAATTTAGGATTTCCAGAAAAATTTGGTTCAATGGGAGCAGGATTTTCAATCAAAGAAGGAGTTACCACCAAAGTAACAATCTCTACTAAAACAAATCAAGATGAAAAATTTAGAATATCAACTAAAGGATATCAATCTGACAAGACTGATGTTTCAGAATTTGTATTAAATGAATTTTTAAATTTAGGAGATTTTGAAAATATTTTCTTTGATATAGAGCATCAAATTTCTATTCCAGTTGGATATGGTCTAGGATCTAGTGCGGCAGTTGCGCTATCTTTATCATATGCTTTAGATCAAGTACTTGAAACAAAATTAGACAGAGTTGATATTGGTAAAATTGCCCATAATGCGGAGGTTAATTGTAAAACTGGATTAGGTGATGTATTGGCATCATATCATGGAGGTTTTGAGATAAGAGTAAAGCCTGGTGCGCCTGGAATTGGGAAAGTTGAAAAAATTGATACTAAAAATATTTCAGTTATCATGATCTGCTTTTCTCCAATTTCAACAAACAAATTTCTTCAAGAGCAACTTTCTAAAATTAATGGTCTGGGTGGAAAGATGGTAGATAGATTACTTGAGTCAAAAAACTATAATAATTTTCAAGAGATGTCATTAGAATTTGCAAAATATGTCAAAGTAATGACTCCAAGAATGGAAAAACTAATTGAAGAATTGTCTTTTAATGGAATTAAAAGTGGGGTAGCATTATTTGGTGAAACTGTTTTTTCTATGGTACCTAAAGAACAAGAATCTAAAGTTTTAGAAATTCTCAAAAAATATCCAGAGGGGAAAATAATAAAATCAGAATTAGATTTGCAAGGAGCAAGAGTTCTTAATAATTAATTGAAATTTAATGCCTTTAATTCCAAAATCTCATCCTAGGGCAAAATCATTATTAATTCGTGAAAAATTAGTATCAGGTTTTGATAATGGATTAGTAGCCAAAGAAGGTCTTCTTGCTCAAGGAAGAGGAGAGGCTTTTGATTATTTACTAGGAGAGAAAACCGGAAAGTCGGCCAAATCAGCAATTAAAGCCGCAGCTGCTCAGATCTTGCTGGCAGATTTACCTGTAATTTCAGTAAATGGGAATATTGCTGCATTATGTCCAAAAGAAGTAGTAATACTCGCGGGACAGACAGGCTCAAAAATTGAGGTAAATCTGTTTTATTCTAATGAAAAAAGAAAAAAAGCAATAGTCAAGACATTAAAAAATTATGGAGCCAAGGAGATCTTAGGAACGAATTCTGACTCAAAGGCCATTCTTTCAGGCATAGATTCAGCAAGAAGAATTATAGATAAAAATGGAATATTTTCAGCAGATGTAGTTGTGGTTCCTTTAGAAGATGGAGATAGAACTTTGGCTTTGAGGAAAGCTGGAAAAATTGTAATTACTTTTGATCTAAATCCACTTTCAAGGACTTCGCAAACAGCTAATATCACAATAGTGGATAATGTAACTCGTGCAATGGATTTGTTGATTCAAAATTGTAAGAAACTTTCTAAAAAAAATAGAAAATCTCTTGAACAGATTGTAAATGATTTTAATAATAAAAAAAATCTTTCAGATAACATTAAGGAAATAAAAAATAATTTAACAAAGAGGTCTCAAATTGCCTAAATCTGTTCAAGATATAATAAATATGAAAAAAGATGAAAAGAAAATTTCTGTAATTACTAGTTATGATTATTCTCTTGCCTATTTGTGTGATAAGGCTGGAGTTGACGTGCTTCTAGTTGGAGATAGTGCTGGAATGGTAATGCTAGGATATGAAAATACAATTCCCGTTACTGTGGAACAAATGTGTATGTTTACCGAATCAGTAAGTCGAGCTAGACAAAATTCATTACTTGTAGCTGATTTACCATTTATGTCATATCAGGCAAATATTGATGATGCAATAAAAAATTCTGGGCGACTAATTAAAGCCGGAGCTGATGCCGTAAAGCTAGAAGGTGGTGCTCCAATGGCTGAGACAATTAGTGCTATTGTTGATATTGGAATTCCAGTGATGGGACATATCGGCTTTCAACCACAAACTACAATGCTATCTCAAGGATACAAAGTTCAGGGAAAAACAAAAGATGCTGCTTTAAAATTAATTGATGATGCGAAAGAGCTTGAGGAGGCTGGAGTTTTTAGTATTGTGCTAGAAATGGTAAGTCATGAAGTGGCTGAGATTATTTCTGAAACAATTCGAGTTCCTACAATTGGAATAGGTTCGGGTGTTGGGTGTAATGGTCAAGTTCTTGTGGTTCATGATTTACTAGGTATGTACGATAAACTAAAACCAAAATTTGTAAAGAGATACATGAACTTGTCTGAAGATATTGTAAAAGCTGTTGCGAATTACAAAAAGGATATAGAATTAGGCACGTTTCCAGGTCAAGAAAACTGGTTTTCGATGGAGGAGGAAGAGTTGAAAAAATTACGTGATGAGATTGGTAGATGAAAAGAAAATAACCAAAAAAAAGGATCATCCTTCTCTAGATATTGTAAATTCCTATGGTTTTGAGTTGTCTGGGAAAAAAATTGTTCTTTGTGTAGCAGGTAGTGTTGCAGCTTACAAAGCTATAGAACTAGCAAGGTTATTGATGCGACATGGGGCAGATGTAACATGTGTTGCAACAAATTCTGTTACTAAATTGGTTCAACCTGATTATTTTAGATGGGCCACAGGTAATGAAGTAATTACAAAACTAACGGGTAAACTTGAGCATATTAGATTAGCAGACTATAATCAATCAGATTTGATAGTGGTTTATCCCGCAACTGCAAATACACTTGGTAAGTTAGCAAATGGGATTGATGATACCCCAGTATCTACTATTCTTACGGTAGGATTTGGATCAAAAATCCCAATTTTGATGTGTCTTGCGATGCATGCTTCAATGTATGATAATTTGGCAGTAAAGAAAAACATTGAATTTTTAAAAAATAAAATTGAATTTTTGACTCCTCAAATGATTGAAGAAAAGGCCAAAGCAACAGAGCCTGAAGATGTTTTGGATTATATTTTAAAGAAATTTGGATCCTCATCTATTTTAAAAAATAAAAAAATCTTAATGACTGCAGGGCCTACAATTGAATATATTGATCCTGTAAGAGTAATAACAAATCAAAGTTCAGGAAAAACGGGTGTTTTACTAGCTTCAGAGTTAGTTTCAGCAGGATCTAAAGTGACTTTAGTTTACGGTCCTGGAATTGAAAAACCACCTATAGGAGCAAAAATAATCAAAGTTTTAACAAGTAAAGAAATGCATGATGAAGTAAAAAAACAAATGAAAAAGAAATTTGATGTTGTTATCATGGCCGCAGCTGCTGCAGATTACACCCCTAAGAATCCAAGTAAACAAAAGCTCGATAGTACTCAGAAGAGCATCAAAATTGGCCTCAAAAAAGTACCTAAAATAATTGATCAGATTAAAAAAATGCAGAAAAATGTAATTTTGGTGGGATTCAAAGCAGAGGCTAATCTGTCAAAAAAAGATTTGATTGGCAAGGCTCATAAAAAATTAAAAGAATCAAATGCCGATATGATTGTAGCCAATGATATTGGTTCATCTCGATATAAAAAAAATCCCAACAACAATGAAGTTTTAATTGTTGATTCAAAAAAGATAAAATCTTCAGGGTGGAAGAATAAACAAAAAATTGCAAAATTTATTCGAAAAGAGATTGAAAATAAATTAAAATGAAAAAATCAGAACTTAGAAAACTTATTGCTGAGTATAAAGAAATTAAAAAAATCACAAAACAACAAATTAAAAGAAAAATTAAGAGAAGTTGAACATAGATATTTTCATGAGACTGGAAGAACTTTAAAATCTGACCTAAAAGAGGTTACATAAAATATATCCAAAACATCAAAAAATTGAAAGTGAAATTTAACCACACAGATTACAAAAAACGAAATATTACAATATGGAATGAAGTGGCTCCACGTTATCATAAAAGATGGGCAAGTGTTAGTCAGGGGCCTTTTGCAAGTACATCAAAATTGGTTCAATTATTAGATATTAACAAAGGAGATCATGTATTTGATCTTGCTTGTGGTACTGGAGTAGTTACAAAAAAAATTAGTCAGAAGGTAGGCAAGTCAGGTTTTGTGGTAGGTGGTGATACATCTATTACAGCAATGAAAATTGCAAAAAAATGGAATGATTCTAAATCAAATTTGGATTTTGTAAATGTTGATGCTGAGCACTTTTACTTTTCAAAACAGTTTGATGTAATTACATGTCAATATGCGTTGTTCTTTTTTCCCAATTCCCAAAAAGCCCTAAAAAATATCAAAAAACATCTAAAAAAGGGAGGAAAATTAGGCATAACTGTTCATGGTGCAGCAGAAAAGGTTCCTTTTTTTAGCAGTATTTTTGATGCAGTAACAAAATTTATTCCAGATTATGTTCCTCCGGGATCCCCTGATTTAGATAGATTTGGGACAAAATTCTCATTAAAAAATGAAGTAAGAAAAGCCGGTTTTTCTCAAATTACTGTAAAAAATTTTGTATTTACCTTTAGTCCAGGAACCTTTGAGAATTATTGGAGAAACTATCTCAGATATGTTGCAAAGCCATTAAAAGAAAAATTAGACACTCTTGATAAAAAAGAAAGAAGAGAATTGATGGAGTTAATTCGTGAAAATGTAAAGCCTTACACTATGAAAAATAAAATAATAAAATTTCCTTGGGAAGTTTTAATTTTAACTGCAAACGCCTAAGAATTGCAAGTGCTGGAATTTACTTGGTATTGAGCAGGACAAACAGAGACTAGTTTTCTTTTTGTTTTTCTGAATTTAATTTTTTGAAGGATGAAATTAATGAGATATAAGAAGAATAATTTAATTTCTTTGAATCCATAGTTTCTTGCAGAGAAATGAGTTAAACGATGATATCTCTTAATTCCATATTGTAAAATTTGCAAGTCTTAGTACAGAAACATGTAATATCATCATGAACTAGTACGATATTCGGGAAGTATGGTCATGCTTTAATATCTTCAAAAAAAATAAGAACAAGCATGACGGGCAACATGATAATCTGTATTACTTTTCAAGGAATATTATTTTGAGATTTAGTAAAAAACCATATCTTGTATTGTTTTTAGTGTTAATTTCAATTGGTGTTGGAACAGCATATGCTGGAGGAGTTTTACCAACAATCACTTTAGCTGGAAACGTATTGGTAAATGGAGCTGGAACTGGAACTCCAGATGCAGCACTACATGTTATCGGTGAAGGAAGTGACATTACCCCCAATCAAAATGGTGTGCAGATTACAGGTTCAGATGTTGGAGGAAATTCTGCAATAGAGTTAACAACTAATGGAGGAGTACCCTATATTGATTTTACAAATGATATTACAGGAACTGACTTTGACGCAAGAGTTATTCTCGTTGGCAATGATACTTTAAGCATAGAAGGTGCAAGCGTTGGAATTGATACTGCATCTCCTGTTGAAAAATTAGATATAAATGGTGATCTACAAGTTAGAGGAAACAGTACTTGGTTCTTAAATGGAGATGAGGCAGCAATAAACATAGGCGGCACTACTGATGGACTTCGAATTGTTGGCATTCATTCACAAGGTATTGGAATTGATGTCAATGGAGCTTCAGATGCATTTAGGTTGCTACAAAATACAGGAAATCTTGGAATTGGAGTTGCTAGTCCAACATCAAAACTACATGTTAATGGAACTCTAACTGTGGAAAACGACATTGTTTGTACGGATTGTATTGATTCATCAGATGCCGATTTATCCAGTCTCCAACTAACACAACTGAGTTTCTATACCGTCTCAAACACGGATGTTGTTGATGGAGGTAATGGAGTACAAGTATCTTGTAGTGCAGGGGATGTAGTTGTTGGAATGGGCGGAGATGCATCTGGTACTGATGGATTAAGAAATATTATTCCTGTTGGAGACCCTCCTACTGCAGTTATAGCCTCTGCAGCTAATGCTGCCGCATCAATTACTGCATGGGCCATTTGTTGGAATACTCCATAACTTTTTTTAAAAAATTATTCTCTCCATTTCAGATTATCGTTATTCTTTTAGTTTTAGCACATTTTTTACTCATGAATCAGAGGGATACTATTTTTACTGACAGTAGATAAGCTCGTTAACACTTTAATTTAATATATTTTAGATTCCTATAATTATTAATCATAATAAATAGAAAAAATATGTTTTTCTAAAATTACTTGAATTACCATTGAAATGTAATCATGTTTGCATATTAATTAACTGTGAGAATATACTGTTAGCTAATACTTATTAGAATTGTTTACCAAATTTATGTAATGAAAGAACTTTCTAGCATTTTCCTTTTTTTTATTATTGGTGGAATCATTGCAGGAACGGCTTCCTTTTTACCTTCAGGTTATGCTGAACCTATAGATTCTATGAAACTTATCACAAACCAAATTGTGGATACATTGGGCAATCCTAATGTCGCAGATGAGGTACAACAGGTTTCAATCGATGAGGCATCAAATTTATTGTATGGCAGGCCCATTTTCTTGATTACAAGTGGAGAAGCCTTAGAATCCACCACCCAACAATCTCGTGATTATGATAATATGATGAATACAATAAACAATGCCCTCTTGAATTGCATATATGAAACATGTAAGGATCCAAAAGTGCAAGCTAATGCAAAAAAACTATTGGATATGAATTACAATACATTGGAAATTAAGCAAGTTTTGGAAACTAGGACAGGGGATGATGCATGTGATGTTCACAATCCTGACAAATGTCCTTTTGTAAATGATCCAGATGAACCTTTGATAGTTCCCAATACCGGAGGAACCATAGGCACTGATAAGATATGGAAGGGATTTGCACGTGAAATACGCAGTCCGTTCTTCATTAATGCACCATTTACAACTCCACAAGAAAACATTATGGTGCTGGAGGGACTTTGGAAGGGGGAGTGTACTGCAATTGTAAAAGAAATACAAGGTGTTAAAGTAATAGTTCGTCCTACCTTTGAGCCAATTTGGCAGGAACCTTGGTATGCCCGAGCTAAAATAATCGGTTGGCAGGTAGTCTGGGTGCTAGAATTCATTCCCGCGGAATTTGTAAAAACAATTAGCTATTGCAATGTTGACGGAAAATCCATCACAATGGATTATGATATAGAAGTAATTGTGGAAAGAGAACTTACCCACTTCTGGCGATTCTTGGATAAAGGTATGTAATTGTGTCTTTTTAAAATGCAAAAATTATGTTTTCAGTTTCCCAATGAATAAAAACTCTTTCCTGTACCTAGTCTTGATGCTTCTATCTGTATCATTTTTTTATTATTACCCTGCTTTTGCAGAAACTGAATGTTCTGTTAATTCCTTGAAAATCTCTTTAAATGGAGAAACTGAATGCTTGGATTATCAATTAGAACATGGTAAAGTTATGGATTTTGTGTATATTTCTGATCA
>Ga0224508_10000398_pt1 | contig 43187 bp, 52 predicted proteins | sample SF_Jan12_sed_USG_4_FD_170157 | JGI IMG/M metagenome (GOLD analysis project Ga0224508, IMG submission 170157) | Sediment microbial communities from San Francisco Bay, California, United States - SF_Jan12_sed_USGS_21 | ecosystem: Environmental > Aquatic > Marine > Sediment | place: USA... | reverse complement strand
TCATCAGTCTCGACATATCCTTTACCACCTCTATATGCAATAAGTGATTCCGTTTTTGTTACATCAATAGGTTTTATCCATTCACCCATTAGTAGTCGAGCAATTGTTTTTCGTCTTATTTTAGGGGATTTTTTGGCATTACGTACCAAAGTTAGAGGTTTTTTTGTAAATCTCCAGTCAGATATTGGCATAATATATTCATAAAGTAATCATAAATAATATTTTTCTATCACTAGTAAAGATTAGATTAATTATTTCTAGCAAACCTAAATTTTGAGAGAATATAGTATAAACTAAAATTATCAATTCCATATACTAAGGTTTTATAATTTAATTTTATATTTCATAGATTATATCAGATTTAAGATAACTCATTTAGTTGGTATTTTTTATTTCTTGATCTAGTTCTCAAAAGAGCACCGCAACATGGGCATCGCGTACTTTGAATAGTTAAAAAAAGACTGCACATAGAACATCTCTTTTGTCCATATTCATATCTAGAACCATTTGGGATTTTCTTTCCCTTGTAGATCTCACAAATTCCTTTGCAGCAGTATCCCATTATGTTATACCACCATCAAAGGATTTGTGACAACACGGGCATCGGGCATATCTTGAAATTAGTTCTAGATCACACCAAGAACAGTATTTTTTAAAGATGTTATTTTTTGAGTATCTGAATTCAGACTTTGCATCATAATATCTACAAATACTTCTACAGGAATAATTATTCATTATTTTTCTCCATATTAAAAAATGAACCACAGTCTTTACAGAATACTCCATAGTTTTCAATATTGACTGATATACTACCACAATTAACACAAATTCTAATTGCTTTGTTTACAGTTTTTTTATTTAATTCAAATTGATTTTGCTGTTCATATGATATTTGCATATATATTATTAAGAATAGTTCCTAATTAAGTGTTATTCCTAATTAGGAATTGTTATCAATTAATAATAACTATAAATAGTATATTATAATTATAGAGGCATGCAACTAGAAGAAATAGTCCTATCTTTACGAGTGGAGGGATTTAGGATAACTCCTCAACGTATTGCTATTGTAGATTATCTCTTAAAAACAGATGATCATCCTAGTGCTGAACATATTCACAAGGTTATTCAAAAAGGATATCCCATGATAAGTCTGTCAACTATCTACAAGACACTTGATCTTCTAAAGAAGAGAAAATTAGTCAATGAAATTGAGGTAGAGGGAGAGGCAAGGTTTGATGCTCACACTGATGAACATATCAACTTAGTTTGTATGAATTGTGGGAAAATAGAAGATGTTAATGAGGATTCGCTAAAAGAAATTCAAAGTAAAGCTGCTAGAAAATCAAAATATCTTATTTTGAAAAGTAGTTTTGAGTTATTTGGTTATTGTAGTACTTGCAAATCTAAATTAGTTTAATAAAAAAATATGTAGAAGTTATTCATGTAAATCATTAGTATTTCATAAGTACTATTTTGCCAAAATAGTTGTAATTTGAACTATCATCAGAAAACTAACTGTATTTGATCTTAAGAGCCAAGTATTTTTATTTTTAAAGTTTAATTCAAAAAAGAAGCGGGTCTAAAGGGATTCGGACCCTTGACAACCGGATTAAGAGTCCGGTGCGCTACCTGGCTGCGCCATAGACCCACCAACAAAGATAGGCCTAGAGTTGTTATTAATCTTAAGATTATAAAATAAATGAAAATCTAGTTTTGTGCTTTTGCTTCAATTTCACTGTACTTTTCTAGTATTGCTGTAAGTGCAGTTGAAACTGGAACATCATTCATCTTTTTCTTTTCGACAAGAAGTTTTTGATATGCATCTAGTGTGATGTAAACTGGAATCGAACCATTTCCTTCAAGCAGACCTCTAACATTGTATAGAGCAGTCTCCATTCCTTTCTCAGCAGATTTAGCAAATTTTGCTTTATCCATAATTGCTCCTAGCGGACCAAATGGCATCTCATAATCTACAGACATTGTTACTCTAGTCAAATTATTGCCCAATGATTGAAATTCATTGGTAATTTGCCAGCGCTTAAATGGACCCTCAATTTGTTTTGCAGTGATCTTCTCATTTCTGACAAATTCAATTGTCTCACAATCCCACTCTAGACGTTTACCGCTAAAGTCACCGATAATTCTAAAGGTTGTACCGATACCCATACCCTCTTTGATATCCATAGGAACAACAGTCATACCTACTGCATCAGACTTGATCTGGTCAGAAACGTGTTCTGGTCTTGCAAAGTAGGTAAAAACATTCTCTACAGGCGTTTTAATATCGATTGATTTTGTAACGAGTGTCAACAATTCAGTGTCTTGTCAATAAGGATTTAAAGGTTTTGAAGATTTTCGTGAAGAAATTAAATTATAATATATTTATCTAGTTTCAATAGTTATCTAGATGGCCAAAAAGCGATCAGTTTTTTTGATCTTTATTTTATTACTTTCAACCATCCCAGTATTTCATGATGCATATGCTCATTCAATGTTTAATTCATCTGAGAAATTTTACGGAGGTTATAGAGTTCAAGTAGCCACAACACCAGAATTTCCACAAATTAATGAACCATCTCAATTTTTGGTCAGAGTAACTGATGGAGATTTTGAAGAGGTTGATAGATTTACAATGGGAATTAGAATTTTTTTTAATAATCAACAAGTTGATGCAATACCCCCCAAATCTATAGAGGGTGCGCATTGGGATATTGACTACGTATGGAAAAGTCAAGGAAACCATATTGTAAAAGTTGATTTGTATGATATGAGTGAAAAAGGGATTTTAACTTATACTTTCAATATGGGAACACAGAGTCCATTTGGAATTATTTTCTTTAGTGCGATAGTTGTAGGAGCGTTAGTTTTTGTAGGAATGATGATATACATTTACTTGCCAAAATTTTTCAAAAAATCTAAATCCTAGGAGCTATTGCAGTTCTAGATATTCTAAATGCAAACAATGTAGTTAATAACACCATTGAGAATAACAGTATTCCAATTCCTAAATGAATAGCAACTAAAACTGCATGTAGTTTTAGATCAATTACCAAAGCACCAAGAGTGATTTGAACGACAACAAATACTGCTGCAAGTGAACTTGTTATTTTGATCTTCAAGTCAGCATTTTTGTTAATGATGGATGCAATCATAGTTGCAATTACCAATACACCAGTTGTAGCTGCAACTAATCTATGGATCCATTCGATTAGATATTCTTCTGAAGGCATTACTCCATTTGGACATAAAGGCCATTCAGGACAAGTTAATCCAAGTCCGGCTGCTGAGATATATCCCCCAATAAACATCAGAGAATACAGAACAATCATTGTTGCTAATGCAAGGTATTGAATTGCCAAAATTATTCTACAATAAAGCTACCCTGCATACCTTGTAATGCATGGCCAGGAATAGTACAGATGTAATAATAAGAACCAGGCGCACCAGCAGTGAAAGTAACACTACCACTTTCACCAGATTTTAATGCACTTGACATGGAACCAATTGCAGAGTCCATCACTATATTGTTAAAGTCTTCAGGACTAGTAACAATTCCAAATGCATGAAATAGTGTACCTTGATTAGTGCTAGTAATAGTTACCTCATCGCCAGATTTTACACGAATTTCAGGATTATTGTCTTCTCCAGATAATGCATTAAATGCTAAATCCTTAAAGTCATCAGATTCTACAAAGTCCAAAGTAAAGTCATGAGATACTCCTGTTGGGGCTGCGGCTTCAGAAGATCCACCACCTTGTGAGGGGCCTACAATGATTTCTCCGACCATTCCTTGTTCTCTATGACCGGGAATAGTACAGATGTAATAATACGTTCCTTCTTCACCTGCAACAAACTCAGAAGAACCACTTTCACCACCCTTTAGTGCACTTGACATGGAACCAATTTCACTTCCTGGAATAATTCCAGTAACACCTTCAGTATCTTTTGTTACACCAAAGGCATGAAATGATACTCCAGCATTATCAACATTGAAGATAACTTTGTCTCCAACATTCATGTTAATTGTAGGGTTACTGCCTTCTTCTCCTATCAATGCGTTAAACGCCAAAACCCTAAAGTCATCAGATTCTACAAACGTGAGGTTTGATGTAATTGTTTGACCGGTTGCTACCGCTGGAGGTGCAGCTGGTTCTCCTGCCATCATTGCTACAATAGGAGCAGGTTGTGAAATCCAATAATCCCACATTGAAAAGAATATGGCGCCACCAACAATACAAATTCCCAACATTATGATCATCATTTTTCCAGTTCTAGCTGGAGTGGTCCTGTAAACTGTTTGTGTGTTATCGTGACTCATTTCATTTATCTCCTAATGTGATGGGTTCTTCGCCTCGAATGGGAAATAGTACTTTCCACCTAGACCAAATGGATCATCAGTGTTTGCAAGTTCTCCTTTTCCTGAACTGTAAATTATGTTATATAAGAAGACTGCCATACTGACACCAATAATCATTGCACCTATAGTTGCAATCTGGTTCATGGCAATCCATTCTGGGATTGGCGGATAATCGAAAACTCTTCTTGGCATTCCATACAAGCCAAGTACGTGTTGTGTGAAGAAAACCAATATGGTTCCAATAAAAGATAAAAAGAAATGTACTTTACCCATAGCTTCATTGTACATTCTACCTGTAACATATGGGAACATGTAGTATAGAAAACCAATTGAACCAAATGCAATAGTACCCATTACAAAGAGATGGAAGTGACCAACTACCCAATACGTATCGTGTGTAGAAAAGTCTAATGGCATTGCACTGTTAACAACACCACCTGCGCCTGCACCAAAGAACAATGCAATTCCTCCAACTGACCACATCATTGGTGTTGAGAACTTGATTCTACCATTCCACATTGTGGCAATAAAGTTAAACACATGCATAGCAGATGCTGGAACAGCAGCAAGAGTTCCTATCATAAATACCGTTTTCTCGGTAAATGACATTCCAGTGGCAAACATGTGGTGTGCCCATGATGAAAAGCCGACAATTGATAACAATACAAAAGCAAAGATTCCAGAGTTATAACTGTAAATGGGTTTTCTTGAAAATCTAGGAATAATTTCATACATCATACCAATAGCTGGAATGACCAAGACATATACTTCTGGATGGAATGTAAACCAGAACAGATGTGCATATGCAATTGGGTCTCCTCCCATTGCAGGATTGAAAAATCCACTTACGCCTAATCTGTCAGTAAGAAGCATCAATAGTGCAGCAGCAAATGTTGGAATTGCAACAAGGATAATCAATGATGAAGACAAAAATGACCAAGCTAACAATGGAACCTGACCAATTGACATGTCTGGGTGTTTACACTTTAATATTGTAACAATAAAGTTGATGGCACCAAGTACTGAAGATATACCCAGAATTTTTAACCCAAATATCCACATGTCTGCTGCAGGACCAGGTGCGCTGATAACAGAATACGGAGGAGTTGCATACCAAGTAAAATCTGCAAAGCCCAACCAAATGAGTGCACCAGAAGGTGGAATCATCCAAAATGCAATCGCATTAAGTTTTGGATATGCCATATCCTTGTATCTAACCATAATTGGGACATAGTAATTTCCTACTGCAGATGCAAATGGAAGAATAAACAAAAAGATCAATGTTGTACCATGAACGGTAAATATTCTGTTAAATGTCATTGAATCTGTGATAATTTGAGCTCCTGGCAAGAACAATTCTGCTCTTATTGCAAGAGCTAGTGTACCACCCAAAAACAAGAATCCCAATGACATTATAAGATAAAGTAAACCAACATCAGTGTGATGTGTTGAAAACATAATTTGCCAGATTGGACGTGGCTTTTGTAATTCTAGAACCATTAGTTAATCTCCTCGCTTAGAATAATTGAAAATCGTGATAAAAGCGTTGTCAAGATGATGGCTCCTCTACGTATAATGTTCCCCTCATGTTATAATGAATCAATCCACAATATTCCCTACATTGAATATCATGAACTCCTGGTGCATCTGGTGCAAACCATACAGTGTTAACTCTACCTGGAACTGCATCCATCAATACAACATAATCATGAATGTTAAAAGAGTGAATTACATCAGTAGCAACTATCTCAAATTTGTATGCTTTTCCGACTTCAACATGTAGATCATTCATTTCTACGGTTCCATCTTCATGTTCAAAAGTCCAAAACCACTGTTGTCCTGTTACTATGATTGTCTCAGCATCTTCAGGAACATGTTCAACAAGTCTTTCTGCTTCCCATGCTTCTGCTCCTACCCAAGTCATTAATGCAATTACAATACCAACATAAATCCATTCGGGCCAGTTAGAATGTCCACCCATCTTACCAATCAGTCCCCTCATATGCTGTTGGCTTTGCTTTTGGATGAGATTCTCTGAATCTCCAAACTAGCCAGATCATCGTTCCTGAAACTACCGCTCCAACTGTAAACATCACAGTCATCATTCTAAAGAATAAATTCCATATAACGACTCTGCGATCTAGATATTCTCCAGGCTCATCACCAGCAGCTAGTGCCGACTCTACAGCTGGAACTAATACTAAAACTGCCAATACTAAGAATAATCCGACAATTCCTTTCATTAGCGATTGAATGACGTGACCTATGATTTCTATTTAAGGGTTTTCAAGATTACTAGCTACCAACTTTGATCGAAGCGTGAGGGATGCATTATATTAAGTCCCGAAAGTGAAAATTTCTGATCTTTTTCTCTAAAGATGTTTAGAGATGCATTTGCAATTATTAGTTCAAAGAGATTGGTAGGAGATAGATCAATTATTGTAGAAAGCATTGCTTTGATCGGATCCATATGGGTTACAAGTACTACATTTTCATCAGGATGATTTTGGATTACATCGTCAACTATTCCTAAAACTCGTTTTTTAACTTCAGAAAAAGTTTCTACACCATTATGAGCAATTTCTAGTTCTCCATTGTAGAATTTCATAAAGACATTACCATGACTATTAAAAATCTCATCATATGGCATTCTAGTAAATTTCCCCATATCAAGTTCAATTAAACGATCATCAATTGTAACATCAAGAGAGTTATGTTTTCCAACAATTTCTGCAGTATGTTTAGCTCTTTGAATAGGACTGGAATAAATTGCAGAGACGTTCATGTGTTCAAGTAACTGGGCAGTATGTTCAGCTTGTTTTATTCCAGTATCAGTTAAAGGAATGCCTTCAGTTCTACCGGCTAAAATTCGATCAGTATTATTTTTTGCTTGACCATGTCGAAGAAAAATAATTTGTCCCAACTTGATCGAAGTTTAAATAAAGATAATAATAACATTAGCAGATAGATTAATCATGAAAATAGGAATTATTGGTGGAACTGGTGGAATGGGTAAAGGTTTTGCCTTAAGATGGTCACAAAACCACGAAGTAATTGTTGGTTCAAGAGATGCAGTAAGAGCTTCTGAGTCAGCATTAGAATATACTAATCTTGCAAAAGAAGCATTTGGCGAGATAAAGGGTACAATTTCTGGAAACGATAATGTTTCAGTTGCAAAAGAAAGTGATGTTTTAATTTTATCAATTCCATATGATAATATTGATTCTGTATGTTCTGGAATATTATCAGAGGTTAAAGATAGTTGTGTTGTAGTATCTCCGATTGTTCCAATGACAAAAACGGATGTAGGATTTGAATTCATTCCAATTAAAGAAAATAAACCATTTTCATATCAGCTTGTTTCAAATCACATGAAGAATAAATCTAAACTTGTTTCGGCATTTCATGTAATTTCTGAAAAGAAACTTGTCAATCCAACATTAGAACTTGATTATGATATTTTTGTATGTGGAGATGATAATGAATCAGTACAAGTTGTTAACGGATTAATTAATGAAATAAAAGGACTAAGACCAATCTACTTAGGTCCAGGAGAATTATCTTATCTTGCAGAAATTTCTACACCACTACTCCTAAATGCAATGATAAGAAATAAAATAAAAAATCCAGGTATTAAAATCATTTAAGTCTGTTTTTTTGTTTATCATGAGTCATGAATACTATAGACGAGGTAGAAATTGGTTTACAGCTATAGGTGTGCTTTTTTCTGTAATGGCAGGAATAGCACTGATCAGACAGTTATTGATCTGGGGACCGGAATTTGTTGGAGAATTTTTACTAAATGGAGAAATTACAAATGAAAAGATTTCAATGGCAATGTTAGGATTTGGTATTTTTATGATAGCATTAGGATTTAGAAAACATGAACAAAAGAGATGAATTTCTAAAATCACAAAAAATATTACGTCTTGCAACAATTAATAAAAATAAAACTCCACATATTGCCCCTGTTTGGTATATCTATAGTGGAAAAAATATCTACATAGGGACAAATACAAAAACACAAAAGGCAAAAAATGTAAAAAGAAACAAACATCTTGCTTTTTGTGTGGATATAGGTATCAATGCACCAAATATTTACGGAGTAATGGGACAAGGAAATGCTAATTTAATTTTAGAAAAAAGTAAGGTAAAAACAATTGCAAAAAAAATCCTTCGGAGATATTTTAAAACATTAGAGAATCAATCAGCAAAAGAATTACTGAGTGATACTAACTGTATTATAGAAATAATTCCTGAAAAATTTTCAATTTGGAATTACTGACTAACAAAATCTTCAATCTTATTCATCGCAGAATCCAATACTTCAAGACTTGGAAGATAAACAAGTCTGAAATGTCCACTTCCATATTGTTCTCCAAATCCAGAACCATGTACAGTTAACACACCTTTTGTTTCCAAGAGTTTTGCAACAAAATCTTTGTCAGTAGCAAATCTATTATCTTCAATTTTTGGAAATGCATAAAATGCACCTTTTGGGTTAGGGCAAGAAATGTTAGGCATTTCATTTAGGCGTTTTACAACCAAGTCTCTCCGTTTTTTGATCTCAGATACAAAATCAGTAATGTAATCTTGAGGGCCACGAAGAGATTCCAAAGCTGCATGTTGAATTGGAAGATTAGTTGCAATTCTAACTCTTGCTAATTTTGGAAGATTTTCTCGTATTTCTTCAAGTTGCGGTGATTGGTTAAATGCAATATAGCCAATTCTCCAACCAGACATAAGATGGACTTTGGAAAATCCATTAAGAACAATTACAGGGGAATCTTCTGCAACCTTTCCAATCCCTACAAATTTTTTATCAAAAATAATTTGATCATAAATTTCATCACAGATAATGTAGAGATTATGTTGGTTTGCAATATCTACTAGTTCTTTTAGAGATTTTTCATTAAATACAACCCCAGTAGGATTATTTGGACTGATCAAACATACTGCGACTGTCTTTGAAGTAATTTTTGATTTAAGGTCATCAATATCGGGAGTGGAATTATTCAAGTCTACTCCAAATTCTATAGGAATTCCACCATGTAGTCTAACATAGGAAGCATATGGTGGATAATATGGTCCGGGTAAAAGTACTTCATCTCCTTCTTCTACTATTGAAGAGATTACCATATCAAGTCCTTCAGAAACACCGTTAGTAACTAAAATTTCTTCAGATGAAATGGATAATCCTTTGGCATTTTCTTTTTTAGCAATCTCCTGTCTTAACTCTAAGAGACCTTCAGATGAGGAGTAATAGTTTTCGCCTTTATTTATGGCATTAATCAGAGCTTGTTTAACATTATCAGGAGGTTGAAAACCAAATTGAACAGGATCACCTATATTGAGATAATCAACTTGCATTCCTTTTTGTTGTACTTTTCTTGCAGCTAGAACAATATCTCTAATTGCATATTCAACACCTGCTACTTTTTTTGATACTTTCAAAGTATCTAGACAGATATTTAGACCTGTTAAATTCTTACTTGTTTGGACTCGTTGCACAGCTTGGATAGTGCGAGCGGCTTCGAACCGCTAGGTCGAGGGATCGAAGCCCTCCGAGCCCTTTAGATTATCTTATTAATCAAATAATTTGTCACTATGATGAAATGAAAGCAACACTATTCAAACTTGGGTTAGGATTAGTCATAGTAGGAATAGTTTGGATTTCATTAGTTTTTGATGAGACAGAAAAAATACATGATTCAAGTTTGCTTAAACAATCAAGTTCGCTTAAACTAGAATCAGAATTTACAGGGGAAGACATAGGATTTTACAAAGTATACATGCCTGAATTTACTGGAGAGGAGATATTTGTCCAAATATTAGATACTAGTGATAATATCATAAAAGAACAAAAAATTCAAACAAAAATGTCAGTAGGGTATTTTGATTTTGATACAGATGGGTCATATACGGTAAAAATTACAAATATTTCAAAAAATCCAGTTAGTTTACAAGTAGAATTTGGTAGTACAAATTCTCAAAAAATGATTCCAGCTGGTATTTTAATTCTTGTAGGTGCAGTTGTCATTATGGCAATGTCATATATGAAAATAAAAAATTACAATATAGAGCAGCCTGATGAGAATATCTCATAGATTGGGATGCATTGAATTGTATGTCCTAAAATTAGGACCAAGTTAAATATTAACCAAGTTGTGAAAAATACGAATGCTATAATTGAAAAGGGAAGAAATGCTCCAAGTTTAGTATGTTCTCTATTTTTTAATATCAAAACTCCTCCTAATGAAGCAAGTACAAGGCCAAACTCAAGTGGTTGATGAGACCAAGATATCAATCCATCAATTCCAAATACTTCATGAGACAAAGAATCCCCAAAACCTGAAATTATTTGAGTTATGGAACCAGCAATAACAAGTTTAATTCCGGTTTTAAGAGAACCACTAACTAATTTTCTAAGTATCAGTATACAACCCATAATTGCAGCACAACTAGTCAAAGAAACTCCGGTATACACTACAATGTGAGAAGGGCTCCAGAAAAATTCTGGTTCTTTTTGAAGATGAGATATAGCATCCCAGAATCCTGCTGAGACAACTACAATGGGACCAATAACTGCTAAAATAGACACAAGTGAAACGAGTATACTAGGTTTAACAAGAGCATAATTTGAAATTCTTTGAATTAATTTCATTTTGTTACTATATGAGTGGGTTATTTGAAATATTGTAAAGTTTTCAATTAGTGAAATTTAACATTATGAGTGATTTTGAGAATTATTATATTAGACAATACTATGTACGAAAGTTATGAGTCCAGGAATAGGATTAATGAAAAGGCGACTGGAAAAAGAAAAAGATGCAATAGCACTTGCAGTGTCAGGTATTGCTAAAAAGTATAATACAAAACCAAAAGACATCAAAACATTAGAAACAAAATATGATGACGATGCTGGAGACTGGTATGTTGCACTTGGATGGGAGAAGAAAAGAGCTATAATAAAGATGGATTCTGTTCAGGGTACAATTACAGAGATTAAAGAAATCTAAATAGTAAAAATATTATAATTAAATCTAAAAACTAATGGTATTAGTTTAAAAAATATGGTTAGAATTCAAAAAGGTCATTTTAGACGTTTGTAAATCTCCTTAAATTCAGCTGAAAGATTGTATGATGTGTTTAGTAGGTGGGTTAGCTGATTCATAGACGAAAGATCCTTTCCTAACTTTCTTAGAAGGGTTAGAGCCTTTTGTGGAGAAGTAACAGATGGAGGTTTTTGACCACTCCATGTCTTAAAGGAATCACCTAAATCCAAGCTAAAATTTAAAATAAATTCTTTCCAGTTTGACATTGTTTTTGCCTTTTCACCTAGTAGCATTTCAGATAATTCATGGAATTCATTTTGTCTGTCTGCATATAGTGTATCTAGAGCTTGTTGGATTTTTTCTTCAGCATATCCTTGACTATTTAGCATATACATTCCATCAATGTTCATGAAAGGTTTTTCTCTTAATTAAATATAATAGACTCGATAATTTTCATTATTGATTTTCTAGAACAAGATTTACAGTAGAATAAAATTAAAAGTAAACAGCATTCATAATAAATCAAAACTGTCTTAATAATTCGAAAAATGTTTTTAAGGTAATTTCATGTTTAATTCTCATCAATCTTAAAAGAATCAGTAATTTCCAACAGGATTTCTATATATGAAAACTACAAATGAAAAATGACTGTATCATTTTTATTTAATCTTCAAGTAGATTAGTTGTGTCCGGAATCAACAAACAGTCAAAATCATCAAGTAAGAATTCCATTTTAATTGTAGGGGGAGTTATTGCAATAGTTTCTGTTTTACTCTTTGCATATCTAATGTGGTATGTAGCGCCAGAAGATAACATAGAGACAGTAAAGGTAGTAGCAGTCACTGAATCTGGATGTATTGCAGAAACTTTAGATGGTTTTGCAGTCAACATAGGGGATTGTCAAGCGGAGCCTGGGGAATTCATTCCAGCTAAGGTCGATCAAAAAACCAAAGAGCGAGCTGCTTTGATGAATCCAACACGATAATTTTTTTATTTTTTATAAGTGATGGAGAAATATAATTATCAAACAAAATTGTGAGAATAATGATGACTAACGCAGTTATTCTTGGAGGTTCAAGAGGGATAGGAAAGGCAATTTCAGAATCGCTCAAATCTATAGAAGTTGATGTTTTTGCTGCTTCAAAAAAGGACATTGATACATCAGATTTGAATAGCGTAAAAAAATTTGTGGGAAAACATAAACAGGTAGATATTCTAGTTCTAAATACAGGCGGTCCTGTCCCAAAACAATTCTTAGACGTAACTGAAGATGATTGGAAATTATATCACAATCAGTTGTTTCTAGGATTTTGTACCATTTTAAAGAATATTAAAATCAATGATGGAGGATATATCTTTGTAATTAGTTCAAATGTAATAAAAGAGCCAAATCCAAAATTAATTATTTCTTCTGCATATCGTGCTGCATTTAGTGAGGTATTCAAAATTTTAAGTAAAGAATATGCAAAAAAGAATATCAGTTGTATCAACATAGCACCAGGTCCCATCAATACAGATAGAACTAAGGAATTGATAGAAAATATTGAAGATTTCAAAAAATCATTGCCCATGAAAAGGTTAGGAGAACCTGAAGAAATTGGAAACTTTGTAAAATCAATAGTTCAAAATAACATAAAATATCTTTCAGGGGTTATAATTAATTTTGATGGGGCTAATTCAAATCATATTTTTTGAAATTATTTTTTGAATTCAACATTTGGTGTATCAGATTGTCCTGCAATAGCAATTAGTCCACCATCACGTAACTGTTGTAATAATTGCATAACTTCTTTTTCAACCTGGTTTCTTTGTAATCCTGTTTGTTGAGCAAATATTTCTACCAAATCTGTTACTTTGCGTTGTCCATTACAAGATTTCCAAAAGTCAACAATTGCTTGATTTACCATAAATCCTTGTTCATGTTCATTTGCCAATACCATAGAACCATCTTCTTGTTGGACAAGTTTTCCAACACCTTGGGGTAATGCAGTTTCATAATTTATTGGAGCAGGAGTATTCATTCCAGCACCCATATTCTTAATTTTGATTTTTGCTTCTTCAGACATTTTATCCATTGACCATGGAGGATTCCATACAATGTCTACGTTAACATTGTTAACGCCTGGAACTTTTTTTACATATCTGGTTGCATCTTGGACAAGAGTTTCATGTAGTGGACATCCCTGCGTGGTCATGGTCATTTTGATATTAACATCGTTGTTCTCTGCAACATCTATTCCATAGATCAAACCCATTTCTACTATGTTAAGTGGGACTTCAGGATCCATACATTGTTTAAGAGAATCTTCTATAGCTTGTGGAGAAACTGTACTCATTTATTATAACCAATTTGAAAAACAATAAAAACTTTCTATTAATTAGCTTCAAATAATTTTTTGATAGATTCATCATAAGGAGGTGTTGCTACTCCTTTTTCAGTGATAATTCCAGATATTAATTCAGGAGGAGTTATATCAAATGCAGGATTAATCACATTAACATCATCAGGAGCTGTTTTTTTATCTCCAATTCCAGTAACCTCACTTCCTTTTCTCATCTCAATAATTACATCTTTAGCATCACTTTTCATATCAAATGTGGATAGTGGAGCTGCAACATAAAATGGAATTCCATGTTGTTTTGCCATAGTAGCTACCTGATAAGTTCCAATTTTGTTGAAAACGTGTCCAGTTCTCACAATTCTATCTGCGCCAACCACAACTTTGTTTACTAAATCATTTGCCATAGTATATCCTACAGCAGTATCAGGGATTAAGCTAACATCAAAACCATCGTGTTTTAGTTCAAATGCGGTCAATCTAGAACCTTGTTGAATTGGTCTTGTTTCAGTAGCTATGACTTTAACGTTTTTTCCAGTTTCTTTAGCAGCACGAATAACACCTAAAGCTGTTCCATATGCGACAGTAGCTAATGCGCCCGCATTACAATGAGTCATTATAGTATCATTATTATCAAATAATTCCGAGCCATTTTTCCCCATAGTCTTATTTATTTGAATATCCTCATCAGCCATCTTTTTTGATTTGTTAATTACTAATTCTTTAATTTGATCAACTGAGTTTCCAGAATTAGCAACATTCATTATTTTTTCTAATCCCCAAACTAAATTTACTGCAGTAGGTCTAGTTTGAAACAGAATTTCTTTTGCTTTTTTTAAATCTGAGATTAATTCATCTTTTGTTGTGGCTTTGCTTTGTAAAACAGCCAAAGCCATGCCAAATGCACCAGAAACACCAATTGCAGGTGCGCCTCTAACTACAAGTGTTCTAATTGCATCAGCAACTTGATTATAATCATGATATGTTACAAAAACAAGTTCATTTGGAAGTTTTGTTTGATCAATCATTACTACTTTGTTATCTTTCCATTCTACTGTTCTAAGTAAAGAAGGAATTTTAGTCGGCTGTTCGTCCAAGATATTCTGAAACTATTCAAACTTTATTAAAACTATACTCAAATTTTTTTGCATGTTATAGGAATGATATTCAATTTCCAGTGTAGGGATAGAATAGTTTAGAAGATCTGTAGTTTGGATAAATGATTTAATTCTGTAATGAAAGATGATAATTAAAAATGGAGCCTGTAATTCAAATAATAGTTTTATACATAAATTCAGTAAGAGGTAGACTAGAAGAATTATGATTAAAGAGCTTTATCACAAAGTAAGGTTAGGTCAATCAGTAGTCTTTCCTGTAATATCAATGATAAATTTTATTATAATCTCATATTCATTGACAATGATTAAAGATATCATACCTATTCATTTTTACATTCCAATTTTTGCAGTTGCATTGATTTCTATACTAATGGTGATTGGAAGTATTTTTCACAATAAACAACAATCCACTGATTTCAACATGAATTTTAAAAAACAAACTCATTTGATAAAATCAATAAGATTAATGTTAGAATCACAGTTGAAAAAAACACCTGAAACAGAAACATGGATTGAAGAATTAAAAAAAATGGAATATGAGCACAAACAAGATCAAGATAAATTATGATGTAGTAATTCCTGCAAGGAATGAAGAATTCATGATAGGAAAAACATTGCAATATCTTAACAAACAATCAATCAAACCAAATTCAATAATTATTGTAAATGATAACTCTAATGACAAAACAAAAGAAATTGCAATATCTTATGGTGCAAAAGTTGTTGATTTTCCTTATGAGCACAAAAACTGGGTAATAGATGGAAAATTAGGAATTGTATTCTCATTTGGAATGAAACATTTTGATAGAAACAATTCTCATTTTATGATTCTTGGTGCAGATCATATCTTACCTGAAGACTATGTTGAAGATGTTATTAAAAACATGAAAAAAGATAATGTAGATGTAGCATCAGGAATTATAGAGAATGAAGTAACCAAATCACCAAGAGGTTCAGGAAGAATTTTTACAAAAAAAGCAATGGAATGTATAGATTGGAAATACCAATCCAATTATGGTTATGAGACTTATGCCTTGTTTAAGATACAATCAGAAGACATGAAAGTCTATGTCTATCCTATAATGACAAAAACTCAGAGACCTACTGGAACACATTATAATAAAAAAAAATTTTATCATATGGGGTTTTCATATAAGGCATTAGGTTATACATCATTTTACGGAATTGGTAGAGGTTTAACTATTGCAAAAAGATATGGATTGTATAATGGTTTAATGTTTTCAATTGGTTTCTTTTCAAATCGTAATATCACTTACAATGATAAAATATGTCAATACTGTAAAAAAAATCTTGAATACTCTTGGAAAGATATCATATACAATCCAAAACAATTACTAAGAAAAATAACAAATGAGGATTCACCTATAAAGAAAAATTCCAACTAATGGAGTTTGAATTTAATTTTGTAAAAAAATTTAAAAAAAATAATTTCTACATTGTAGCTTGTGTTGCATCATGGAACATCTGACTCTTTGCACAGCCAGCGGCAAGATCATCACCTGCTCCACGTCTCATGAGACCTCTGTAAAGACCATCTTCAAGTTTAACACCTTCTCTTTGTTCCCATTCTTCTACAGTGATAGAATATTTCTTTTGAATTCTATCTCTATACCATTCTGGAATTACATTAAATGCACAGAATGGAACAATTCTAAGATCAGGAGTAAGATAGTGGATATCACATCTTTGTAATCGTTCTAGATCTTCATTGTATTTGTCTTGGAAGTGCATCATACCAAGGAATAGTCCTTTAACATGCCAGGAACCAACTGAATCAAATGATCTTTTCATTAAGATATTACCAAACATCTTTGCTAGATCTAGTCCCGCTGGTTGTTTCTTGGTATCAACAAAACCCTTGAGTTTTCTTACAACTTCTAGCATTGTAAAGTATTTGTTCTTACCAGAACGAATTTCTTCTGCTTTGTCTTCAAAGAGTTCTAACATTCCTTGAATATCACAGAATTTTGTTAATGGAACAAACTTCTTTGTTTCTTCATCTTCAAAGATGTATGTTCCTGCACCACAAGCAAAATGAATTGATAATTCATATTTTGGTTTGCTTGAAAATGCTTCAATTACATTTGTTAATGGCATACAACTTGGAACTGGGAACCAATCATCAACAGTTACCTCACCATTTGTTTGCTCTTCTATTCTTTGCACACAATCAGGAACTGTAATTCTATATTTTTCACGCTCAGATTTACCCATTCTTCCTGTGAGAGATACAGGTTGGAAGTTTACGGCATGGACTACATCCATATTTTTTTGAGCATATCTAATAATTCCACCCAACTCGTGGTCATTAATTGATTTGATAACTGTTGGAACAAATACTACAGTAGTACCTGTTTTTCTACAACTATCAAGAGCATATGGAATCTCCCAGTGATTTTTAGGATTTGTTCTTGCAGTTACACCATCAAATGAAAGATACAAGTTGTTACATCCAGCAATTCTTACTTCTCTTGCAGCTTCTGGATCCATTGCATGTCGAATACCATTTGTATTCATTTGAATATGGTCAACACCTTCTTCTTTCATTATTTTAATAACATCAGCAATATCTTCTCTAAGCATTGGTTCACCACCAGTAATTTGCATAGAGTTTCCGGGAATGGGTCTTTCGGCTCGTAAAGTTTTCATCATTCCTCTTACTTGAGTGTGATCTGGTTCATACATGTAAGCACCCTCAAGGCCTTTCTTTACATAAAAGAAGCAGTACCAACATGTTAAATCACATCTGTTAGTTACAATCATGTTTGCTAATCCACTGTGAGATAAGTGATTTGAGCATAATCCACAATTATTAGGACATGAGCACTTGTCCATCATTACGTTTGGGGAATGAGCACCTTTACCATCCATCCAGTATGTACTGAATTTCTTATACATCTCATAAGAACCAAAATACAGTTCCTCACATTCGCCATGAGTCGGACAAACTTTGGACATGAAGACTTTGTTATCTCTCTCGAACACTTCTGCATCTAAAATCATATTACAGTCGGGACATATGCTTTGAGTAAATCTAATGGTGGACTTCTTACCTAAATTTTTGGTTGATTGATTGGATATTTGAATTAGAGCCATACTTACATTTGAAATTTTTCTGAGATAGTATATAATGCATTTCATACTTGCCCCCGTGTGGAATTTAGGAGGCAGACATACCTCATTTAAATATCAAAACTGATCGACTAGATCGCATGAGTATATCAGATAAAACAAGAAAGGCCTTAGAAAAAATCGGTCTTACAAGTTATGAAATTAGAACATTTTCTGCTTTACTCAAGTCAGGAGAATTAACAGCATCAGATCTTAGTCAAAAATCAGGAGTTCCGTATTCAAAAATTTATGAAGTATTAGGAACTCTAGAAGATAAAGGTTGGATTGGATCAGATGATTCTCGACCTACAAAATATTTTGCAAAATCACCATCAACGGGATTAGAGACTACAAAACAAAAAATGGAGAGTGATTTTTCACAAAACCAAAATGTAATTTTAAATGAATTAGTTCCATTATATGAAAAAAGTGGAACCAGTGAAAGACCAGATATTTGGGTACTTTCAGGTGCAATCAATATTGCCGCAAAAATTTTGGAAATGGTAGACACATGTAGAAATGAAGTAATGATTGCATTACCAGAAGCAGGAGAAGAATTAGTCAAGCAGGCATTACCAAAATTAAGATCACTTCATGATAAAGGAGTAGATATTACAATACTTACTTCAGACAAAATGGAGAAAGAATCGATCAAGGCAATCAAAAGAGTTGCAACTGTAAAGATTAAGAAAGGTTTGTTTGGAGGAGGAATAATATCTGACAAAAGATATGTTGTGATATTATTGGGTCCAGAATTAGCAGGTATAAATTCTTCAGAAGTAGTTGCAATTTGGGCAGATCATGCAGGATTAGCTGGGTTTGCACGTCAGTATTTTGAATATTTATTAAAAGATTCAAAGAAGGTATGAAATATGGATATATTGAATGATGATGAAATTCTATTTGTAGGAACTGCAGAAGCAGAACATGTTGAGATGTACCTAAAGGCAATTTGGCACATCAAAGAAAGAGGAGAAGATGTCAAAATTAGTACTATTGCAAAAATGCTCAATGTTAGACAACCAAGTGTAGTTCAAATGCTCAAAAAATTAAACAGTAAGAATTTGGTTACTTACAACAAGGCAGGTGTAAAACTGACAGAAGATGGTGAGAAAATTGGTGCAAGTATGATGAGAAATAGTAGACTGTTAGAAGTTCTGATGGATAGTGCATTAAAGGTAGAGATTGATGAAGAAATGGTATGTGGCATTGAACATCATATGAACAAACAATTTACAGATGCTTTATGTACAATGTTAAAACATCCAAGAAAATGTCCACATGATCATGATATTCCAATTGGTGAGTGTTGTAAAACATCATAAATGGAATTATATCCCAAAAGATATATCATCTTAGAAATTATGTTCGAACATGGCTTGTTTTTGTGGATGTGAAACATATGAAAAAAATATTGATGGATTCAAAATTGCATGTGTAAAATGTGGACATGGACCTCAAAATCATGATGAAGAATTCAGAGCTGCTGCAAGAAAAAATGAATCACAAAGTCAAAAACGTGATGCTGATTTTGGATGAAAAAACTATTCACCAATTATTTTAACTAAAACTCTCTTTGGTCTTTTCCCATCAAATTCACCATAGAAAATTTGTTCCCAAGGACCAAAATCTAATTCACCATTAGTTATAGCAACTACTACTTCTCGTCCCATTATTTGCCGTTTTAGATGGGCATCTGCATTATCTTCACCAGTTTTGTTATGATCATATTGATCAATTGGTTCATGAGGTGCCAAGTACTCCAACCATTTTTCATAATCTTGGTGTAAACCACTTTCATTGTCATTAATGAAAACACTGGCAGTGATATGCATTGCATTTACAAGACAGAATCCTTCTTGTATTTTGCTTTTTACAACTAATTTTCTAACATCAGGAGTAATGTTAACAAAGGCTCGACGTGTTTTAATTTGAAATGTAAGATGTTCTGTAAGAGATTTCATATTTTTGTAATATTTCCCATCAATTAAAATCCTAAGGCAGGCTCAGAACTCAAGATCCTCATCATCATTCAAAGGGATAGGTTCATCACAGCCTAGAGCCATTTTCAGGTAGATTCCTATTGAGTCTTTCAAGAAGCTTGATAAATGGCCAATAGTTGGATCATTCAAAATGGTTACAATTGATACTCCGGCTTCATTAGAAAGTTTTAGAAGATTTGTCATTTCAAGCACGTGTAAATCTTATGCACCAAGAAGTTATTTGGATGATTTTGAAGTATTTGCTGAAAGAGAGGAAAATCTTGGATCTATTTACGTAGAAGCAGCTGATAAAGTAACCCTAAAAAAAATTAGAGACATTACATTTGTAAATGCAAGAGATGTTCTTGGAATAATTTATAATTCAAAAAGTGGCAACACATCTCTAAAATGGCGTCAGTTGAGAAGAAATAACGGTAAAGTTACTGGAGAAGCTTCTGCAAACTCTCTTACAAATCTAGCAGAATCAGGTGTTCTTACTTTAGATTGGGTAGAAAATTATTTGAAGAAAAAATCTGAAGAAACAAAGACCAAAGAAGTAACAAGTTAAACTTTTTTTTATAGACTATAACAATAATCATGATTACAAAGATTATTGATGAGAATTCGATTTCTGTCATACCAGAAGACTCTGATGATCTTTTGAATTTACGTCGTATAATTAAAAAAAATGATAAAGTAATTGGAGATACAACAAGAGCATTAAAACAAGAAAAAGATTATTCAAGACCTGATAAAGGAGAAAGAATTAAGATTAGAGTTGCATTGATTGTGGAAAAAATTTCACTGGATGATGTTCTAGATAGATTAAGAATTAGTGGAACAATTTCAGAATCAAGTAATGAATCAGTTCCACATGGATCACATCATTCATTTATTCTCAAAGTCAATAACGGAATTACAATTTCAAAAAAAAAATGGTCAACAATTGAGAAAAAACTTTTGGAATCATGCAATAATCAGATTGGCTTTGTACTTGTAGCTATTGACAGAGGTGATTGTGGAATTGCAAGATTAAGGGGCACACATCTAGAATTTTTACCAAATATCTATTCAGGTTCTGGTGGCAAGAGATACAAAACTAATTTCAATATTGAAAAGTTTTTTGAACAAGTACAACAAGCGGTATCTACTATTTTAAAAAAAGGGGATTCGATAATAATTTTTGGTCCAGGTGAAACAAAGAAAAGATTTGCAAACTTTATGAATAAATCACAAAAAATGCATAAATACAAAATACAAATTATTGATGGAATTGATTCAGGTGGGGAAGATGGAATTTATACATTTACAAAATCTCAAACAATGCAGGAAATAATGTCAGACAGCAATCTCGCAAAGGCATCGTCAATAATCGACGAAGTAATGATTCTTGCAAATAAAAAGAGTAGGAAATTCACTATGGGATTTAATGAAACATTCGATGCTAATGAAATTGGGGCAGTTGAGTCTCTTGTATTTTCAGATAAGGCAATTCAAGAAAATGATGAACAAAAAATGGTAGATTTTCTGAATGATGTTGAGAATAAGGGAGTAAAAATTTACAGTGTAGATTCATCCACAGATATTGGCCTCAGAGTTACAGGTTTGGGTGGAATAATTTCCATATTACGATATTCCATAGAATCTTAGGTTGTAGATTCAATTAACCAATTCAGATATGATTTGTCAATAGAAGTAACATCAATTTCTGCGATTTCAGGGACGTCATAAGGATGAGTTTCTTTAATTTTCTTTTTTAGTAATACCTTGTTTTTTGTAAGAGTTTTGAATATAGCAAGATACTCAGATGTACTTTCTATTTTTCCATTCCATGAATAAATTGAGGAGATTTTTGAAAAATTGACACATGCAACTGTCTTGTTTTTTACAAGTTCATTTGCAATTTTCAAAATAGATTTTTTATTAGGATATGTTGAGATGATGATTGCGGGTTTCATAGTAACCGATAAATGTACGTACTTTAAAAAAATTAATAATTAGTTTGGAACTTGATTTTATTACTCAGAATTCGATAATTTATGTATTAATTGCTTGGGTTGCTATTGTCATAATTGCAAAAGGCCTAAAATTAGAAAAATATGGTTTTGAAATAAAAGCTTACAGTCTAGTATACAAAAATAAAGGAGTCAATTCTGTCCTGATAAAAATTCTAAGTAGAACAAAACGAGGAATTAGGGTTTTTGCAGATACAAGTGTAATTGCGGGTTTTATAATGATGGGTTTTGCATTTTGGTTTTTGCTAAATAATGTATCAAACTTTTTTGCCGTACCAACGGACTTTGCACCACTGACAGTTCTCATTCCAGGTGTAACATTAACATCCTCATCTTCAATTACGTACTTTTTACTATCAATTCCGATTGTACTAGTCATTCATGAAGGAGCACATGGTATAGTAGCAGCTTTAGAAAAAATAAAAATCAAAACAGGTGGATTTGCAATATTCATTGCAATGTTTGCAGGATTTGTTGAACCAGATGAAGAAGAATTTGAAAAAGCTAAAAAGATTTCAAAATTAAGAGTAATCGGAGCAGGAGCCACCTCAAATGTAATTTTTGCATTTGTTTTAGGTGCTATTTTATTAACAAATCCGTTTTTTGCTATGGTGTTACCAGAACCACTCCTAAGTACATTTTATGAATTACCTAGCGGAGTGCTGATACTTTCAATTATAGAAAATTCTGGAGCAGAGCAAGCAGGATTACTAGCAAATGACATCATTACTTCAATTAATGATATACCGATTTTTAGTCCGGTTGATTTTCCTAGTTTGAGTCCTGGAGAAACAGCAAGTGTTACAGTACTTAGAGATAGTCAAACTTTAGAATTTGGCGTAGAGATAATGCCATCTCCTGAAGATCCTGAAAGAGGTCTAATAGGAATTATGAGAGATAATGCATTTGCATACAAACCGGTAATGGATTTTATCGAATGGAATGATCCAAATGTTTCAATGTTCTTGTTGTGGTTATGGATGATTTCATTTTTCATAGGAATAATCAACATGCTTCCTTTACCAATATTAGATGGAGGAAAGTTCATTCATACAATTATTGATAAAAGAATTTCAGATAAAACAGTCAATGGTCTAATGTGGGGAATTTACGCATTCACATTTGCTTTGTTTGGCCTAAACATTGCATTATCATATATCAAATCTGGATGGTTTACAATATAGAAAATACCTAAAGAATCATTAATGAAAAAAAATATTCAAGTTTATGATATGTGATAGATGTGAGAATCCTGCAGTCTATACAAGGAAATATTCAGGACAGAAATTATGCTCAGAATGTTTCTCAAATTCTATTGTAAGAAAAACTGCCAAAACTATTTCAAAATACAATATGATTCAGCATAATGAATTAGTAGCAGTTGCAGTGTCTGGAGGAAAAGATTCTCTAGCATTATTAAAAATTATTCATGAAATGGCAACTACTCATAATTTTAGAATTAAAGTGATTACAATTGATGAGGGAATCCCTGGGTATAGAAATGAAGCACTAGAAATTGTTAAAAAATTTTGTGGTGAATTAAATGTAGAATACAAAATTTACTCTTACAAAGATCTGTTTGAATTAACACTTGATGATGCATTAGAATTAAGAGAAAATGAAAAAACTTCATCATGTTCAATTTGTGGTACACTGAGAAGACGTGCAATTGATTTTGCGGCAAAAGATATTGGAGCAGATGTAATTGCAACAGGCCATAATCTAGATGATACATTACAAACATTTGTCATAAACATGCTCTCAGGGGACACCAACAAGATTGGTTGGATGGATCCTGATACATCTACAAATACTTTAAGAAAAATAAAACCATTCTCTGAAATATATGAATCTGAAATAGTATTTTATGCATTTACAAATAACATACCGTTTCAATCAGAGCCTTGTCCACACATGAATGAAGGTATTAGGACAGAAATTCGGGAGTTTTTAAATTCATTGGAAAGTCAACATAGTGGAATTAAAAATAATTTGTATCGATCAATTTCTAAGGTGTCCCAAATTATGAAGAATTCCAATTATAAACAAAAAACAACATGTAAAAAATGTGGAAATGAATGTACAGGAAATGTATGCTCAGTTTGTAATATGATTTTAAAACTTAAGGAAAATCAAACCTAATGCAAATATAACATACTTTGTTTAGAGAAAATGGTAGTAGGTAGGATCAGGGTGCCAGCCGTGCCCTATTCTGAAACCGGCTATATGCAGAGATCAGTAACTGTTGGGTAAATCTCTAGATGGGTAATTCCCGCTTGGTGTGCGGAAATGAAATCACGCCGAGGCGGGTGGTTGCAGGACTAGAATTATCCGAAGGGATAACGTCTAAGACCGAACCATCGAAAGGGATGAGGTCCGGGAGGGAACAATCCTAAGGTGGAGCATCCACGCTTCCTCGTCAACGTGGCGGATCTTGTATGCCTTGAAATGGGGCTATTCGTCTAGACTGGAACCAACAGATCTACTACCTTTATAATCAAAATTGGATTTGTACCATCATGGAAGGGATAATCTCCTTTGGAAATAAAAGAAATTATGATGATTTTAAAAAACATATTCCAGATTCAGTGTTACCACTTTTTAATTCAATTAGGGAATTTTGTTTTTCTTTAGGAGATAATGTATTGGAAGATGTTAGGATGCATAGAATAGTCTTTTGTAAATCAATGACATTTAGATGGTTTGTAGATGTAGAACCTGAAAAAGAAGGTGTAATCATCAAAATTCAGAAAAATAGAAAAACACCCATACAGACTATTAGAATTAATCAAGATCAGAAAATTTCAGAATTTGGTCAAAGTATCAAGGTTGCGTTTGAAGAAATTCATTAATACAAAACATCAAATTTTGAAAATTCCTCAACGAAATTCTCGTTGTGTATTTCTACATCTTCAACTCTAGCATTAGCAGGCCCTCCATGAGCCCATTCAATTAATCTACTAATTTTTTCGCCGTCTCCTTCTAAAATAGCTTCAACACGACCATCTTCAAGATTTCTAACCCATCCAAAAATATTATTTTTCTTGGCCATTACTTTCAAAGATTGACGGAAAAATACTCCTTGTACCTTTCCTGTTACAAAAAGTCTAACTCGTTGATTGGACATTTAAACCATATTTCAGAAAGTCACTAATCAATTTTAGGTTAAAAGATACTCTACTTTCTTTCTTTAATTCTAGCTCTACCAGTCTTTCTAGCAGCAATACTACCTACTTTTGCACCAGGAGGTGCATCTCTTGAAACAGTGGAACTTTGTCCAACATGTTGATGACGTCCACCGCCATGAGGATGAACATAAGCTGCCTGAGCAACACCTCTAACAATTGGATATTTCTTACCTTTTGCTTTGAAGTTTCTCCATTTGCCACCTGCACTCATAAATGGTCTCTCACTAGCTCCTCCTCCAGCAAGAGTGCCAATCATAGCTCTATTTTTTGGATTAAGAGTAGTAAATTTTCCGGAAGGAAGTTTAACAGTAACGCCTTCATCACCATGAGAAAAGACAGTTGCATCAGTACCTGCAGATTTAACTATTGCACCACCATCACCAAAATGTTTTTCAACATTACATACAGTTGTTCCATCTGGAATGTTTTGAACACTAATGACATTTCCTTTTTCAATTTTTGATTTTAATCCAAATTGTAAAGTTGCGCCTACTTTGGTTCCAAGTACAGCTGGAATAAAGGAAACAGATCCATCTTCAAAACGAACTTTAGCTAATGGTGCTTCTCTACCACGTTCATGGACTAGATCAATAATTTCACCTGTATGTTGTTCTGATAGTGGAAAACGAGGATAATTTGCCTTGGAACCTACTTTTCCAGTAGATGTAGACCTAAACTGAAATCCTCCACGGCCACGCCTTCTAACTAATGGTCTCTTACCCAAGTTGATCGTATCCTACGCACAGAGAATTTTAAGCTTGTGATTGTTTCTTACTACTTGAGAAAACCACCACAAAGGTATAAAAATTAGACATAGGACTTTTCAGTATGAGTCAAAATGCACTTTCTCTCAAAGTTCTTGAAGCATACACAAGAGATGTTGGAAGAGGAGTAGCAAGAATTGATTATGATTCCATGGATACTCTTAATGCATCTACTGGAGATGTTATAGAAATTAAAGGAAAAAGAAGGACAGTTGCAAAATGTCTTCCTCTATATCCATCTGATGAAGGAAAAGGAATCATTAGAATTGACGGGCTTGGTAGAAATAATTCAGGAATTGCAATTGGAGATACTATTTCAGTTAGAAAAATTAAGGCAGTAGCTGCAGAAAAAATAGTAGTTGCACCATTAGAAGCAATTCCCCCAATTGATGAAAGATATCTTGCAGATGCTTTAGAAAGTGTTCCTTTGATCAAAGGAGATAATGTAATGGTTCCATATTTTGGTGGACGTTTAACTTTTCAAGTTATAGGAGTAACACCAGCAGCTGATGCAGTTTTAGTTACACAAAAAACAGTTTTCCATATTGCAGAAAAAGGAGAGACACTACGTGGAGTCCCACAAGTTACCTATGAAGACATTGGCGGTTTAACAGATGAAATTAAGAAAGTTAGGGAAATGATTGAACTTCCATTAAGACATCCAGAGATTTTTGAAAAGTTAGGAATTGAAGCACCAAAAGGTGTTTTATTGTATGGTCCTCCAGGTACCGGAAAAACTCTACTTGCAAAAGCAGTTGCAAATGAAAGTAATGCACATTTTATCAGTATTTCAGGTCCAGAAATTATGAGTAAATTTTATGGTGAAAGTGAAGCACGATTAAGAGAAATTTTCAAAGAAGCTAGAGAAAAAGCTCCATCAATAATCTTTGTCGATGAGATTGATTCCATTGCACCAAAAAGAGAAGAAGTTACTGGAGAAGTTGAAAGAAGAGTTGTTTCTCAAATGTTGTCATTAATGGATGGATTAGAAGCAAGAGGTAAAGTAATTGTTATTTCTGCAACAAATAGACCAAATGCAATTGATCCTGCACTTAGAAGACCAGGTAGATTTGATAGAGAAATCGAAATTAAAGTTCCGGATAAAAAAGGAAGAAAAGACATACTTGCAATTCACAGTAGAAATATGCCATTATCAGATGATGTCAACATAGATAAAATTTCATCAGTTAGTCATGGATATGTAGGTGCAGATTTGGAATATCTCTGTAAAGAAGCTGCAATGAAATGTTTGAGAAGATTGCTACCTATTCTTAATTTAGAAGAAGAAAAAATACCACCTGAAACTTTGGATAAATTAATTGTAAATCATGATGATTTCCAAAAAGCATTGATTGAAGTAACTCCATCAGGAATGAGAGAAGTTTTCATTGAAAATCCAGATGTAAAATGGGAAGATGTTGGAGGTTTAGAAGATGTCAAACGAGAGTTACAAGAAGCTGTTGAATGGCCAATGAAATATCCAGGATTATATGATAAATTAGGACATAACATGCCAAGGGGCATATTACTTCATGGTCCAAGTGGTACCGGAAAAACTCTACTTGCAAAAGCAGTTGCTACACAAAGTGAAGCAAATTTTGTTTCAGTAAGAGGTCCAGAACTATTGTCAAAATGGGTAGGTGAATCTGAAAGAGGAATAAGAGAAATTTTCAAAAGAGCACGTCAGTCAGCACCATGTGTAGTGTTCTTTGATGAGATCGATTCAATTGCACCAATTAGAGGAGCAGGTGGAGAAACGGCAGTTACTGAAAGAGTTGTCAGTCAATTACTTACAGAATTAGATGGAATGGAAAATATGCACGGAGTTATAGTTTTAGCTGCAACAAATAGAGCAGACATGATTGATCCAGCATTACTAAGACCAGGTAGGTTTGATAAAATTATTCAAATTCCACTTCCAGATAAAGAAAGTAGAAAAAGTATATTAAAAATAAACGCTGAAAAGATACCAACAATTAGTGAAGAGAATAATCCTCAACATGTGGATATTGATAAAATAGCTGAATTAACAGATGGTCTTAGTGGTGCAGATACAGCATCTATTGCAAATACTGCAGTTTCTCTAGTTATTCATGAATTCTTAGATTCACATCCAGATGTCAAAGATATTGAAAAAACTAGTATTGATGCAAAAGTAACAATGAAACATTTTGAAGAAGCAGTAAAGAAAGTTAGAGAACAAAAAGACCTTAAGTTAGGTGAAAAATTAGTAGCCTCCTATTACAGGTAGTTTTAATAAAATAACAAATCTAAATCTCATAAATGTCAGAATATAGGGGATATGAAGGAGATTCATTAGAATTTCTAAAGACAAATCAAATTTCAGTAGGGGATTCAGTCACAATTATTGCAGATATTAATTATTCAGGCATGATCATGCCAAGATATGAACACAGTGATGATAAACATATTGTTTTAAAATTAAAAAGTGGTTACAATGTTGGTTTAGAAATTGAGAAAATAGAAAAGATAGAAAAAAATCAAACTACAGAAAAAATTATAGAAAAAGATGAAAAGATAGAAAAAATAGAAGGGTTACCAAAAATTCTACTATTATCAACTGGAGGTACAATTGCAAGTAAGATTGATTATAGAACAGGAGCAGTTACACCTGTATTAACAGCAGATGAATTAAACTCGTCTGTTCCAGAGCTTGCAAAAATTGCTAACATAGATGCCGAAGTTTTATTCTCAGAGTATTCTGAAAATATAATGCCAGAACACTGGTTAAAAATTGCAGAAAAAATTAATGAGTATTCTAAATCAGAGTATGCAGGAATAATTGTTGCACATGGTACAGATACTATGCATTATACATCATCATTTCTTTCATTTGCACTTGCAGGATTCCCAATTCCAATTGTATTAGTAGGTTCACAAAGATCATCAGATCGAGCTTCATCAGACGCAGCAGTTAATTTGATTGGAGCAACAAAATTTATCACAAAAAGTAATACAAAAGGAGTCTACATTGTAATGCATCAAGATGAAAATGATGATACAGTAGCATGTCATATTGGGACAAGAGTAAGAAAAAATCATACAAGTAAAAGAGGTGCGTTTCAAACGATCGGGGATCTTCCGGCATTTATAATTACAGGAAATGAGATACAAAAGAATACTAAAAATTTCTTTAAAATAAATGAATATCAACCAAGAATTTATCTAAATACAAAAATTGCTTTAGTAAAATATCATCCAGGATATGATCCAAGATTACTTGATCAAATTATAGAAGCAGGGTATAACGGAATAATTTTTGAGGGAACTGGGTTAGGTCACGTTGGAAAAACAATGTATGAAACTGTAAAAAAAGCATACAAAAAGGGGATATTTTTAGGCATGACATCGCAATGTATTGACGGTAGGGTTAGAATGACTGTTTATGAAAGTGGTCGTGATTTACTTGATTTAGGCATAATTCCACTTGAAAATATGATTCCAGAAACAGCATTAGTAAAAGCAATGTGGATAACGGGCAACTCACAAGATAGAGATGAAATAAAGAAAATTATGCTAGAAAATATTGCATCAGAATTAACAAATTAAGGAAAGTGAAAAATGTCAAAATTTACTATAAATGATATAGGATTAAAGGTGGGATTAGAAATTCATCAGCAATTAGCAACCAACAAGAAGCTTTTTTGTAGCTGTACACCAACAGAATCTGAAGAATATCCTATAAAATTTCAAAGAAAACTACGAGCAGTAAAAAGTGAATTGGGAGAATATGATCCTGCAGCATTATTTGAAAAATCTAAATTAAAAACAATAATGTACTATGCAAATTCAGAAAATAGTTGTTTAGTTGAACAAGATGAAGAACCACCTCATAATTTAGATAAAGATGCAAAAGAACTGGTATTTATTATTGCATCATCACTTAATTCAAAAATTTTTAGTGAGATTTATCCAATGAGAAAAACTGTAATTGATGGTTCAAACACAACTGGGTTTCAAAGAACTATGTTAGTTTCACAAGGAGGTTATATTGATGTAGAAGGGGAAAAAATTGGGGTTCAATCAATTTGTCTTGAAGAAGATGCAGCAAAACTTCTTGGAGATAAAGGGAATATTAGAGAATATAGTTTAGATCGTCTTGGAGTTCCACTCATAGAGATTGCCTTAGAGCCGGTGGAAGGAGAACCGGAAAAAATTAAAAAAATCGCATTATCTTTAGGGAGATTATTACGTAGTACAAAGAAAGTAACTAGAGGGATTGGATCTATTAGACAAGATGTGAATGTTTCAGTAAAAAATGGCGGAGGAGTTGTTGAGGTCAAAGGAGTTCAACAATTAGATCAACTGGAAAAAATAGTGGAATTTGAGGCTAAACGACAGCATGGATTAGTCAAAATTGCAGAAAAATTAAAAAATTCAAATTTTAAGGAGATATCAAAATCCAGGGATGTTTTTGACATTACAAAAGATTGGAAGGGATGTAAATCCAAAATTATTCAAAAATCATTGAAAGACAATTCAGTTATCAAAGCAATAAAAATTGAGAACTTTGCTGGAATGTTTGGATATTCACCACATGAAGAAATTAGATTAGGAAAAGAAATAGGTCAGTTAGTAAAGTTCTATGGTATAGGAGGCGTTTTTCATTCTGATGAACTGCCAAACTATGGAATTGAAAATGAAGATATTATAATTGTGAGAAATATTTTAAAAACTAATCAAAATGACGCATTCTTGATAATTGCAGCGCCATCTTCAAAAATTGACTTTGCCATTGATTCGATAATAATGAGACTGACAGATGCAAAAAATGGAGTTCCTGCAGAAACTAGGTTAGCTACACCAACAGGAGAAACAGTGTTTCTAAGACCTCGTCCTGGTGCATCCAGGATGTATCCAGAAACAGATATTCCACCAATTTTAGTTACAAATGAAGAAATTGAAAATGCTATAAAGAAAATTCCGAAATCATGGGATGAATCTCTTATAGAGTTACAAAAAAAATATGAATTAAATCCTCAACTTTCAGAGCAAATTTTTGATTCACAATTTATTGGATTGTTTGAAGAGATAGTTGAAAAAATTAAAGTCAACCCTACATTTGTTGTATCAATTCTTTGTTCTTCAATTACCAATTTAGAAAGAAGTGGTCTAAATTTAAAATTATTACAAAATGAAGAAATTATAAAATCATTTCAGTTTTTAGAAACAGGGAAAATCACCAAGGAATCAATTGAAATGATTTTTCAAGATATTATGGCTGGAAAATCAAAGACGATTGAAGAAGCAATGAAAAATACTGCAATTGAAGCCGTAAAAGAAGCAACTTTAGATAAGATTATTGAAGAAATAGTTGAAAAGAATCAAGATATTATTAAAAATCAAAAAGAAAGATCCATAGGACCACTTATGGGAATTGCTATGAAAGAATTAAGAGGAAAAGTATCAGGTGAAATGGTAAACAATATTCTTTTAAAAAATATTAAAGAAAAATTAGAAAATAATTAATGGTAATGCGGGAAGTGGGATTTGAACCCACGAACTCCTAGGAGATAAGGATCTGAACCTTACGCCGTTGACCAGGCTGGGCGACTCCCGCGTTGTAAGTTTTTGAAATCTAGAATAAGTTTCTTTATTATAATGTGAAATAATGAGATTCAATTGATCAAATAAAAAATGGAATTTAGAGAAATATATTGTATGAATTGTAAAAAAATACTTGGATGTTATAATATTAAATTCTACAATGAGGATAAGATTGGAGAGTTATTGAAAACACTTCATTCTACTCATATCAAAAGTGGACATCAAGTAAACATTAGAAAATATGAAAAAGATTAAATAAATTTTATTTTATCAATTGCTTCTGAAAGATTTGAAATTCTATTGATTCGATTTTCAGAAACATGTTGATTCCAAGGTTGTGAATACAAAATTACTTGTTTATTGTGTTGAAGGAAATTTTGTGCATTTAGGGGGGAATCATCAATAAATACATCATAATCTAAATCAGCTTTCATAGGCCCATCAATTACGGATATATAATCATCATAGGATATATTATGATGATTTAACCAATTTTTTACAAAAGAATCAGTTGAACGCTCTCTTGCAGTAACAATATCTACTTGGCCTAAATTTGCAAGGTTTTTTGTGACGTACGATAAATTTTCTTCAGTAGAAGGTATAGAATTCCAGTTTTTCCAACAAGAACTTAATTCAGCATAGAAATCATAACGATTGATTTTATGTTTCTTCCAAAAATCCCAATCAGTAATATTGTGTTTAGAGATTTTAGGTCTAATTGTATTACTATAGTTTAGCCAGGATTTTATTACATCAGCAAGCACACCATCAACATCTAATGCAATTTTCATTTTTTGTCAATTAATCATTAATTTTTTGGAATTCATCGAGAAGGGATTTTTGACGCTTATTGAGTTTTTTTGGAATATTTACTACAATTCGAACATATTGATCTCCTTTACCCCTTGAATTGATATGTGGAACTCCCTTTCCCTTTAATTTGATTATAGTATTTGGCTGACTACCTGAATCAACTTTAATTTTTTCTGTACCTTCCAATGTAGGTACAATAATTTCACAGCCTAATGTAGCATCAATCATTGAAACATCGTGATCATAAAAAATATCTTTACCATCTCGATTGAATTGAGAATGAGGTTGTACTCTAACTCTAACAATCAAATCACCATTGGAACCATTTGGAACTTCATTTCCTTGTTCTGGAACATTATAATCACCGGAGTCAATTCCAGGCGGAATTTCAAAAGTAACTTTTTTTGAACCCTTTTTCTTTCCCTGTCCTTTACACTCACCACATGGAACTTCAATGATAGAACCTTGACCTCTACAAGAAGAACATGGTGCAGCAGTTACAAAAGAAGCAAATCCCATATTACGACTTTGGCGCACCTGTCCTTGACCATTACAGGTAACACATGTTTTCTTGTCAGTACCAGGTTTGCAACCAGATCCATGACAAAGATCACACTGAATCTGCTTTTGCAGATCAATTTCCATTTTTTTACCATGAAGTACATCTTCTAGTGTTACTGAAGTTTCGTAGAGGATGTCAGAACCCTGTTGTTGACCAAAACCAAATCCGCCACCACTACGACCGAATATGGATTCAAAAATTGAATCAAATCCGCCACCACTACGACCGAATATATCACTAAAATCTCCACGTGCACCTTGGAAGATATCATCACTAGTGTATCTACCATCAACTCCAGCATGACCATGTTGATCATAAATTTGTCTTTTTTCAGTATTAGAAAGAACGGCATATGCCTCAGAAATTTCTTTGAAATGTTCTCCTGCTTCTGAAGATTTGTTACGATCAGGATGGAATTTTAACGCTAATTTTCTATACTGTTTCTTGATTTCATCTGTAGAAGATGTTTTAGAAACTCCTAAAACCTCATAATAATCACGTTTTGCAGTCATAAACTATTCCTTAATTATTACCGTATAAATGATTGAATTTGTAAAGTTAGTTAGTTTTTGTTTCATCAGTTGAAGATGATTTAGTTGTTTGATCGTCAGCTCCTGCGTTTTGTTGTCCTTCAGCTCCTGGTTGAGGAGAAGCATTTTTGTAAAGTTCTGTGGTTACTTCATTAACAATTGATTGTAATGCCTCAAGTTTAGGCTTTAATTCAGTAGTTTCTTTATCTAGAACTTCTTTGACTTCTTTTATTGCATCAGTGATTTTAATTCCTTGTTCTTGAGAAATTTTATCTTTAAGATCATGGTTAACTAATTTTTCTGTGGTGTAAATATAACTCTCAGCTTCATTTCTAAGATCAATTTTTTCTTTTTTCTTTTTGTCTTCATCTGAAAACTTTTCTGCATCTTCTTTTAATTTTTCAATTTCATCTTTAGATAATTTTGATGTAGATTCAATCGTAATTTTTGCTTCCTTTTGTGTACCAAGATCTTTAGCTGTAACATTGATAATTCCATTTGCATCAATATCAAATTTTACTTCAATCTGAGGAATTCCTCTTGGAGCAGGTGGTAAATCAGTGAGGTTAAAGCTTCCTAAAGATACATTATCAGTAGCCATTGGTCGTTCACCCTGAACAACATGAATAGTTACAGCTGTTTGATTATCAGCTGCAGTCGTAAAAACTTTACTCTTTGAAGTTGGAATTGTTGTGTTTCTTTCAATTAATGGTTCTCTGACTCCACCTAGGGTTTCAATTCCTAATGTTAGTGGAGTAACATCAAGTAAAACTATATCACTAGTAACATCTCCAGCAATGATTCCTGCCTGTATAGCAGCTCCCATTGCTACTGCCTCCATAGGATCAACACCGGATTCAGATTCTTTACCAATAACTTCACTGACAAATTTTTTAACCAAAGGAATTCTTGTTGGACCACCAACCATGACAATTTTATTGATATCAGAATTAGAAAGTTTAGCATCTTCAAGTGCTTTCAGTATAGAAGGTTTACATCGTTCAATAATTGGTCCAATTAATTCATCTAGTTTAGCTCTAGTTATTCGTAATTCAAGATTTTTGGCACCAGTTGATTGATCATGTGCAATAAAAGGTAAATTAACATCGGTTTCCATAACTGTGGATAATTCAATTTTAGCTTTTTCAGAAGATTCTCTAATTCTTGTCATTGCAGTTGTGTCTTGAGAAAGATCAAGGCCTTCTTTTTTCTTGAATTCGTCAACAATGTAATCAATCAAAACTTTATCCATATCCGTACCACCTAGTTGAGTGTCTCCAGATGTACTCAATACTTCAAAAACACCTCCACCCATTTCCATGATGGTAACATCTAATGTACCACCACCAAAATCAAATACGAGAATTTTCATATCTTCTTTGGCTTTATCTAGTCCAAATGCCAGAGATGCTGCTGTTGGTTCGTTGATAATTCTAACAACATCAAGCCCAGCAATTGTTCCAGCATCTTTAGTTGCTTGACGTTGATTATCATCAAAATATGCAGGAACTGTAATTACTGCTTTCTCTACAGGTTCACCAACAAATGCTTCGGCATCTTTCTTGATTTTTTGAAGAATAAATGCTGAGATTTGTTGAGGTTTGTATTGTTTTTCTTGAATTTTAAAAATATGATCTGAGCCCATTTTTCTCTTAGCAGCAACAATAGTATTATCAGGATTTGTTACTGCTTGTCTTCGTGCAGGTTCACCAACTAAAAGTTCATCATCCTTAGAAAATGCTACAACTGATGGGAATGCTTTTCCGCCTACAGTAGCACCTTCTGCAGCAGGAACAATGGTTGGTTTTCCACCCATAACAACAGCAGCAGCTGAGTTACTTGTTCCCAAATCAATCCCAATAATTTTAGCCATATTTTATCATCCTTTTTTTGAAATTTCTACTAGTGTTGGTCTTATCAACCTGTCATGAGAAATATATCCTTTCCTGATCTCTTTTGTAATGGTGTTATCGTCTAAATCAGGTTCAGTAATAATAGATATAGCTTCATGGAAATTTGGATCAAAGATCTCGCCTAGCGCATCAATTGGAGTAACATGGTATTTTTTCAACAATGAATCCATATTTCTCAAAATAGAAATCAGACCGTCAGTATCGATTTGGCTTTCAGAAAAAACTTCTTTGGCTCTAACAAAATCATCATAGATTTTTAAGAAGTCTAGCACAAATTCATCAACTTTTGTATTTATGCCATTTTCTATATTAGACTGCGTTTTTCTATTAAGATTCTGAAAATCCGCCAATGCATGTTTTAGTTTTTCCTCACATTCAATCACTTTTTGTTTTTCTAAGTTTAATAATTTTGATAGTTCTTCAATATTTTCCTGTGAATATTCTGATTCTTTATATGAATCATCGGTTTCGGTTTGATTTTTAGATATTACATTAACAGGGATTTCATCAGGGTTAGTGTCACTAGACAATTCAAACAAAATAATCATTTAGCTAATTTATACCATTATTGGATTGTTTCGCATAAAGGATTGGCTTTTACAATTATTAGATTGGAATCTTGTTTAGTTTTTTCAATATTATCAAAATCAGATTTTGAGCATGCTACAACTATTGTAGTTTTATCACTATGAAATAAATCAAAGTTTGGATCTTCATAAGCTTCAACATCACCTATGTAATCTCGTAATCTTGAAGTCAAATTATGGAGCATTTCAATTTTATCTCCACGCATTGCATGTTGATCAAGAGTCCAAGACAAAGCAATTTTGGTTCTACTTGCTTTTAGATCATTTTTCTTTAACGTACCACGAATTTCATCAATTAATCGTTTGATATAACCGTCAATTCCTTTTACGCTTCCATTAATTAGATACATGAGGGTATTAGCACCTTCAAAAGAAGAACCTAAGGATTTTAGATCAAAAAGACCACCAACCATACTATCAAGAAATATTTCTTGAAAATCATCCGAAGAAAGATCATTTTTTGTAATTTCATCTTGTGCATATTTGCACACTTCTAAAACACTACACAAACTTGAAAATCTAGATAGAATGTCAATAGCATGAAAATGTTCTGACGATGAAATAGCTACAAATTTTTTTTCTTTTTTACCTACAGTAAGTAGATCAGATAGTGTAGAGTCTTCTTTTCCATTAAAAGAGCCAATAATTTTTGGTTGTTGGTTTAGATCTTCTAATGGATAATAAAAGTATGAGATATGTTTTCCGACCTCAAGACCGGTTACATGTTCAAGTAATGAAATATTTTCATTGTTGCCCCCAAATCCAGTAGGTAGAGTAAAAATAACTGAACTATCTTTCTTTAACGATGTAACTGCATCCTTAAATTTAGAATGAATTTCTGTTTTGATATCTTGACCTGTTTTTCTAATTCTTGGAGTGAAGAAAAGATACTGAGCTTTAGAAATGGCAACATCAATTGGTTCCATAGCCAATAACGGTTCATCTTCTTTTAGAGAGGAGACATTTGGGTAAGTTTTAGCAATTTCGGCTTTAAGAGAGATTGCTGAAGGTGTTGATTCATCTATAATGTAAACATCAGAACCTTTTATTGCCATCTGAGATGCTATAGAATATCCTTCAGTACTAAGACCATAAACAACAACTTTTGCTCCCCCCATAACACTTACAGCTATGTAATAGACTAAGAAAAACTTATTGAACTTACTAGAATTATGAAAATCGCTTGAAAATATGGATAGATATTCTCACTCCAAAACAATTATTGTTTGCTGAACATATAATCAAAAAATTAAAGAAAAAACATGTTCTTTTGTGTACTTCAAGAAAATATAATGAGGTGACTAAATTGGCAAAAATACGCAATTTTGACCTTATTTTTGTTGGAAAATATGGAGGAATTAGAAAAGAGGCTAAACTTGAGGCTAGCATTGACAGAATGAAAAAACTTTCTAGAAAAATTAAGGTGTTTTCACCTGATTTAACAATAAGTTTTTGCTCTCCAGAAGCGGCAAGAATATCATTTGGATTAGGAGTAAAACATGTAGCATTTTCTGATTCGCCACATGCGGATGCAGTTATGCGATTAACATTACCATTAATTCAAAAATTGTTTATTCCTAGTATAATTCCAAAAAATAGATTTTCTAAATATGGAATTGAAAAGAAAAACATTGTTTCATACAATGCAATAGATGCAACTGTTACTATAAAGAGGAAAATAAATCAGGAGGTACCAATACCGTTTAAAGACAATAAAAGAAAAAATATTTTGATTAGGCTAGAAGAGGAAGAAGCTGGTTATGTGACAAATTCAAGTGAAAAGATTCCAATCATTAAAAAAATTATAAATGAACATAATAATGAAAATATTGTAATTTTAGGCAGGTATACACAACAAATTCAAAACCTTAAAAAAATAATTGGTAAGAAAGCTAAAATCATAAAAATGTCATATGATGGAAAGCATTTGTTAAACAATACAGATATTTTCATAGGATCAGGAGGTACCATGACGGCAGAATCTGCTTTAATGGGAATTCCAACAATATCATATAATGCAGTTCCAAACATTATTGAGAATTTTTTAATGAAAAAGTATTTGTTAAAAAGAGAAACAGATCCAATAAAGATTTCAAATTATATTAAAAAAAATTTAAAATCCTCAAAAAAAGTAAATCAAGTAAAAGTAAAAAAAATTGTTGAGCAAATGGATGATCCCATACAAGAATTAATTAAAATAATTAAAGAATAATAGGATTTTTGATTTTATTTAAGTCAAATAAAAAGTTCATTAAGGGAACGAAAGTGCTCGATTTAGCAGCCCGGTAGTGTAGCGGTCAAGCATAGGGGCCTTTGGAGCCCTTGACCCCAGTTCGAGTCTGGGCCGGGCTACTATATTTAAAAGATGAAATTATTGTAATATGATATAACATAGATAGGTTTTCTCAAATTAGATACAATGACAGATATCATATTAGGAATGGGGGAGGTGGGAGAAACTCTATTTGATTTATTGGTTGAGAGGAATTTTGATTGTGTTGGAATTGATGTTGATACTTCAAGGTGTAAGAATTATTCTGAAAACTCTACAATTAAAAATCCAGAATGTCTTCATATTTGTCTTCCAGGAGGATTAACAGAAATTATTGGTGTTACAACTAACTGGATTAGTAAACTAGTGGGTTTACAAATGGTTCTAATCCATTCTACGGTAAAACCAGGTACGACAAAAAAAATTCAAAAAAATTCTAAAGTTCCAGTTCTATTTTCACCAGTACGTGGAATACATGAAAGATTTTTAGAAGATGTTAAAAGATATACAAAATTTATTGCTTCAGATAATATACAAATTGATCTAAAACTAAAATCAGATTTAGAAAAAAGATTTCACAAGGTAGATTGGATGTCAACTACCAAAACTGCTGAATTTGCAAAAATATTAGTCGATACAACATATTATGGATGGTTAATTAACTATGCTCAAATTACAAAAATGATTTGTGATAAAGAAGGAATTGATTTTGATGAAATGTGGAAATTTTCCAATGAAATACATGAGAATTTGGGCAATAGACCAAAAATGTATCCAGGTATAATTGGAGGGCATTGTGTAATTCCAAACTTAAATTTGATAGAATATGAAGATCTGGATATAATTAAAAAAATCAATGAAGTATATTCCAAGTTTAAAAAATAATTCTAGTTTCTAAAAATCTAATTTTGTAAGAAGTTTTGAAGCAATAATAAAAAGAACAGATGCAATTCCAACAAGTACTAACATTTCAAGAATAACAAATTCAGTAACATTACCAAAAATTCCTGCCCTAATTACATCTACAAGATAAGTTAAAGGGTTAAGATAAAAAGCAGATCGTAATGGTTCAGGAGCACCAGCTGCAGGATAAAATGCAGTACTAACAAAAGCAAAAAAGAGGAAAACAGTGTTGATGATCACATTAAATCCCTCACTTGAGCGTAATCTAGTAGAGATTATTGATGCCAATGAACCAAATAAAACAGAACCAGTAATGGCACCAAAAATGATTATTGGAATTGTAATAAATGAAAATTCTACTGAATCAAAAAATACTGGGTAACCAACTAAAGCAATTAGAGATGCACTAACGAGTCCTATTATTCCAATTGTACAGATATTACTAAGAATGTAATGACTTCGAGTAAATGGTCCAGACATAATCTGTTCAAACATGCCATGTCTCCTATCATTCCAAATAATGATACCAGAAACAAGTGTGCTATTCATAATGTTAAATCCAATCATACCTGATGCTAAAAATGCAGGATAATCAAGATCTTTTGTACCAAATGGAACTTCATTAATCAATGGTGCATATGCAAATCCTGCAACAAAAATATAGATCAAAGGAAAAATAATTTGCCAAATTAAGAATCCAGGATTAAGAGAAATTGTGATATTCCTATTTACAAGTCTAATTATTGGATGCATTTTCTCCTACCATTTTTAAAAATATTTCTTCAAGATTAGTTGGAACTGCAGATAAATCTTCAATCTCAATATTATTATCATTAAGTATTTTCAATACTTGTAATAATACTAATTCTGATTGTTCTGAATGGATTATAATATTAGTTCCAGTATCAAAATAAATTTTACAGTCTGGAATTCCGGATAAAAAAGAAGGTATTTTAGATTGCTTTTTTAATAGATGAATTTTTATAGTTTTTTCTTGTCCAAATCTATTCTTTAAAGCATCAGGAGTGTCAACAGTAATTATTTTTCCTTCATTAATTATTGCTATTTCGTCACAAAGATATTCAGCTTCGGTTAGAATATGTGTTGTAAAAAAAATTGTTAGTCCCGTTTTTACTTTATTTTTTAAATAATCTAATAGTTTTCTTCTAGCACTTGGATCTAAACCTACAGTAGGTTCGTCTAAAAATAACAATTCCATGTCATGCATAAATTCTCGTGCAACTTGGACTCTTCTTCGTTGACCAATTGAAAGATCCTCATTTCGTTTTTTACGAATTTCAACTAAATCAAAATCTTTTAAAAGTTGTTCTATTCTTGTTTTACGTTCAGTTTTTGGGATATTCCACATCATTCCATACTTGTCAAGAGATTTTTCAACAGATAAGGTAGGCTCATAACTTGGTTGTTGTAAAACAACACCAATTTTGTGACGTACTTGAAGCGGGTTTTTTATTGCATCTACACTCAAAATAGAAAGAGAACCGCTTGAAGGTGGAATTAATGTTGTTAAAAGTTTGATCGTGGTGGATTTACCTGCACCGTTGGGACCTAGAAATCCAAAGACTTGCCCTGATTTTACAGACAATGTAAGATCATCTACAGCTTTAATCGAACCATATGATTTTGAAAGGTGATTAACGTCAATGCAGGACATAATAAAACTGAGATCTTCTTACTAATTTAGTTAATGAGTAAATCCATCATAGTTTTTGTGGATGTTCAATAAATTAGATAAAACATGTTAAACTAAAGTCTTGTATTTTATCATTTCATAGTAAGAGAAGTATCAATAATTGATTAATCTAATGAAATTTTTATTAATAGAACAAGTTTATCAACAATGAATTGTCTGAATTGGAAAATCTTATGGATAAATTACTTGAACAAAAATCAGATTTAACTAAAAAAGATATCGAAGAGCAGATTAGATTAAAAAAAGAGAAAATTGGTGCGGGATACTTGACTGATCAAGGGGCCTTATTTTTGATTGCATCTGATTACGGAGTTACATTATCAGAACCACTAAAAGTTGAAGTGGGTTTAAAAGATCTTTATGCTGGAGCAAAAGAGATTTCATTAGAAACAAGAGTCTTAAATCTATCACCAGCAAAACAGTTTTCGAGAAAAGATGGATCACCATTTTATCTTAGAACTATGACAGTATATGACACAAATTCCACTGCAAGTGTAAAATTATGGGATGAAAAAGCAAATCTGCCAGGAATTGAAAATCTTAAACCAGGAGATCTAATCAAAATCATAAAGGCATATGTAAAATCAGATTTTGACGGTTCACCAACAATCAATATTGGTTCTGGTTCAAATATTGAAACCACTGAGACAGAAAGCGAAATTCCAACTATTGATACTATTACAAAAGATGTGAGTGAATTACAAGAAGGCCAAAAAGATCTTGTCATTTCAGGAATAAATGACGGAATGATTAGCGGAATGGAGTTTACAAATTCTCGAGGTCAACCTGGAAAAGCACTAAGAATGAGGTTAAAAGGAAAAGATGGAAATGCAATGAGAGTAGTTCTTTGGGGTAAAGATGAATCATCAATACCAAATATGATTTCACAGTCAGCTAAAGTAAGACTACTTGGTGTAAAAATCAAATCGGGGAATCAAGGATTAGAAATTCATGGTAATGATGCAACAATTATTGAAATCGAAGGAGGTAAAGAGGCAGAACCAATTATTGTAAGAATACTTTCAATTTCACCAACAGAAAATGAAAAAACTATGATTCTTGGAGTTGATGATAAAAATAATACATACAACATTAGTGATCTTTTAAACTCAACTAGTATTTGTGTTGAAGGAGATGTCATAGAATGTATGCCATCAAAAGTTTATGGAAATTCAATTACATTAGATGAAAATTCATTTGTAAGAAAACTTGATAATGATGAATCTATTCCATCGTTATCACAACTTAGAACAAAAATTAATGATGTAAAAGTTGATGAGAGTTATTGTATAGAAGCAATAATTCTAAAGGTTCCTGAAAGACGTGAAGTTCAAACAAAATCAGGAGAATCAATTGCACTTTCAGAAATATTTGTTGAAGATGATACAGGTCAGATTTGGGTAAAAGGGTGGAGAAATCAAGCCAGACTCATAGACAAATGTGAATTAGGAGAAATTGTTTCAATTACTGGATTAAATGCAAAAGCTGGACCTGAAGGAAGGATAGAATTATTTCTAACAGCATTTTCTAAAATCATAAAGAAGAATTAAGAATCCCAAAATCCACGGGTTACAACATATTGTCTTTCTGCTTCATAGATTTGTTTGAATAAATGTTCTTCATCAACCATATTACGTAATATTCTTGCAGCAGTATCAGCACCAACACCATATCCAGAGATAACAATAATGGCAGTTTTGCCAAAATTTTCTATCAGTGAAGAAACCTTCCAGGCACGATTAAATTTATGTTTTTCATCAGAAGATAATTTTTTTCCTTCATACTTTTTCCGGATAATTTTTGGTAGATCATAATCAGAATAAAATGTAGCAGTAACTTGTCTTCCCTTACAATACGGACAGATTAGGATATCTTTTACCTCACTTGTTTCAACTACACGCTCCCATTTTCCACATCGAGCACAAATTAATCGATGTTTTGTTTTTTCAAGTCTAGATTTTACAAGATCAAGGATTCCTTTATCAAGATTAGCAGGAGATGAATAATATTTTGTAGTATGATCCAAAATTGGTTCTGCTAGCTTTGAGAATTGATCAACTTCTAACCATGTAACATGTATTTTGTTTTCACGAATTTGTTTTAGAATTTTATCAGAATTTTTAAGATCATATTTATCATGGAATAATTCACGAAATACTTCTGATACAAGTACGGTTTTAGAATATCGTTCATACAAAAATCTGGCAGATTTTCTTTCATAAACTGCTCCGCGTCCAACTATTCCAAATTTTTTAGCAACAGACCATGTTCTCCAATTAACATTATGAGTTCCCACAAGTGATACGCTAATTATAGAATCTAAATCATAATCATCTCTTAGAACTTCAAGAAAAAGTTTTTCTGTAATTTTA
>Ga0224508_10000397_pt1 | contig 43226 bp, 38 predicted proteins | sample SF_Jan12_sed_USG_4_FD_170157 | JGI IMG/M metagenome (GOLD analysis project Ga0224508, IMG submission 170157) | Sediment microbial communities from San Francisco Bay, California, United States - SF_Jan12_sed_USGS_21 | ecosystem: Environmental > Aquatic > Marine > Sediment | place: USA... | reverse complement strand
TAGTCATGATGTCGTTCTCGCTGATGACCAGCTCCATCGTTCATTGGCTGGCTACCTGGAGCCTGCTGGCGTTTCTGGGTGCAGGTACCCTGCCGATTACGTGGACGAGAGCCGTAAACGGCTGGTTCTACAAGAAGCGCGGGCTGGCACTTGGGCTGTCATTGATCGGTACAGGTATATTCGGCCTGCTGGCCAAGCAGTACGCGTTTCTCATGATCGAGCTCGTCGGCTGGCGCATGGCCTACGTCGCGGTTGGCGCACTGCCATTGATGATTGCTTTCCCGGTCGCATTCTTCCTGTTCCGGGATGCATCGGACCCGAAGGTGGCTGATCGGGTCGCACGTATGGAGAAGCACACTGAGAAACGAACGACACGACACGGCGGCCCATCGCTAAAGGAAGCCCTGAAGGACTGGCGTTTCTGGTTGCTGGCCTACAGCTTTATACCCATCTCGTTTGCGGTCGGCGGACCAATTCCGAACCTGGAAACCATGCTGGGCGACAAGGGCTTTGATGCAGGCGATGCGGTGACCCTGGCCAGCCTGCTGGGTATCGCCGTCATCATCGGTCGCGTAGCCGGCGGCTACCTGCTTGATCATGTGTGGGCACCGGCTGTTGCAGCGACGATCCTGAGCCTGCCCGCCGTCGCGACCTTCATGTTGGCGCAGGCGGATTACAGTTTCTTCTACGCGGCCACGGCGATCATGATTCTCGGAGCCGCTGCCGGCGTCGAGTACGACCTCATGGCCTATCTTGTCTCACGTTACTTTGGTCTGCTGCACTACGCTGCAATATACGGTGCCTTATACGGATTCTTCGCGCTTGGCGCGGGTATCGGCCCGGCGGTATTTGGCGCGTCGTTCGAGGCGACCGGCAGTTACGACTCGATCCTCAAGATTTCGTCACTGTTGTTCCTGGCCGGTGCGCTACCGTTGCTGCTGCTCGGCAAGTATCGCGACTACGAAGAACCGGTCGAAGAGGGCGCCAGCGACTAGGCTTCGACAACCTCGACCAGCGTGCCGTCCGGCGCGCGCAGGGTTCCGGATCGCTTGCCACCGTACACGCAGGAGCTGTGAATAGCCGGCGGCGTAATCCAATGGCCCTTATTGCGGGCATCGATGTCATCGAAACCGGGGACCCAGAACGTACCGACTGCCACGCCTGGCGGTAACTCGCCGTCGTGTCCTGCGCGCACTGATGCCTGCTCGGGCATCTGGTCGAGTTCGAGGAAGACATCCTTGCCGTGCACCATCGTCGAAATCGTGTGCGGGTCTTCCATCGGCAGGTCGAAAGCCTTGGCGAGCATCGTGTAGACGATCACGAGTTCGTCGCGTCCGATGGCGATATCGAGATGCTCGGCCATCCACGCGAGGGAGGCCTTCATGTCAGAGCACGCCATCACAAGAATGAACAGGCGGTCTATCGGTGACTCGGCGCGAGGCAAATCGAACTCGGGCAGGTCCTCGCGAATCTGGGTGAGGTAAACGATTTCCTCGTCCGGGCCCTTTACCTGCATTGGGTAAATAGCGGGCAATCCGTCGAGTTCCTTCGGTGGGCCGATGATCTCGAATGGCGATTCGAGCATGCGCTCGTTGGCTGCCAACACGTCCTGGACGCAGACTTCGATCGCCGACCAGCCATAGGTCGTCAGTGCCTTGAAGTCCGGGTGCGGCGTGCCTTCCACCAGTCGTATGAAGATGTCGTAGCCGGATGATGGCCGCAGCACGGCGAAGCGCCGGCCGGCAGCATTGGGGGTACCCCAGCTCGCCGCGAGCGCGGCATCGATTTCGCCCTTTTCTTCCACGGTGTAGTCGAGCCAGTCGCAGTAGAGGCCGATGGATCGGTCAAGGTCTGCGACGGACAGCGTCGCGGCACGCATCAGTTTCAAGGGGGGTCTCCTGAGGGGTAAGCTTTCGCACGAAATGACTTAATGTTAGGATTTTATATCATTACCTGCAAGACTTACTCAGGGGGAGTCATGCCGCAGATCACCAGACGCGACTTCGTGGCCGGTATTGGTGCCGGCCTGCTGCCGCTCGGGGCTCGTGGCGCCGGCAATCGGGAGAAAGTCATCGTGGTCGGCGCCGGCCTCTCGGGGCTCGCCGCCGCTTATGAGTTGTACGAAGCGGGGCTCAACGTCAAGCTCATTGAGCAATCCAACAGGGCGGGTGGGCGAGTCAAGACGATTCGCGGCCATTTTGCAGATGACGCATGGGTTGACGTCGGCGGCCAGACAACGGGCGCGATGTACGCCAATTTCTTCTTCTATGCGGCCAAGCTTGGCTTGCCCTTCGAGAAACAGGACCCCGTAACGCAACGCCCTGACATCCTGTTGCACATGCAGGACAAGCTCTACAGCGCGGCACAGCTGCGCAAGGACCCGTCCATGTGGCCGGTTGCGCTGCAGGAAGAGGAAAAACCACTGGCACCGTTCCGGCTTCTCGGCCACTACCTCGGACCGATTGCAGAAGAGATTGGCACCGTCGGTCGTGTGCTGGACCCGGAGTTCATCGGCTACGACAAACTGACCTTGCGCGAGCTCCTGGAACAACGCGGCGCGAGTGAAGCTGCGATCAGGCAGATCGACCACACTTTGAACTACAACAGCATCGATACCGTATCGGCGCTCAGCGCGTTGCGGGACGCCGTGCGTTTGCTGGCGATGCGCGGCGGCCAGGCGCTGAATCTCGAAAACGGCAACCAGAGTCTGCCCGAAGCATTCGCGAAGCACCTTGGCGACAGTATTGAATACGGTCGCACTCTGAAGGCCATTTCACACAGAGCCGATGGCGTTGAGTTACAAGTCGAAACAAACGGACAACGAGATACTGTGTATGCTGATCGTGTAGTTGTCGCGATACCCTTTACGGCATTGCGCAAAGTGCGGTTCGATCCCGGATTGCCCACGGCCAGGCAAACGATCATCGACGAACTTCCCTACACACAAATCGCCCAGACTTACTTGCATGAGAAAACACGTTTCTGGGAACAGGACACGCCGGTGGCTATGGTGGTGTCTGACGGTCCACTGGAGCGACTGTTCAATGCCTCGAACAAGATGAAAGAAGGCCGTGGACTGCTGGTGAACTGGATCAACGGCACAGGGACCGACACGATCGAGGCCCTGGATCCCGAGCAACATCTGGCCAACGTGTTCCGTAATATGGAAACCATCTGGCCAGGTTGCCGCAAGCAGGTGGAAACTACGCTGACCAACAATTGGAGCAACACCTATGTTCGCGGTGCCTACGCGCACTACGCGCCGGGCCAGATGGCTGCACACGCGGGCACGATAGCGCGACCGATTGGACGAATTCATTTTGCGGGCGAGCATACCGAACTGGTTGCTCCCGGCATGGAAGGGGCGCTCACGTCTGGCAAGCGTGCAGCCACAGAAATACTCGAAGCAAACTATAATTAGATCAATTCAACGCTGAGACTAATGCAATGAAAACACTGTCAAAACTGATTGGGCTGGTTCTCTCGCTCTCATTTGTTCCGTTCGCCTCGGCATCGGCCCAGGAAGGCCTGTCGTCGATCGAGGAAATTACCGTCACCGCCCGCAAGCGTGACGAGAGTCTCCAGGAAGTTCCGATTGCCATAACGGCATTCACCGAGTCGACCATCGAGCGCGCCGGCGTCGAGCGTCCGGCCGACTTCATTTCGATGATGCCCAACGTCACCATTGTCGATACGGCCAACGTGGGTGACACGCAGGTCAGCATTCGCGGCATCGTATCGACTCGCGATGCGGAATCCACGTTTGCCTATGTTGTTGATGGCGTGCTTAGCACCAACCCCAACAGCTTCAACGAAGAACTCGTCGATGTGCAACAGATCGAAGTTCTCAAAGGGCCGCAGGGTGCCTTGTACGGTCGCAATGCGGTGTCTGGTGCCGTGTTGGTTACCACGCGCGAGCCTGGGGACGAGTACGAGGGCAGCCTGCAAATCGGTTACTCCGATCCGGTTTCTGCCAAGGCTGCATTCCGATTCGCCGGCGGCCTTACCGATAACCTGCGCGCCAGCATTTCTGGCAGCTATCGCTCCAGCGACGGGCAATACCGAAACCTCATAGATGGCAAGCGCGGCACGGTTGACTACCACGACGACCTGACGGCGCGCGTCCGCGCCATCTGGGAGCCGAGTGACAACCTGCGAATTGATACGCGACTGGGTTTCTCCGAAGTTGAGGGTGGCGCCATCAACTTCAACGCCGGTTTCGCAATTCCGACTTTTGCTGCCGTATTCGGCGCACCAAATTTTGACCAGGACGTCAATGAAGTGCCGTTCCGCTATGCGTTCAACGTACCGGGCGAGAACGAGCAGCAGACGATGGACTTTGCGCTCAAGGCCGACTGGGCCATGGGCGAGATCGACATGACGGCTGTGCTGTCGTATAGCGACCTGGAGGAGTACCTCCTGTCGGATGGTACCAGCGCAACGTTCTACGGCTACGAACTGACGCCAACGTGCCAGAACGATCGCGTGACACTCAACAACTTCCCGGCGGGGCTTGGCGGCGCGGACCGAACGGACCTGTTTGGCGAGTTCTTCAACCCGTTCGGTGTATTTCCACCCGGTATCGACTTCCAGGGAGTCTATGGCCCGTACACTCCGACATCGTGTGACGGCTACCAGTACCAGGAACGCAACCAGTCCGATGTCGGCTTCGAGCTGCGCCTGACGTCGCCGCAAGGGCAGGCATTGCGCTGGATCGCGGGCATCTATGCCGCCGAGATCGACCGCGAAGTGGTCGTTGCCTACGGTGCCGACCAGGGTCTCGGATTCCTGCGTCAGCCTTACATCGACCCGACCGGCCCGAACCCGACCGATCTTCTGTTCTGGGACGATTTCGAAACGAGCGTGATCGCGGCATTTGGTGAGATCGCGTACGACATCAGCGATGCGTTCGAGGTGTCACTCGCACTGCGCTGGGACCAGGAAGATCGCAAAGTCAAAAACAAGGTGCCGAACGTTTCGGCTTCCGGTCTGAATATCAATACTCTCGATCCCGTTACGTTCCAGCCTGGTCCAATCAACCCGGGTTTTGTCGCCAATCCTGGCGGCATTCCCGACCGCTCCCGCAAGTTTGATCAGCTGCAACCGAAGCTGACGGCGCGCTGGGCGGCCAGCGACAATGTGAACGCGTACGCGAGTTACGGCATTGGCTTCCGCAGCGGCGGTTTCAACTCGCTCGGTAGCTCCGACCTGCTGAATTTCTGGTTCAATGCCGGCAATGGCGGACCGGGTGAGGCCGTCGACGCGCAGCTCGTAATCAACGACGAATATGACAAGGAAGTGTCGACCTCGGTCGAGGTGGGCGTCAAGACCGAATGGATGGGCTCACGTCTTCGCGTCAATGCTGCCGTGTTCAATACCGAAGTCGAAGACAACCAGTTCTTCGAATTCTTCGCAGGCCCGTTCGGTATTCTGCGTGTCGTCACGACGATCGACGAATTGTCGATCCAGGGATTCGAGGCGGACTTCAACTTCCAGGCGACTGACGAATTCTCGTTCTTCGGTGGCATTGGCCTTCTCGATTCCGAGATTGAAGAGAACGTGAACCGGCCGCTATCTGTTGGCAATCCTGTACCGCAGGCACCGGAGGAAACCTACAACCTCGGTATGCAGTTTGATGTTCCCGTCAACAATGACGTCGGCATGTTCGTGCGCGTCGACTACCAGTACGTCGGCGAAATGTGGTTCCACACGCTGCAGGGTGAGCAGACACCTAACATCTGGCAGGCGTTCTTCTTCCCGGGAATTACGACGGACTTCTCGAAGTCGCAGCGTGACGCCTACGATACGGTCAACCTGCGTCTCGGCTTTGAGGCTGAATCATGGTCGGTTACTGCCTGGGGTCGAAACATCACTGACGAGCAATATCTCGAGGAAGTCATTCCGGCGCCGGAATTCGGCGGCTCGTTCCTGCACCAGGCACGGGGTGCGTGGTACGGCATCGATCTCAAGTACCGATTCTGAGATGCCTGAGAACCTCGCCGACAGCTACAAAGGCGCATTCGACGGGAGTCTGGGTTTCGGCAACAAGCCGGCCCTGATTCTCGTCGACTTTGTCGAAGCCTACTTCGACAAGAACAGCCCGCTGTACGCGGGCGTTGAGGACGAGCTTGCGTCGGCGTTGCGGATTCGTGAAGCGGCGCGGGACGCGGGGGTGCCCGTGTTCTACACGAACGTCGTGTATCACGAAGGTGGTGCTGACGGCGGCGTTTTCTATCGAAAGGTGCCTGCACTGAAGGTGTTTGAGGCGGGCAACCCGCTCGGAAACTGGCCGGACGGTCTCGAACCGGCCGCTGACGAGTACGTAATAAGCAAGCAGTACCCGAGTGCGTTCTTCGGTACGTCCCTGGCCGCGACCTTGACGGCAAACAAGATCGATACGCTGGTTATCACGGGATTGACGACGAGTGGCTGTATTCGCGCGACCTGCATCGACACGGTGTCGAACGGGTTTATTCCAATCGTGGTCAGCGATGCCTGCGGTGACCGTCACGAGGCGCCGCACGCGGCAAACCTGTTCGATATGAACGCCAAATACGGTGATGTCGTCGATGAAGCGGCCGTCATCAGGCAGATGAAGAAACTATGAGAAAAATAGACATTGTCGAAGTCGGTCCGCGCGACGGCCTGCAAAGCGAACCCGAGATATTGCCGACTGACAGCAAAGTCATCTTTATCGAAAAAGCGATCGACGCCGGCATCCGGCGCCTCGAAGTAGCAAGTTTTGTGCATCCAAAGCTCGTGCCGCAGATGGCCGATGCGGAAGCGCTGATCGAGAAGCTGCCGCAACGAGACGACGTGTCGTATATCGGCCTGATCATGAACGAACGCGGGCTCGATCGTGCATTGAGCACGGCCATTCACGAAATCGGCATGGTCGTGGTCGCCAGCGATACCTACAACCGTAAGAACCAGAACGTCGGTACCGACGAGTCTGTGGCTGCGTGGAAATCAATTGGTGCGCGCGCGAAAGAAAATGGCCTGCGCGCCAACGTAATGATTTCCTCGGCTTTCGGTTGTCCCTACGAGGGCAAGGTCGAGGTTGATCACGTCGTCGACCTGGCAAAACAGGTCGTCGAGGCAGAGCCTGCCGAACTCGGTATCGCAGACAGTATTGGAGTCGCCGTACCGGGGCAGGTTTCGGAGTTGCTCGGCCGCGTACGAGAGGTGATCGGCGATATCCCGTTGCGCTGTCATTTCCACAACACACGCAATACGGGTCTTGCGAATGCGCACGCGGCTGTCGAGGCTGGTGTGACATACCTTGATGCCAGTATCGGTGGCATCGGTGGCTGCCCGTTCGCCCCGGCTGCGACCGGCAATATTCCGACCGATGACCTGCTCTACATGCTTGATCGTTCAGGCGTCGAGACAGGCGTGTCGCTCGAGAAGATCATGGAGATCAGCCGCTGGCTGGAGTCCGAACTCGGCCGCGGCGTGCCTGCCCTGCTGCCCAAGGCAGGCGGATTCCCGACCGGGCAGGTGGCCTGAATGGGTTAGTACGGCATCGCATCGCCGTTCCAGGCCAGGAATCGGCCTGCGTCTGCAATCGTCAATCTCGAAATCGTCTCGCGAGCCGCTGTGATGGATTCAACCGGATCGAGTTGCGCGTCCGGACCGCCGAGGTCCGTGCGGACCCAGCCCGGGTGCAGGGCGATGCAGGTAATGCCACGGTCACGCAGATTGACACCCATCGATTTCATGATCGAGTTCACGGCGGCCTTGCTTGCGCGATAGGCGTAGGAATTGCCCATCGTGTTCAGCTCGTTGCTGCCGAGCATGCTCGATAGCGTAATCGCGATGGAATTCTCGGCTGCTGCCAGTTTGTCCGCGAGCAGTTCTGTTATCGCCATCGGTGTGCACACATTGATGTCGAAGACCCGTAGCCACTCGTCGCGGTCAAACGTACCAAATGATTTGTAGCTCAAGCCGGATTCCGCGAAGCTGCCGTCGCCCATCATGCCCGCGTTGTTGATCAACAGGTCGACGGCGTCGTAGTCGATCTGTTGCACCGCGTATTTCAGGCTGGCGTCGTCGGTTAGGTCCGCGTCGATGATCCTGACCGGATACTGTTCGGCGAGAGCATCGAGGGCTTCCGAGCTCCGGCGGTTGATCGTGACGATGTCCCAGCCGTCTTCCGCGTACTGACGCACGAATTCGAGCCCCAGCCCGCGATTGGCTCCGGTTATGATGAGTACTGGCATGCCTGTTCCTTTTTTTGACGTGCGTACATGATGAAAGAAACTCGAAAGATTGTCATTCAAGAGATCGGCAAGTCGTTCCGCGAATGCACGGCGATCGTAAGCGAAACCCTGGGGCCACCTGGCCCTGACGAAGTTCTGATTCGCAATCATTTCGCCGGCGTGAATGGTGTCTACGATCAGATGATGTGTCTCGATCGTGTTGAGCACACGAAAGTGATTCCGCCGGCGGACACGGGTGTTGAAGCCGTGGGCGTGATCGAGACCCGTGGTGCCGATGTTGCGGAATTTGCTCCCGGCGATACGGTCGCGACGATGAATGTCGGGACCGCATACCGGGACTGGCAGGTCTGCAAGTCAGCGGATGTGATCAGTATCCCCGCAGCAACGCCCGAAGTGCTGGCCCTCATACCGAGCGGCGTATCGGCGCTGGTTGCACTGGAGCAGGTTGCAGGCATGACAACGGGCGAGACGGTGTGCGTTACTGCTGCGTGCGGTGGGCTGGGAAACGTCCTGTCCCAATTGGCCGTGAACGCAGGCAACCATGTGATCGGAGTCTGCGGGAGTGACGAGAAAGCCGCCTGGCTCGAGAGTATTGGTGTTGCGCGTGTTATCCAGTACCGGCGTGAAGATGCTGCCGCAATACTTGCGGGCGAGTATTGCGACAAGCTGGACCTGGTCATGGATTCGGTGGGTGGCCCGCTGTTTGATGCGCTGGTCGAAAACCTGGCGCCGCTGGGCCGACTCGTGGTCTGCGGCTACACGAGCGATCGTGTGCCGACGGAAAAGGTGCGCCAGGAACGGATTTACTCGAAACTGTACTGGAAAGCTGCATCGATACGCGGGTACATGAATTACCGTTTCGCAGCACATGCTGCCGACGCGCGGGAGCGTCTCCTGGCGATGCTTGCTGCGGGCGAGATCAAACCGCTGGTTGACGGCCGGCAATTCGTGGGCCTTGAGGCAATCGGCGATGCCGTCGAGCATCTTCTAAACGGCGAGAATATCGGTAAAGTCGTCGTCGACCTGCGTTAGTCCGGCCAGGTCTGAAGAAGACACTCAAGGAAAATGTCAATGCACGGCACGCTGCGCACGCGGCCACCGCTATTACCGGAATCTACGTAGTTGTCGCCGTGATTCCCGGGTTGCTGATGCTTGGCAGTCTCGCCATTATTCGTGCTTATCACCTGGAGGAGGCTGATTTGCGATGAAACGGATTATTCTGACGACAATCTCTGCAGGGATTGTCTTCGCCGCGGCGGCGAGCGCGCAGGACCTGCCGCCGCTGGAGGCCTACGGGCGACTTCCGGAGTACGACCTTTATGAACTGTCCCCCAGCGGGAAGCGTGCCGCTGCGCGAGTCGTCAAGGATGGCCGGGATGTATTGGCGGTCCTGGACGTTGACAGTCGGGAATACATGACGGCGGCCGACGCCACGCGAGTCAATCCGCGGGGAATTCGCTTTGTCGAAGAGGACAAGGTGGTCCTGGTAGCTGGACAGACCGTCCGGGGATTCAATGTTCGCGGCGGTTCATATTATTACGGTCACGCCTATTCGATGGACCTCGCCAACAATGATGTAAGGCCCCTGATGACGCGCGCCAGGGACCTTTACCCGCACCAGAGCGGACTCGGGACCATCGTGGGTCGCGACCCCGAGTCGCAGACCATTTTCATGCCTGCGTTCGTTGGTTCTGCCGACCCGAGTCTCGGCGTATATGCGGTGAGCCTGGATAAGCGCCGGGAGAAACTCGTCGCGCGCGGAAACCAGCATACGATCGACTGGTTTCTCGGCAAGGACGGCAAGCCGCTGGTGCGCGAAGATTTCGACGACAAAAACAACGTGCATAGAATCTGGCTCGTCGACGAGAAAGGCAAGAACAAGAACCTGCTGTACGAGGAAGAGACCGAGCTGCGGAGCTACGGCACGGTCGGGCTTACTCAGGAGCGCGATTCACTGGTTCTGTCGACCAGTTCGAGCTATACCGGGGCACGATCCTATTACCTGTTGAACCTGGAAGACGGGGCGATCGCAGGGCCGGTTCTGGCTCGCGAGGGCCTTGACGTCGGTGGAGTCATTACGGATCTCAATCGAGTGGTCTACGGTGTGGAGTATGCGGGGTTCACACCGACATACGCGTTTTTCGACGAAGAGCTGACACAGCGAGTTGCAACCATTCAGCAGAGGCTTCCGGGGCTCTGGTCGAGCCTGGCAAGCTGGAACAGCGATTTTACCCGCCTGCTGTTCGAGATCGAAGGTGTCTGGACGTCGGGGGCTTACCTGATGTTCGAGGCGGGAGTTTCCAGGCCGGTAACGCTTGGGCAGTTGCGAGCAGCCATTGGCAAGGAACAGGTTGCGCCCGTGGAGGAAACGCAATTCGAGGCCCAGGACGGATGGGTGATTCCGGCGCTGGTTACCAGTCGCCAGGATGTGCGCGATGCGGGCAACGCGCCCCTGATCGTTATGCCGCATGGTGGACCGCGAGCTCACGACGAAAAACGCTTTGATTTTATCGCCCAGTATTTCGCCAGCCGGGGTTACGTGGTGCTCCAGCCGCAATACCGTGGCTCAACCGGATTCGGCCATGATCACCTGGTCGCTGGCTATGGTGAGTACGGTGGCAAGATGGTTTCCGATATCAACGACGGAGTGCGCCACCTGATCGACGAGGGAATTGCCGACCCGGACCGGGTCTGCGCCGTGGGTGCGAGCTATGGTGGCTACGCAGCGCTGGCGCTCGGGGCGTTCTATGCCGACACTTACAGGTGCATTGTCTCTATCGCCGGTATCAGCGACATTCCCAAGAAGCTGACTCGCACCAAAGTGCGAAGCGGCAGGGACGATTCGAGCATCGACTATTACGAAAGACTGTACGGTCTCGATGCGTCAGAAAAGGACTCGTTGACGGCGATATCGCCGGCCTATTTCGCAGAGTCGTTCCAGGCGCCGGTGTTGCTGATTCACGGGGAAAAGGACACTCGCGTGGACATCGGCCAGAGTACGCGCATGAACCGGGCCCTGCGCAAGGAAGATAAGGACGTCACACTCGTGAAGCTGAAAGGCGAGGACCACTGGCTGACCAAGGAAGAAACGCGCATCGAAGCGCTCAGGGCGACCGCTGAGTTCATTGAACAGCATCTTCCGCCCGGACGATAACAACTGAAGTGACTAACATGCAGAGAATATTACTGGTCGCGCTGGTCGCGATGTCTACGTCGGCCGCCGCAGAAGAACTCGCCCCGCTGGAGGCTTACGCGTCCCTGCCGGAATACGATCTCTATGAACTGTCGCCGAACGGCGAACGTGGTGCAATGCGCTACACGACGAGTAACACTGACGTCGTCGTTGTTAAGCAGATCAAGACCGGAGAGATAGTGTCCGGGGTCGATGCGAGCGAGGCAGACCCTCGTTCGATCGTATTCGTCGGCGAGGACAAGGTATTGCTCGTGGCGGGCGCAACCGTCCGCTCCTCGAGAATCCGGGGACCCATGGACTACAGCTCGGGTTTCTCGCTGGACCTCAAGACCGCGGAGGTTTGGCGACTGCTAACCCGGGCCGAGGACCTGTATCCGTACCAGACTGGACTTGGCAATGTCATCGGACGCGTCCCTGGGCGGGAAACGATTCTCATGCCGGCTTTCAGTGGTAGTCAGACACCACTGCTGAGCCTGTATTCGGTGAAGCTCGATCGTGGACGTGAGGACCTCCTTGCCAAGGGCAACTCGAAGACGATCAACTGGTTCGTCAATGCGGCTGGCGAGCCGTTCATCCGCGAGGATTTCGATGACCGGTTCAACACGCACAGGATCTGGCGCGTGCTACCTACCGGCTACAATGACGAGTTGCTGTATGAACTTGAGAGCGAGATTCGCGAGTTCAGCATTGTCGGATTCACGCCGGCGCGCGATTATCTCGTGACGCGCTCATGGTCGACTGAGGCGGGCGGCGTGGTCCTGAATCTCCTCAGCACCGAAGACGGCAGCATGCGTGGACCTTTGTTCGCCGCCGAGGGCAAGGATATCGAGCGGGTGTTACGCGACATCGACAAGGTCGTGTATGGCGTCGAGTACTCGGGCTTCATGCCCACCTACGAGTTCTTCGATAAGGAAGTTGAGGAGGCTGTCGCCGTCGCCCAGGAACGATTGCCTGGGCTCGCTGCGCGCCTCGTCAGCTGGAACCAGGATTTTTCCAGGCTCGTATTTCACGTTGCAGGCGGGTGGACCTCCGGCGCCTACCTGATGTTCGACAAGTCCGAGGCACAGCCACGCAACCTGGGGCTGAGCCGGCCGGGCATTGGCAAGGCACATATCGCACCCGTCGAAATTACCGCGTATGCAGCGCGTGACGGTCTGAATATCCCGGCATTGGTCACGGTGCGCGACGACGTCAGGGCAGGGGGAAATGCGCCACTGATCGTCATGCCGCACGGTGGCCCTGAGTCACATGACGTGTACGGCTTCCACTGGCTGGCGCAGTACTTCGCCAGCCGTGGGTACGCGGTACTGCAACCCCAGTTTCGCGGGTCCGACGGATTCGGGCTGGAACATCGCAATGCGGGTGACGGCGAGCTGGGTGGCAAAATGCTGAGCGACCTCGACGACGGTGTGCGGTTTCTCGTGGAGGAGGGCCTCGTCAACCCTGAGCGTGTCTGTATCTTCGGCGGAAGCTATGGCGGTTACGCGGCCCTGGCCGCGGGTGCTTTTTCTCCGGACGTGTATCGATGTGTTGCGGCGTTTGCGCCGGTCTCGGATTTTCGCAAGATGCTCGAAGACACGCGCTCAACGAGCTGGGTTCGTGACTATTGGGAGGACTACTACGGCGGCGACATCCGGGATAAAGAACTGATGCGATCGATTTCGCCGGCCTTTCACGCCGACGCGTTCCAGGTGCCGGTGCTGCTGATACACGGTCGCGACGATACGGTCGTGGAACCCAACCAGAGCAGAATCATGAACAAGGCGCTGAAGAAGGCCAAAAAGGACGTCAAGCTCGTCGAGATCAAGGGAGCCGACCACTGGATGTCGAAACGGGAAACCAGGATTGAGACTCTTCAGCTACTGGCGGCGTTCATCGAGCAGCATCTTTAAGTATAATCCCCGCAAACGTTTTCACCGGGACCGCAATGCAGGCCAGTCTTTTTGATCAGGGCGTCACGCTCATGCTCGTTGGCATGGGAACCGTATTCGTATTCCTGACCGTGCTCGTGGTCGCTATGACAGTCATGGCCCGCATCATCGGGCGCCTCAAACCGCCAGTTGCAGACGGCGTCAGCGAAGAAGAAATCGCAGCCATTACCGCCGCAATCGCGCAGCATCGACACAAACAATCTTAGATTCAAGTTGAAGACATCATGAGTGATAAGAAACCCTTGGGGATTACAGAGCTTGCCCTGCGCGACTCCCACCAGAGTCTGCTCGCTACGCGCATGCGGATTGAAGACATGTTGCCCATAGCGGGCAAGCTCGACAAAGTCGGGTTCTGGTCGATCGAGTCCTGGGGCGGTGCGACCTTCGACTCCTGCATTCGCTTTCTCGGCGAGGATCCCTGGGAGCGCATTCGGCGTCTGAAGGCTGCAATGCCGAACACGCCGCAGCAAATGCTGTTTCGCGGGCAGAACATTCTTGGCTACCGGCACTACGCGGACGATCTCGTCCGAAAATTCGTCGAGCGTTGCGCGGTCAATGGCGTCGATGTGTTTCGGATTTTTGATGCACTCAACGACATCCGAAACCTCGAGACTGCGGTCAAGGCAACAGTTGAGGTCGGCAAGCACGCCCAGGGCACGATTTCCTACACCGTGAGCCCGGTGCACACGATCGACTTGTGGGTCGACATGGGTAAGCGTATTCAGGACATGGGCGCGCACTCGATCTGCATCAAGGACATGGCTGGCCTGTTGCGGCCGTATACAGCTTTCGAACTCGTCAGCCGCCTGAAAGAGGCAGTCGAGATCCCGATTTCGATGCATTGTCATGCAACGACCGGTCTGTCGACCGCAACCCTCGTCAAGGCGGTCGAAGCCGGTATCGACAACATCGATACAGCCGTATCGTCGATGAGTATGACTTACGGCCATTCGCCGACTGAGGCGCTGGTTGCGATTCTCGAGGGCACTGATCGTGATACGGGTCTCGATATCGGCCTGATCGAGGAAATCGCAGCCTACTTCCGTGACGTTCGCAAGAAATACGCGAAGTTCGAAGGGGCGCTGCGCGGCGTCGACTCGCGCATCCTCGTTGCGCAGGTGCCGGGCGGCATGCTGACTAACCTTGAAAGCCAGCTCAAGGAGCAGGACGCTGGTGAGAAGCTCGACGACGTGCTGGAGGAGATCCCGCAGGTGCGCCGCGACCTCGGCATGTTGCCGCTGGTGACGCCGACCTCGCAAATCGTTGGTACACAGGCCGTCATCAATGTGTTGTCAGGTTCGCGCTACACGACAATCTCGAAGGAGACGGCGGGAATCCTGAAAGGCGAGTACGGCGAGACGCCGGCACCGGTCAATATAGAACTCCAGGAGCGAGTGCTGGATGGCGGAGACCCTATAACCTGTCGACCGGCCGATGTTCTCGAGCCAGAGCTTGAGAAACTGACCAAAGAACTCAGTCACATCGCGATCGAGAGAAAGATTCATCTCGCCGATGACGTCGTCGATGATGTCCTCACGTATGCGCTATTCCCCCAGATCGGTATTCGTTTCCTGCAAAACCGCGATAACCCGGATGCCTTCGAGCCGGCGCCGTGGGACGAGCCGGAACCCGCCCTTGCGGCGCCGGTCCCGACAGGTGGCGGTGCTGGCGTCTACTCGGTGCGCGTGAACGGCAAGGCCTACACAGTTGAGGTCGCAGAAAGCGGCCAGTTAGCCGCAGTGGCTCCGGCGGCGGCCGCTCCGGCGCCGTCCAGTGGCGGCGAACCCGTCAATGCGGCGCTCGCCGGCAATATCTTCAAAGTGCATGTTGCACCCGGTGCAACTGTCAACGAAGGCGATCCATTGCTGATTGTCGAAGCCATGAAGATGGAGACCGTTGTTGCCTCGCCAAGATCGGGAACCGTTACCGAGGTCTTTGTTGCGGAAGGCGATAAGGTCTCAGTCGGCGACGCACTCGTAGCCATCGGCTGAGACTGACGACGCATGGATCTCATTGAGCAAATCTGGACCGGGTCGGGCATTTACCAGATCACGGGTGGACAGCTTGCCATGCTGGGTGTCTGCCTGGTGTTGCTCTACCTCGGCATCGTCAAGAAATTCGAGCCCCTGTTGCTCGTAACGATCGGCTTCGGCGGCTTGCTCAGCAATATCCCTGGAGCCGGCATCGCCGATCCCGGTGGTTTGCTCTACATGGCGTACGAGGTCGGTATCAAATCAGGCGCGTTTCCGCTGATCATCTTCATGGGTGTCGGCGCGCTGACCGACTTCGGGCCATTGTTGGCTAATCCCAGGACCCTGTTTCTCGGCGCCGCAGCCCAGTTCGGCATCTTTGCCACGTTGCTGGGCGCGCTCGGTCTCACCGAGCTCGGCCTGATGGACTTCTCACTACGCGAGGCCGCCGCGATCGGCATCATCGGTGGCGCTGATGGTCCAACGGCAATCTATGTTGCCGGGCAGCTGGCGCCCAACCTGCTCGGCGCGATTGCTGTGGCAGCGTACTCCTACATGGCGCTCGTGCCCCTGATTCAGCCGCCAATCATGAAAGCGCTGACGACCAAGGCCGAACGCGAGATCGAGATGGTGCAACTGCGCGAAGTATCGGCTGCCGAACGCATCATGTTCCCGCTCATGATTCTGTTGCTGGTCGGGCTGCTGTTGCCGACGGCTGCGCCGCTGCTCGGCATGCTGGCGTTCGGCAACCTGATGCGTGAGTGCGGCGTTGTCGACAGGCTCTCGAATACGACGCAGAATGCGTTGATCAATATCGTCACAATTTTCCTGGGCCTTGCAGTCGGGTCCAAGCTCAGTGCCGACCAGTTCCTCGTCGTCAGTACGCTTGGCATCCTCGTGCTCGGCATGGTTGCGTTTGCGATCGGTACGGCGAGTGGTCTGTTGATGGGCAAGCTCATGAACAAGATGTCGAAACAGCCGATCAACCCGTTGATTGGCGCGGCCGGTGTCTCGGCCGTCCCCATGGCCGCGCGCGTCGCCAACAAGGTCGGCCTTGAAGCCAATCCACACAATATTCTGCTCATGCATGCGATGGGCCCCAATGTTGCCGGCGTCATCGGTTCGGCAGTGGCGGCAGGTATCATGATCATGTTCGCGTCGTAGCCCTGGTATCACCTATGAGTTCTTTATCAATTGTCATTCCCGCGAAGAACGAAGCCGCTGCCATCGGAACAGCCGTAGCCGGAGCGCTGGAGGCTTACCCGGAGGCCGAGATCATCGTCGTCGATGACGGATCCGATGACGATACGGCGACTGTCGCAGAGGAGGCTGGTGCCCAGGTCATTCGACATCCTGAGAGCCTGGGTAATGGTGCGGCGGTGAAAGCCGGAGCGCGTGCGGCGAACGGTGACGTCATCGCCTTTATGGACGGCGATGGCCAGCACGGTGCCGGTGAGTTTGCTCCATTGCTGGAGAAACTCGACAGTGGCTACAACATGGTAATCGGTGCTCGTGACTCCGGGTCGCATGCCAACGTGGGCCGCTTGTACGCGAACGGGATCTATAACGTCATCGCGTCCTGGCTGACTGGCCGTCGTATCCCGGACCTCACATCAGGGTTTCGCGTGGTTCGCGCGAATCTGTTCAAGCAGTTCCTGTACCTGCTGCCCAATGGCTTCTCTTACCCGACGACGATCACGATGGCGTTTCTGCGCGCGGGCTATCCAATCAGTTTTGAACCGATCCCGGTCGACAAGCGCATTGGCAAGAGTCACATCCGGCCGCTCCGTGACGGCGTGCGTTTCATGGTAATCATATTCAAGATTGCGACGCTGTACTCGCCGCTCAAGATTTTCCTGCCGGTCAGTGCCGCATTCTTTGCGACGGGCATTGGCTGGTACGCCTACACGTTTTCGACTATGGGTCGCTTCACGAACATGAGCATGCTGCTGTTCAGCGCATCGGTCATTGTCTTCCTGATCGGCCTGATCTCGGAGCAGATTACGGCGTTGACCTATAACCGGTCCTGATATGCGGCACGCGATCGTTGTTATTGGTAGCGACGCGCAGCGCCTGCTGGCGGAGCCCAAGATTCGATTGCTGGATAACGAGACGGTACGGCAAACAACCTGGTTTGCCTGCAGCGACCAGAATGCCCCAAACGATTTGCTTGACGATGCCGGGAGCGTGTCGAGGATGCTCAGGGCGCCGGTGCTCGCGTATCGCTTCTACCTGCTGGTGCACAACACTCGCTTGTGGGCCGGCAAGCGTCCGCTGATCCTTGTGCGGGGACGCGGCCTTGCCAGTCGCATCGCCGCGTATGCAGGCTCCTGGGGCGGCGGCGACATCGTCAAGGCAGACACGGTCGACGAGCCGCCATTGGGGCCCACGCGCTTCTTCCTGCTACCGGATGGCAAACTCCAGATACGAGACAACTAGCGGTTGAAGTGGTCCTCGAGCACCTGCGCAACGCAGCAGGTCAGGCGTTTTCCAGTCTCGATGTGCAGGAACTCATTGGGCCCGTGCGCATTCGATTTCGGGCCCAGCAGCCCGGTAATCAGGAACTGCGCCTCAGGGAATCGTTCCCCAAGCATGCCCATGAACGGGATGGTCCCACCCGTGCCCATGTACATCGAGGGTTTGTTAAAGAATGCATTGGATGCTTTTTGCATCGATTCCTCGAGCCACGTAGCGATTTCCGGCGCGTTCCAGCCCGCCATGCTCGAGTCGGCGTCGAACTCGACTTTGACGAGCGGTGGCGTATCGGCTTCGAGAACCGCTTTGACCGCGACGGCAGCGTCCTCGGCGTCGACGGTTGGCGGCAAACGGAATGACAGTTTGAGGACCGTGTAAGGTAACAGCACGTTGCCTGCATTTACGAGCTCGGGCATGCCTTCCTGGCCGGTGACGGCCAGCGTCGGGCGCCAGGTGTTGTTGAGCAACAACTCGGTATGCGATTCGGACGGTTGTGGATCGTCTACCGCCCAGGGGAATTTCTCGTAGACCAGTTCCTGCAGGGTCTCAGCGGCGAGGTTCGCCTGCTCGAGTCTTTGTGCGGGAATATCGGCATGCAGCGCTTCAGTCTTGATCTGGCCGCTGTCTTCGTCTTCGATGCGGCTGAGTAACTGCCGTGCTGTGCGGAAACTCGAGGGCACGACGCCACTGGCCGAGCCGGAGTGCACGCCCTCGGTCAGCGAGTCGACACGGAGGGTGCCTGTCAGGTTGCCGCGCAACGATGTCGTGCACCACAGCTGATCGTAATTGCCACACTCGGCATCGAGGCAAACGACGAGATCGGGCGAGCCGATACGATCCTCGAGCAGGTCGATGTAATAGGGCAGGTCGAAGCTGCCGCTTTCTTCGCAGCCCTCCACGAGCACGACGCAATGTGCATGCGGAATATCCTGTTCCTGGAGCGCACGGATGGCAGTCAGCGAGCCGAATACGGCGTAGCCGTCATCTGCGCCGCCGCGACCGTAAAGCTTGCCGTCCTTGATGACGGGCGTCCACGGGTCGAGATCCTCATCCCAGCCGCTGAACTCGGGCTGCTTGTCATAGTGACCATAGAGCAGTACGACTTCGTCCGATTGCCCGGGGATGTCGATGAACAACAACGGGGTCCGGCCTTCGATACGCACGACTTCGATCGACATGTCCTTGATCGGCTGCGTCTTACACCAGGCCTCGAGCATGGCGACGGCGGTCTCCATGTGGCCGTGCTTCTCCCAGTCCGGGTCGAAGTGCGGCGACTTGTTGGGGACTTTAATGTATTCGGAGATTTCCGGAATGATCGAGTCATCCCACATCGTGCTGACAAATTCAGCGGCTTGTTTGTTATCCATGTTGTTGTCTTATTTTCCGGTCAGTGAACGAATGAACGTCTGTGTCATTCGCTCGGTGGTGATGAAGAACCAGCTGTAGTCGTCGTGATAGACGGCCAATGGATTCGCGGCCAATACTTCCTCGGAAGTCATGCCCTTGTCTATAAGGGCTTTCACTCGCGCGTGGCCGTCCTTCAGCATGGCCAGATCCTTTTCAAGACCGCCCCGCGTGCCGACGTCGCCGTGACCGGTGAGGAATTTCGTGTCTTCGTCAGCCATGTCTATTAGCTGTTGCATCCCGGCCATATAGCCTGCGACCGTGCCGCCGCTATCCATGTCGATAAACGGGAACAGTCCGCGAAAACTCAGGTCGCCTGCGGCGATGACATTAGCGTTAACGAAGTGAATGATCGCATCACCATCCGTATGCGCTTGCGGTACGTGAATCGCAATAGCTTCCTCGCCGTTGACATGAAACGTCATCCTGTCCGAAAACGTAATGACGGGCAGGGCGCCAGGCCCGGTATTGAGTTGCTCGTTATCCCGCATACGCGCCCGCAACTGGTCGTGCGAAACGACGAGGGCGCCTTTTTCCGAAACGTAGACATTGCCGCCAACGTGATCACCGTGCGCGTGTGTATTAATGACGAAATCGATCGGCCGGCCGGCGATTTCTTCCGCCTTCGCTACGAGCGCCGGAGCTGTCGGCTCCATGACATCGTCGATCATGACCACGTACTCGTCGCCGACCAGCAGGCCGACGCCACCGCCGACGAAGTCTTCAGGTGCGTTGAGCGCAAATCCCTCGTTGGTATTTCCGAGCTGGTAGATACCAGGAGCGACTTCAACGGCGGCGAACGGGTTCGCGGTTTCCTCGGCCGACGCCAGGGGCGCGGCGGCCAGCAGTAGCAGCAGGGCGAATCTCATCACTGTCTCCGATAATGCGGGACAGCGATTGTAGCCCAAATCCCTCTATTGGCGCCCCGGGAATGAGAACTGTGCTTTCTCGCGGACACCGCCCGCCGGCCAGCGCTGCGTAATCGTCTTGCGACGCGTATAGAAGCGGACGCTGTCCGGACCGTAGGCATACAGGTCGCCAAACAGCGAGCGCTTCCAGCCACCGAAGCTGTGGTAAGCGACAGGGACGGGCAGCGGCACATTGATGCCAACCATGCCGACCTTGATGTTGTCCGCGAAGTAGCGGGCCGCTTCACCGTCGCGCGTGAAGATGCAGGTGCCGTTGCCATACTCATGATCGTCGATCAATTGCATGGCCTGTTCCTCGGATTCAGCACGCACGACACACAGGACGGGCCCGAAGATCTCTTCCTGGTAAATGCGCATGTCCGCCGTCACGTTGTCGAACAGGCACGGGCCGAGGAAATAGCCATTCTCGTGTCCTTCGACGACAAGGCCTCGGCCGTCAGCGACGAGATCGGCGCCTTCTTCGACGCCGAGGTCGACATAGCCTTTCACTTTGTCGAAATGCACGTCGGTTACGAGTGGGCCCATGTGATTCGACACGTCGGTACCCGGGCCGACCTTGAGGTCGTCGATCTCGGCCTTGAGTTTCGCCACGACCGTATCGGCCGTCTCGTCACCCACACAGACGGCAACCGAGATCGCCATGCAGCGCTCGCCGCAGGAACCGAAGGCCGCGCCCATCAGTGCACTGACCGCGTTATCGACATCGGCATCGGGCATGACGATCGCATGGTTCTTGGCGCCACCAAGCGCCTGGACACGCTTGCCGTTCGCTGTTCCCGTTGAATAGATGTACTCGGCGATCGGCGTCGAGCCGACAAAACTGATGGCCTGCACGCGCTCGTCATTAAGCAGCGTGTCGACGGCCTCCTTGTCACCGTTGACGAGATTAAACACGCCGTCGGGCAGGCCGGCTTCCTTGAAAAGGCGCGCCACGATCATCGGCGCCGTCGGGTCTTTTTCGGACGGCTTCAATACGAAGGTGTTACCGCAGGCGATAGCCATCGGGTACATCCACATTGGCACCATGGCCGGGAAGTTAAATGGGGTAATGCCGGCAACAACACCCAGGGGCTGGAAATCCGACCAGCTGTCGATGCCCGGGCCAACGTTGCGCGAGTACTCGCCTTTAAGCAGTTCCGGAATGCCACAGGCATAGTCGACAACCTCGACGCCGCGGCCGAACTCGCCCATCGCATCGTCGAATACCTTGCCGTGTTCGTCGGTGATGGCCGCCGCAATTTCATCGGCATGCTCTTCGAGCAACGCCTTGAAGCGGAACATGATGCGCGCCCGCTTGGCCGGCGGCGTATCGCGCCATGCCGGGAACGCCGCCTCAGCGGCAGCGATTGCTTCCTCGACCGTCGCCTTGGAGGCCATAGCGACGTGTTTTGTCAGTTCGCCGGTTGCCGGGTTGTGCACAGGGCCAGGCCGATTGTCGTCGGCGACGTCGGCGTTGTTAATGAAGTGTCCGAGTATTTTGCTCATTCAATTGAATCCATTACGCGACGGACTGCTTCGAATGACTGTGTCATCTCATCAGGGTCCGAGTTGAGGAAAGGTGAAAACTGCAGCGTGTCCATGCCGGCACGCACGACGATATTCTCGTCCCAGAAGCATTTCTTGTGGGCTTCAGCACCACGCGCGCCAGGTGTGCCATCTCTCGGTGCCATTTCAATCGCGCCCATGAGGCCGTAGTTGCGCACGTCGATGACGTGTTTGTGGTCGTCGAAGGAGTGCAGCAGGTCTTCAAAATGCGATTCGAGGGCTTGTGCCTGTTCGAACGTGCCTTCTTCAACATACACATCCATCGTCGCGAGTCCCGCCGCCGCTGCAACCGGATGGCCGGAGTAGGTATAGCCGTGGAACAGCTCGATCATGTGTTCGGGGCCCTGCATGAAGGCCTCGTACACGGAGTCGCGAACCAGTACCGCACCCATCGGGACAACGCCGTTAGTCAGGCCCTTGGCAGTGGTGATGATGTCGGGCGTGACACCAAAGCGCTGCGCGCCAAACGCGTGTCCAAGCCGGCCGAATGCCGCGATGACTTCGTCGAAGATCAGGAGGATGCCGTGTTCGTCGCAGATCTCGCGCAGGCGCTCGAGGTAACCGGGTGGTGGCGGAATGACGCCGGCCGAGCCTGCGACCGGCTCGACAATAACGGCGGCGATATTGCTGCCGTCGTGCAACGTGCAGAGTCCGACGAGATCCTCTGCCAGTTCAACGCCGTGCTCGGGAAGGCCACGAGAGAACGCGTTGCGCTTGATGTCGAGCGTATGCCGCAGGTGATCCACACCGGGAATCAGTGCCGCGCTGAAAACTTTACGGTTTGGGACGATGCCGCCGACCGACATGCCGCCGAAGTTGACGCCATGGTAGCCCTTTTCACGGCCAATCAGGCGTGTGCGATTGCCTTCGCCACGCGCGCGGTGATAGCCGAGCGCGATCTTCAATGCGGTGTCGACCGACTCGGATCCGGAGTTGGTGAAGAAGCAATGGTCGATGCCTTCGGGGGCCATCGCCGTCACGCGCTCAGCGAGTTGCAAAGCTCTGTCGTTCGTCACCTGGAAAGTCATGCAGTAGTCGAGCTTGGCTACCTGCTGCTGCACAGCCTCGACGATCTTCGGATGGCAATGACCGATTCCCGATGTCCAGAGCCCCGAAAACGTGTCGTACAGGCGCGTGCCGTCATCGGTCGTGTACCAATGGCCTGAAGCGCCCGAAATGACGCGCGGCTTCTTGTTGAAATCACGGTTGGCCGTGAAGGGCATCCAATAGGAGTTTTCGACTGCAGCATTCATGAAATGCGCCTCCGGGTTGAATAAATGGGAAGAACCGAAGTGTACGCCCGATGCCTGATGTTAAACAATCCGTTAGATAGCGGTATTTAAGTTATTGATTTATAGGGGTTGCGTCTGCAAAATGTTCAGTAAGCTAAACACTTTTCGAGGGAAGACGGCATGGACCAGGAAATCGGTGCTCGCCTCAAGATGATCCGCGAACGGCTGGAGCTGTCGCAGCGCCAGCTCGCGCGCCAGTCGGGCGTGGCTAACGCCACCATTTCGCAGGTCGAGGCGGGCAAGATCAACCCGACGGTCAGCATGCTCAAGAAGGTACTTGACGGGATTCCCATGGGGCTGGGTGAGTTCTTTTCGGATGACCTGCAGCCGCAGGAACGCAAGTTCTTCCGCTCCGATGAGCTGATCGAAATCGCCGAAGGTGGCGTCTCGTATCGACAGGTCGGTGCACATCTCTCCAACAAGTCGATACAGCTGTTGAAAGAGTGCTATCAGCCTGGCGCCGGCACAGGTCGCCACGAACTGACCCACGAAGGCGAGGAGTGCGGCATTGTTTTGAGCGGGCGCCTCGAGGTAACGGTCGGCGACGATGTTGCCGTGCTTGGAAAGGGTGACGCCTACTACTTCAAGAGTAACCTGCCGCACCAGTTTCGAAATGTCGGCAATGAACCCTGCGAACTGATAACGGCGTGTTCGCCGCCGAGTTTCTAGTTGTTTTCACGCCTGCCTGGTCTGGTCGAGAAGATTACTCCGTCCATTGGCTCCACCGGACTGGTCACTCGAGAGCGAAGCTTATTCTGGTCTTGACGCCTGGAACTTCAACCAGTTCGCCGTTAACGATAGGCGCCTCGTAGCGGAACTCCTCAAGAGCTTTCTTGGCAGCCCAGATGAACCATTTTTCGGCCTCGTCGTCCTCGATCGGCTTACCCGGGTCCCTTTGGTAGATCACGACGTCCAGGATGACCGGATCTCTGGTCAAACCGTCAACGTCGATCACGAACTGCAGATCCACATGGCCCTGGTAACGCTTTTCGACGCAGTATTTCGGATAGATGGGCGGGCCGCCCGAAATAAATTTGCCCTCGCGGTCCGCAAGGTCAGCTGTGGCGATACCTGATAAGAACATGATTAGCGTCGCAAGCCACCCGAGTGACTGTGACACAGGCGTATCCGAGCCGGTTTCTACTTTCATGTGCACGCTCACTGAATCTCTGCTGTCTGGCAAGAGAGGTCATTCTAGTTCAAACCAGGGGACCGGCGGTTTTTGGCTGTGATTTCAGCCACTCGAGGGGCCGCATTCCGCTGCTTGGCGGACGTATGAAATCGATTGATTTTGAGGAGAGCTGGGCGCCGCTAGTGCAAATAGCACGGCGCCGACGGCTCTGACACCACTCTTTCCGCCACGCTCAAAAATCCTCCACGTGGAGGATTGTCGACCACATCGGAAAAGTCCTGTTCGTGGTAACCCGCTTGCGGTACGGCGATGCCGTCGGGCCGTACAAAGTACCAGTTGTCATTGAAGTCCTTTTCGATCCGGAACCCACCTTCATGCATGAGCGTGTGATGCTTCGTGCACAGCAACAGCAGGTTATCGAGACTCGTCTCACCGCCATTGGACCAGTGCTCAACATGGTGGCTGTGGAGGTAGCGCCGGTTGCGACAGCCCGGGAAGGTGCAGCAGTCGTTGTCTCTTGCCCGTAAGGCGCGTTGAATCGCGGCCGGCACGATACGCGTCTTGCGACCGATGTTCAGCGGCTCGCCCTTGTCATCCTCGGTGATCACCACAGCCTGCCCATCGCAGCACAGCCGCTTCACCGACTCGATCGGCAGGGCAGAGCGTCCTGCGCCGCCGGCCAGTGCACTTTGATCAACGTGCACCGTGACCAGGTAGTTGTCACTTGTTGATGCTTCACCACCAGACAAGTAGCCGCTGACCACATTCACGAACGCATCGGCCTGTCGAACTGACCACGACGTATCCGCCAGATCCGGCAACTGCAGCACCTCATCATCACGCGCCTTGTCGAGCGCCTTCTCGACCAGTTCGCCCGTGTCCATCGGCAACTCCACGGTAATCGTCATCATGTGACGGCCATGATCCCGGCGAACGCGCAAGGATCGATTCGCATAAGCCCGCGCCGCCGAATCTATCGACTCAACCGACCCACACCGCAACTCCCGGCACCGCTCAGCCACATGCGCTGCTGTATGCCGCAACGCAAACGCCAGCAACTCGGCTTCGTTATCTCCATTCGCCACACGCGTCAAAGACCGTACCTTCGAATACGACAACTCCCCCGTCGAGAATGCAGAAGATATCGCCGGCAGCACTTTCAGCTCCCGAGCCACCCGCACCTTCTCCAGCGCCGTCGTCATCGACAAATCACAGCGCCAGGCCAGCCACTCGGCACAGGTATGCAGACCCCACTTGAGAAAGCCGGCCCGTTCATCGAACTCCCGCACGAGAACCAGCAGTTCATACGTGGCCGCATTAATACGGGTGCAGAGGGAGAGAATATTGCGGTCGAGTTCCTCGATGGGAACCAGGTCGGGTGCAGGTCTCATGGCACGTCCTTGTGAGTGGAATAGGCCTGTTATTATATACAGTAGTACGATAATAATCAATGTTAAAACAACATGTTACGGGTTTCACAGCGCGGCGGCCCCGGCAATGCTAAGCTCGCCCAATGAATAGACTCAAAGTCCTGTTCATCTGCCTGGCGCTTGGGCTCGCTGGCACCACTCATGCGGACACCTATGTCGTGTCGTTCGCAGATATTCGCGATGCTGTCGATAACAGTGACGTGCCTCCGGATGAGGCAATCAGTGCGCTGCTCGCACAGACGCTTCGCGATGAACTGGACGCGCTTGGTTTCGATTTCTCCGAGGGCGGCGTCCTCGGTGAATTCGACGTCGACGAGCTCACCGAAATAATCGACACGAGCTGTCCGATACCTTCGCCCTACGAAGTGCACACGGACGCCACGACGGCGACCGTTACGATCGACGAGGGTTCGAGTATTGCGGTTGGCCTGGATTCGCTGCAGTCGATAACGCTCAACGCGAACCTGACCGGCGTAGTCACCAGCACCGCCAACGCATGGGTCCGCTGGGGCCAGGACATTCCGTTCGGCTCCGACTGCGAGAAGTTCGACACGGATAACGGCTGGATCTCGGTCACCGTACCGTTTGATCTTGACCTGAGTGTCGATCTCCAATTAGACCCTACTTACGACGCAGTGCAGGTCGCGATCGTCGTGGACAAACAGGCGACCGTGGCGGGCGATTTTGTCATCAGCAATGCTTTCATTGACTACGATTTCGGTGTTGTCTCACTGACGGAAGTCGTGCTGCGCATATTTGAGGACAGGCTCACGGCCGATCTCGAGGCGAAGGGTGTAGAGGCGTTTGACAACCTGCTCGTCGAGCTGGTCAATCGACTGGATGGACTCGATGCGGATGGCAACCCGGATCCGACGATCGAAGCATTCAATGGTCCGACGACCTTTGCACTCGACATGAGCGAGGAGGACACGGCATTTGTTCGGGACGTGCTTGAGTTGCTCGGCTTGCCGGACATTGTCATTTCGATGCTGGGCACGCGCGGCATCGACATCCTGCTCGACCTGGTGGTGTTGTCTTCGGAGGAGCGCGATGCATACCTGGCCGCGCTGGGTGCGGAGGTTGGCTGCGAGGCCCTGTTCACGACCTATCGAACCGTCCTGGATCGCAACCCGCTGTACCATGACAACGGCGGCAGTTGTGTAGCCGCTCCTGTGACCGGCACTCCGGCCGGGCCTTACTTCACTGAGGCTGGCTGCACCAACGAGGTGGCTTTCACCCCGGCTGACGAAGCCCTGTTTTGCCAGGCGCTTTTCAGCGAGACCTCGGAGACAATCCTAGGCAACGCGGCGGCATGGCAGGCGGTGACTGATCAACCGAACGACGTGTTGCCGTCGATAGAAAGCCTGCCCTGGACGACAGTGCCGTCGACAGAGCTTGATCTCGGAACAGTCTCGGTCGTTGACAACAAGCTTCCATACATGAAGCAGCTTCGCTACAAGGTCGTCGAGGATGTCGAGCGCGGGACGGGTATCTGCGAACTCGAAATGCGGGTCTACAAAAGCGATGTCACGGCAACGGGCCTGAAGCCCTTGCTGGCGCTGCACGGCGGGACGTGGAAAAGCCGGGGTACTTCATTCCTCGGGCTTGAGGCCGGCGTATCCCAGTTTACCGAACGGGGCTTTATCGTATTCGCGCCGTTCTATCGGCTCGTTGCGAGCAGCGATGGCAATGTCGAATGTAATGGAGCCGGCTGGCGCGAGGTTGCGGCGGATGTCGAGTCCGCTCTCGACTGGGTACAGGCGAACGGCGGGGCGCTGGGTGCGAGCGGCGGCAAGGTGACTGTGTTCGGGCAATCGGCGGGCGGACACCTGGCGGGCTGGCTGGCCGCACACCGGCCTGCTGAAGTGCGCAAGGCGCTGCTCTTCTATGCTCCTGTCGATATCCTCGGTTTTCTGTCGGATGCACAGCAGGCCGATAGCGGCCTGGAGGACTTCCGTGAGTTTGCCATGCGCTCGATCGCGACCTTGTTCGGCGCGCGCCAGGGTGTGGCGGAGGTCAGGCTCGATACGATCAATTTTGACGGGGTGACGCCAGCTGCGCTGGCCGACAACTGGGACACGCTGATCCCTGGCTCGGCGTTTGCGCTCAGCGGGATCTCGTTGACCGATGTCCCCGTGTACCTCGATCGATGTGCGGCGTTGACTGGTGTTGACCTTGCGGCCATCAACCTCGCTGTTCCCCCGGACCAGTTGACGACCTGTCTCAAGGAAGAACTGCGCGATTTTCTCATCGATAACTCGTTCAACGACAAGCTGGCAGACGAAGAGGTCCCCGTGTTCGCCGTGCATGGCTCGGGCGACACGCTCGTGCCGCACCGGCAGGCTGTGGATCTGTGTTCCGCGATAGACGGCACCGTGTTTTCCAGCGACATTGTTGACGTGGAAACGCTATACAGCTGCGGGACATTCAGCGAAGTCCGCGTGATCAGGGACGCGGAGCACATGCTGGACCTTGGTTTCTGCATTGAACCGATTTGCCCGGCAGGCGAGGTGGCGAGCCAGGAGCGCGCGGCTACGATTCGGGCGATCCGGGCGGGATTCGACTGGGCGGTACAAAACCCCGTCGTTGTAACGCCACCCCCGATCGCGAATCCGCCCCCGTCCTCGGGTGGCGGTGGCGCCGTTTCATTGATCGCATTGCTTGGCCTGATATATGTGCTTTTCGGTATGGCAATTCGCCGTCGATTAATGGCAAAGTTACGACCCTGAGAATTCTCCCGGACTAAACTAAATGAAGCCCTTCGGCACTGAATTTTGCGATCACTTCGCGATCGCAACCTATGCTGATGGCGCCTGGTCTGCGCCGTCAATCGAGCCGCTCGCGCCGCTGCCAATGCACCCGGCAGCCCACGTGTTCCATTACGCAAGTACTTGTTTTGAAGGCTTTAAAGCCTACCGCTGGGCTGATGGCAAAGGCCGGATTTTCCGTCTGCACGACCACGTCGCCCGCATGCAGCGCAGTGCGACTTCGTTGCGCCTGCCGGTGCCCGACGCGGACATGCTGGCTGGCATGGTCATCGACGCCGTGCACAAGAATCTTGCCGACATACCGGAGCCGCCCGCGTCGCTGTATCTTCGCCCGACCCTGATCGGCACGGTCCAGAACATCGGCGCTGCCGCCGCACCATCGACCGAAGCCACGTTGTTCGTGCTGTGTTCACCGGTAGGCGATTACTTTGCGGGTGGCGCTGCTGCACTGAAACTGCTCGTCGAGGACAAGAAAGCACGTACGACCGAACAACTGGGCAGCACCAAGACAGGTGGCAACTACGCCGCTGCTCTCGGCCCGACGCTGGACGCAAAAGAGAAATACGGCGTCGACCAGGTGCTTTTCTGCCCCGACGGCGACGTCCAGGAAACCGGCGCCGCCAATTTCATGCTGATCAGCGATGACGAGATCATCACCAAGTCACTCGACACGTCGTTCCTGCATGGCATGACCCGCGACTCGATTCTCAAGCTCGGCGCGGAACTCGGTTACAAGATCTCCGAGCGCCCGTTCACGGTCGATGAGCTGCTGGAAAAAGTGTCGACGTACGAGGCCTGCCTGTCGGGCACGGCGGCAACGCTATCACCGGTCGGTACGCTCGTGCACAACGGCAAGGAAATCCAGGTCCGCGATGGACAGCCGGGGCCGAACCGCAAGAAGCTGCAGACCGCACTGCAGAATATCCAGTACGGACTGGAACCGGATACGCATGGGTGGTTGACTGAGGTCGGCTAGTCCTACCACCGGCGGTCGTCGGGGAAAGCACCCCCGAACACACTTCGCGAGTTTTGTCCGTGGTACGTAGTTTGATCTGCGTGCCAGCTCCGCTATGGATTCGGGGGTGCTTTCCCCAACGCCCGCCTTCACCACGTAGTTTTGCCAGTATGCCCACTGCACCAATGGTGAGAGGGCACCGGGGAAGAACATCCCCGAATCCATAGCGGAGCTGGCACATCGACAAAACTACGCGCTGCCGATGGAACTCGCGCAGCGTGTTCGGGGATGTTCTTCCCCGGTGACCCTCTACCAATACGTCAGGAAAGAGCCCGGCTAAATAGCCTTAGAGAATCGGTTGTCGTTCTCTTCCAGATCAATATACCGATCAAACGTCATCGCAATATTCCGGAGCAACAACCGCCCCTGCGGCGTAATGCTGATGCCGGATTCACTCAATTCGATGAGGCCGTCTTCTTCCAGCACATCGAGTTTCTTGATTTCGTCGGCAAAGTACTCACGGAAGTCGACATTGTGCCGTGCGCCGAAGTCGTCGTAGGACAGGCGGTCGTAGCACATCAGGTCCTGGATAACGGCGGCGCGTAGCAGGTCGTCATCGTCGACGAGCAGGCCTTTCTTGATGGGCAGTTCACCGCGCTCGATGATCTCTTCGTATTCGATCGTCGAGACGGCGTTCTGCGCGAACATATTGCCGATACCACCAATGCCGCTGACGCCGAGGGAGACCAGGTCGCACTGCCGGTGGGTCGAGTATCCCTGGAAGTTGCGCTGCAATGTGCCGTTCTCGCGAGCAAGCACCAGTTCGTCGTTGGGTAGTGCGAAGTGGTCCATGCCGATGTAGATAAAGCCGGCATCGCACAGCTTGTCGATCGTGTGGTGGAGCAGGTCGAGCTTGGTCTCGGGCGTGGGGATGTCGTCCGAGTTGATCATGCGCTGGCCTTTGAAGCGTTGCGGCAGGTGCGCGTAGTTGTAGACGGCAAGGCGGTCCGGCTTCATCGCGATAACGATATCCAGCGTCTTGTCGAATGTCTCGACCGTTTGCAGTGGCAGCCCGTAAATGAGGTCGAAGGAAATCGAACCGAAGCCGGCTTCGCGGGCGCTATCCATCAGCGTTTGTACTTCTTCGGGCGATTGCGCGCGATTCACAGCCTTTTGCACGGGCTCGTGGAAATCCTGGATGCCGAGACTCAGGCGGTTGAAGCCGAGTGCGCGTAATTCGCGGATGCGTTCGGCATCTACCGTGCGTGGGTCGACCTCGATGGAGAATTCGTGGTCCTCGCTCTCGTCAAACGTGAACGAGTTGCGCAGGTGGTCCATGAGCGCAGCGAGTTGTTCCTTGTCGAGATACGTCGGGGTCCCGCCGCCGAAATGCAGTTGCTCGACCTTGCGCCTACGATCGAACAGCTCGGATTGCATCTCGATTTCGCGGTACAGCATGTCCATGTAGCGTGCGACGCGTTCTTCGTTGCGCGTCACAATCTTGTTGCAGCCGCAGTAGTAACAGAGCGAGTGACAGAAGGGGATATGGATGTACAGCGACAGCGGAACGTCACTGTCGTTGCTCTCCTTCGCCTTGGCCTTGTAATCGGCCTCGGTCAGTTCGTCGTTGAACTGCAGTGCAGTCGGGTACGACGTGTAGCGCGGTCCGCGACCGCCATAACGGACGATGAGGTCCTGATCAAAACAAACCTGCATCAAACTCTCCTTAATGCATGAACGAGGTACAGGGCGACGGTAAACAACAGCATGGCGACAGCCTGGTGTGTTGCTCCCAGGATTACCGGCACTGCCATCAGCAGCGTCGTGATACCGAGTGCCACTTGCAGAACAGCGGTATGTAGTAATGCGTTTACCGCCGGTCGTACACGTGCCGGCATCTCCGCCTTGCGTGCCCTGAACCAGTAGACGACAACAAGTACAAAGGTCGTGATCGCGAGCCAGCGATGGTCGAACTGCACTGTCGTCATGTTATCGAAAAAATTGCGCCAGATCGGCTCCAGCCCAAAAAGTCCCGGTGGGAACCAGTAGTCGCCCATCATCGGGAAGGTGTTGTAAATCTTGCCGGCCTTGAGCCCCGCGACGAACCCACCTGATATTACGGTGACTGTGACCAGGACAAAGAGTCCGAGTGTTTTGGCGTACCAAGGGTGTTTCGTCGCGTTCTCGGCGCGAGGGAACAGCAGGGACATGGCCACCCAGAACATGTAAGCGTAGATAATAAACGCCGCGGCGAGATGCGCTGTCAGCCGATACTGGCTCACATGCGGGACATCGACGAGGCCACTCTTGACCATGTACCAGCCGAGCACGCCCTGCATACCGCCGAGAACGAACATCAGCAGGTACTTGGCCCACTCGTTGCGCTGAATGTAGCCGCGCACGAAGAAAAAGACGAAGGGCACAAGGAACACGAGGCCGATAGTGCGGCCGAGCAGTCGGTGCAGGTACTCGAGCCAGAAGATGCTCTTGAACTCCTCGACGCCGAAGTCCGAATTGACTTTCTGGAACTCGGGGCTCTGCTGGTACATCTCGAAGACGCGTTGCCACTCGGCATCGCCCAGCGGAGGCAGGATGCCCATCAACGGACGCCAGTCCACCATGGACAGGCCCGACCCGGTCAAACGGGTGAAGCCGCCCAGTACCACCATAGCGAACACGAGTCCGCAACAGATCAGCAACCAGGTTGCGACAGTGCGGTCCTGCGACTGCCGATTTGCATCAATGTTCATTTACAAAAGCGCCTGTCTGTTCCTGCACAAGGCAAATAACCGTAGCAGGCCGAGTAGCAGGATGGCGGCCAGCCAGTTGTGAGCGACGGCAATACCGATAGGCAGGTCCGCCAGGATTGCGGCGACCCCGACGCCAAATTCGAGGGCCACCAGGACGATCACAAACACCGCGGTAGCTCCCATCCGTCCCAAAACCGCGAGTCCGCCCGCGAGCAGTGCGGTAAGCAAGGTGACGATCGCCACAAGCCGGTGCAGCTTGTGGATATCGCCCCGTTCAGCACCGCCAAGCGCATGACCCGAGGGGCCGATCTCGTGCTGGCGGGTCAGGTCGAAGGCTTTCGCCAGGTCGCCACCCGGCATCCATGTTCCATGACAGTCGGGTATCGACATGCATGCAGTTGCCGCGAAATTCGCGCTGGTCAGTCCGCCGAGTCCTATCTGGATACACAGCAGCACCAGGGCCGCCACGACCCAGCGACGCACGCGGCGCGATGCGTTGGCGTGGGGGCGGGCATCCCGGAAGACCATCCAGCCCAGCAGTCCGAGCATGGCAAAGCCGCCGCCGAGATTACCCATCACGACGGCAGGGTTATGCAAGCCGCCCGAATAGATGCCGAGCCAGGCGAGAAATACGGTCAAGCCGAGTAACGTGAACGACAACAAGCGGTCGCGCCCGGCCCGCAGGGACATCAGTGCCATGCCCAGGACCAGAAGACCGAGGACGCTTGCAACCAGCCGATGCACAGGCGTGGCCCATGACATTGGCTGTTGCGCATCCAGGGCCAGGCGTTCGTAGGTGCTGCCGACTGTCGGTGCCGCTTCCGCTACGGGGCCGATCTGCCCGTAGCAGGCCGGCCAGTTCGGGCACCCGATGCCTGAATTCTGGAGTCGCAGATAAGCGCTGACCGACACCAGTGCAAGGACAAACAGCAAGGAGACGATGGCGAGCGCTCGCATCGAGTCCTACTCCTTTACTTCAGGCAGGTTTTCACCCGAACCGCGCACCAGGCGTACATATTTGGGCGTCTTCTTCCAGTCGACGCGATCATGGCCAAACTGGAAGTTCCAGGCCCAGGCAGCATCCCATTGGAAACTGTAGTCGTTGCCCGACCAGTACTCGGCTGAGTGGGCGTGCGGAAAGAAATCCGTGTCGATGGTCGGCGGGTTACTGGCGCGGAGCAGGTCGCTGATCGAGAACAGTTCGTCCTTCGTCGGCAAACGCCAGTCCGTATGGCCGCAGTAGCCAGCCTCATTGACGGCGAGGACCAGGTGCCAGGTATCGCAGCTGCTGCCGGTACATTCGCCCCCGTCCTCGGTGCCACGGTAGTCGAGCTCGCCATGGGCCTCGTTCGGGTCGTACCAGCTATAGGTGTTGCGGAAGTCGTGCAGCCCTGGTGCGTCGGTCTTGCCGGCCCACAGCAGCCCGGTGTCGCTGTCGAGAACACAACGGTCCCCGGAGGCGGTCACGACGCTGAATTTGCTCTGTGCGGATGCTGAATCGTCGCCGTCGTTCTGGCCACAGGCCGCTAACGACAACGCGGAGAGCACCGAAATGAGCGCTATTTTCGGTTGAATTCTCATGGGCGGGCAGCTTAACCGATTTTCGGCGGTCGAGAAGCACCGAATATCCTTGAGGGCTCTACGTATTTTCCCTAGTACTGGCAGGCGAGATACAGGACTAGTGTTGCTTTTGCGACATTGGGGAATGTTGTATCCAAGGCTGGTCGTGTCATCGACCCTGGCAGCGGATACGATTAATTAAAAACAACGCAAGGGGAAGAGTTGCCATGAGTGAGCAATCCACTGCTGGGGAAGAGCGGGAACAAATACCGTTCATGCAACGGGTGCTGGATAATCCGTTCATCCTCCTGTTCGTCGGAATCCTGTTTCCGGCTGTCTTCTACATTATCTGGGGAATCATGGAAATCGTGAATATCCCCATCGCCCCGTAACCATCAGACAAGACCTGTAAAGGTAGAGGTGACACCATGAGTGCTATTCAACCTCCTGCCGAGACTGTCTGGTGGCGACAACCACTGGACAAGGTCGAGGGCACCTGGATCAGTATTGCGCTGGTCTGGTCCCTGATCATGTTTTTCATGATGCCGTTCTGGCACATCTATGGAAAACAGAACCTCTCGAGCGAAGCTTACAAAACGACGCCACAGGCGTTTCTTGCGAAAACCCAGGCCATGGTCGATCAGTACACGATCCGGACCGAGACGGACCTGAACCTGCCCGTGGTCAAGCCACCACCCGGTTCGGACGTTTATCTCGCCGGCCGACTCTGGCAGTGGTATCCGCTCCTTGAACTGGAGAAAGGGCAGACCTACCGCCTGCATATCTCCTCGCTGGACTGGCAACACGGCTTCTCGTTGCAGCCCGTCAACATCAATACGCAGATTCTGCCGGGCTACGAGATGGTCCTGACCATCACGCCGGATACGTCGGGCGAACAGACGATTATCTGTAATGAGTTCTGCGGCGCTGGCCACCACAACATGGTTGGCAAGATCTACGTGACGGAGGGCGGATCATGAGTAAGCCACTATTCAGAACCTGCCCCGAGACCGGGTTGCAGTATCACAAGCCCGCCGAAATGCTCATGAAGGCGCACGCCGTTGTTGCGGTCGTCATTCTGCTGATCGGTGGTATCGCCGCACTCCTGGTTACGCTAACGCGCTGGCCGGCTGTGCATTTGCTTCCGGCAGATCGTTTCTATCAGTTGCTGACGACGCACGGCGTCAACATGCTGATCTTCTGGATCATTTCCTTTGAGATAGCGGTCCTCTATTTCTGCTCGTCAACATTACTCAAGTGTCGCTTGGCGACACCGAGGGTTGCCTGGGTGGGATTCGCGTTGATGCTAGCGGGCATCATCGTCAACAACGCCGCTGTCGCCAATGGCGACGCGTCTGTGATGATGACGTCCTACGTGCCGATGCCGGCCAATCCGAACTTCTACCTCGGGTTAATCCTGTTCGCGGTTGGTGCATTGGTCGGGTGTTTTGTCTTCCTCGGCACGCTCGTGATCGCGAAGGACGAAAAGACCTACGAAGGCTCGATTCCGCTCGTTACGTTTGGCGCTCTGACGGCCTGCATCATCGCCGTCTTTACGATCGCCTCGGGCGCCATCGTGCTCATTCCGACCTGGCTATGGTCGCTTGGCTACATCAATAACATCGATGCTGCCATGTACCGTATCGTCTGGTGGGCACTGGGCCACTCCTCGCAGCAGATCAACGTCGCGGCTCATGTCGCAGTCTGGTATGCCATCGCTGCAATCGTGTTCGGTGCACGTCCGTTGTCAGAGAAAGTCAGCCGTATGGCCTTCTTCCTCTACATTGCCTTCCTGCAACTTGCGAGCGCGCATCACCTGCTCGTTGACCCTGGTCTGTCGGCAGAGTGGAAGATCTTCAATACGTCCTACGCGATGTACCTGGCAGTACTGGCGTCGATGGTTCACGGCCTGACAGTGCCGGGCTCGATCGAAGTTGCGCAGCGCGCCAAGGGATTGACCAACGGCCTGTTCGAATGGCTGCGAAAGGCGCCATGGGGCAACCCGGTGTTTTCGGGTATGTTCATCTCGCTGATTGGCTTCGGCTTCATCGGGGGCATCTCGGGTGTCGTCATGGGTACCGAGCAAATCAACATCATCATCCACAACACGATCTACGTGCCGGGCCATTTCCATGCCACGGTCGTGATCGGTACGACGCTGGCATTCATGTCACTGACGTACTTCCTGATCCCGACGCTGTTCCGCAAGCAGGTTGCCTTTGCCGGCCTCGCGAAATGGCAGCCGTACCTGTTCGGTATCGGCATGTCGGTGTTCACGCTGGCGATGATGGGCGCGGGAACGCTCGGTGTTGAACGTCGTCACTGGGATATGGCGTTTACCAACTCTGCTCTGGGCTTTGACTACCCGGCGAGTGCCTACACCCTTATGGGCATCATGGGCATCGCAGGTGTCGTCGCGATCCTGGGCGGTGCAATCTACATTCTCGTAACCGTGGTTTCCGTATTCTTCGGCAAGTCGGTCGAGTCGGAATCGAGCTTCGGCTTTGAGTTTGGCCACGTGCACCGCGCCGAACCGATCATCGTGCCCGAAGGCGGTCACGAGGCGTCAGGAAAATGGGGCCTCGCGGCTCCGGGAACGTTCCTGCTCGCTATGTTCTTCCTGGTCATCTTCGTTCTTTATTACGCGGTGAACTGGAAGTACCTGGCTTCGGTCTGGCCAATGTCATAACCCCCAGCGTTTGACCGACGCCTTTTTAAGGGCGGGCAAGATGCCCGCCCTTTCTTTTTGAGCTACATTGCGAACGATGAGAAGCATGATCTTTGTTGCGGCGCTGCTGCTGCCGCTGGCACTCCTCGCCCAGGAGGACGACCGCTACAACCCGGAAGCGGCCCTGGACATATCGCAGGCCGCGGTGGGTACGATGATAGGCGATTACGAGCTGCTGGATCATCTCGGGGCGCCGGTCAGGCTGCGCAGCGATCATGCCGGGCGGCCCCTGGTCATCAGCCTGATATTCACGTCGTGCCATCACGTCTGTCCGCAGACGACCAGGCACCTGGCCGAGGCCGTGGACGCGGCACGCGAGGCGCTGGGGACGGACAGTTTCGATGTGGTCACGATCGGCTTCGACGTTGCCCATGATACGCCCGATGCGATGGGCGCGTTTGCGCGCAAGCAGGGTGTGAACGAACCGGGCTGGCGCTTCCTCAGCGCTACCCCGGAGACGATCGAGCAAATCACGAGCGACCTCGGGTTTATCTACTTCCAGACGGCGCGCGGTTTCGATCACATTAACCAGTCCTCGATCATCACCAAGGACGGCGAGGTCTATAGCCAGGTCTACGGTGTGACATTCGAGTTGCCGTGGCTGGTCGAGCCGCTCAAGGAACTGGTCTTCAATCGGCCGGGCAGCGCCGGGCATTTTGTTGCCGGCCTCGTCGATCGGGTCAAACTGTTCTGTACCGTGTACGACCCGACGACGGGACGTTATCGCTTCGACAATTCATTGTTCTTTCAGATCTTTGCGGGCGGCACATTTATTCTTGCCGTGCTGATCTACCTGCTGCGCGAAGTGATCAAGTCGAGAAGGGCGCGCAAGGCGCAATGATCGAGCGCATTCACAGTCTTGGCCGCGGCGCCTTCGAGTTGCTGCGCAGGCCGTTATCGCGAGCGTTCGACAGTGAGCAGAACCCACTCAACCACCTCGGCGCGCTAACCATCTATTTCTGCTGGATTGTATTGATCAGTGGCATCTGGTTGTTGATCTTCTTTCGTACCAGCGTCTCGTCGGCGTTCGAGTCGGTTGAGTACCTGACGCGCGAGCAGTGGTACCTCGGCGGCATCATGCGCAGCTTGCATCGCTATGCGTCGGATGCGCTGATCATCACGATCCTGCTGCACGTCATCAAAGAATTTGTCTTTAACCGGTATCGGCTGAATCGCTGGTTCAACTGGGTGACGGGAATCCCGCTGGTCTGGATCATCTTCCCGCTTGGCATTACGGGCTACTGGCTGGTTTGGGATGAACTGGCCCAGTACGTCGCGATCGCTTCGGCGGAGTTGCTCGACAGCGTCCCGATCTTCACGAATTCGATGGCCGGCAACTTCATGAGTGACGAGTTGCTGTCGGATCGCTTCTTCACGCTCATGGCGTTCCTGCACCTGATCGGCCTGCCGATCTTTCTCGTGTTCGGCATCTGGCTGCACGTGTTCCGGCTGAACGGTCCACGCATCAACCCTCCGCGACGGATGATGGCTGCCGCGTTGCTTGCCATGCTGGTGCTATCGGTCGTATACCCCGCGATCAGTCACGACAAGGCAGATCTGTCCATGGCGCCGCAGGTTCTGCGTTTCGACTGGTTTTACCTGCACGTGTATCCGCTGATCCAACGCTGGTCCCCGGGCTGGGTCTGGTTTCTGCTGGTCGGAATCAGCGTCCTGTTGACGATCGCCCCGTGGGCGCCGCCGGCAAGGAAGACGACGGTCGCCGTTGTGGACCTCGACAACTGCAACGGGTGCAAACGCTGCGTTGACGATTGCCCGTTTGGCGCGGTTGAGATGGTGCCACGTACCGACGGTTCGAATTACACACACGAAGCGTCAGTAGACGAAGAGCTGTGCATCAGTTGCGGAATCTGCGTTGGCGCGTGTCCAACCGCGACACCGTTCCGCTCGCGCAGCGCCCTGGTGCCGGGCATTGATTTGCCAAACCAGACGGCCGCTGATATCCGGCAGGACATTATTGATCGTGCCGAGCCGCCCGCGAACGCACCTCGCGTCATGGTGTTCGGGTGCCGGGACGATGAGCAGACCAAACGCATGCTCAAGGCCGGCCAGAACGTCGTAACCGTGCGATGCATGGCGCACCTGCAGCCGTCGTTCCTGGACTTCGTGCTGAGCAGAGACCATGCGGAAGGCATTCTGTTGCTGGGATGTGAGGACGGCAACTGCAACTACAGACTGGGTGCGGAGTGGACAGAGGCGCGCATCGGCCGCGAGCGCGACCCACGGCTGCGGAAACGCACCGATACATCGAGACTCGCCATGGGGTGGCAGGCACCCTGGTCGGACATCAAGGATCCGGTCAAAAGGTTGGCTGCGTTCAAGGCATCGCTCGAGAATGAGGAGGGCAACGTATGAAGCTCTTCTACGAAATTCTTGCCTGGGCTGTGTTTTCCCTCGTCGTCGGCCTGTTGTCTGTCTGGCCACGCTACAGCCTGGTCGACGAACATAACGCGATCATCACGGTGACCATTTCGCACGCGGCACAACGTATCGGTGAGTGTCGCATCCTGACGCAGGAAGAGCTGAACAAACTGCCACCCAATATGCGCAAGCCCTCTGACTGCCCGCGCGAGCGACACGCCGTGCGGTTTGAAATGCGTTCGGGCGACAATGTCCTTTACGAAGACGTCTTGCTGCCGAGCGGTGTCTGGTCGGACGGCAAAGCCAATATCTACCAACGCGTCGTAGTCCCGGCGGGCCGCCACGACGTGTATGTCGGCATGAACGACAGTGGCGGCGAGACGGGCTTCGACTACGAAACGCAAGCGAGTCTTGATATTGCGTCGGGGCGCAATGTGGTCGTTCGTTTCGATCCTGAATTACAGCAATTTACGATTCGCTGAGGTTGCTATGAGCCTGTTGCAGTGGAAACCAGAATACTCGGTCGGCATCGCATCGATGGACGACGAGCATAGAGGAATGATCGAGCTGATCAACGGCGTCTATGCGCAGCTTGACCAGTCGGCGGACGTGTATGAGACAGAGGCCTGTCTCGAAGAAATATTCATCGCGATATCGAGTCACTTCGCGCTCGAGGAGCGCCTCATGCTCGAGGCCGCCTACAGCGAGTACGACGCGCACAAGGAAGATCACGAGAACCTGCTCGATGAGATCCGTGACCTCGTGGATGAATTCGTAGCGGATCCGGTGGCGGGCGGTCGAGTTCTCGAAGAGCGTCTGTCAATCTGGTTCAGCAAACACTTTTCGACCTTCGACGCTCGCCTGCACGGCAAACTCGGCCCACACTAGCGCAGGAGGCGGCTTGCCGATTTACCTTAATGCAGGAGTTGTGTACGCCGACAGTGGTCTGTGAGGCTGGTCACAGAACAGGCAGGAGTGCCTGTGTACCTTCTAGGGACCGAAGTTATGGGTGAATACGATGAACTCATCCAGACGGCCTCGCGGTTGGTTCACGCGATTGTTCGGACAAAAGGCCAAACCAGAGCACGCCTCGCCGTTTCATGCGGTGGCGATTCGTTGTAGCCAGAACGCCTGCCAGGCGGCCAAAGACAGCCAACTCGAGCGCCACCTCTCAGCGGAAGCACCTTTGCTGCCGTTGCCGCAATGCGATCGACCCGAACAGTGCCAGTGCCGCTACCAGCATTTCGAGGATCGGCGCAGCGGCTCACGTCGGACGTCCGAAGGTGGTCTGACGAATCAAAGCAACTCCGATCACGAGGAGCGGCGGCGAATCAAAAGCCGAAGAGCAGAGGATTTTGCCGAGGAGTCCGGGCCGTTCTCAGTGCATGAAGACAGTTACTACGAACACGTCGGTGACACGATTCGCACAGAGATGATCGATCTGGCTCAGTCGGATGGGGTCGATCCCTATAACTCGGGTACTTTCGACAGGTCGAAGTCCTGGAAGCCAGGCTCGCGTAAATAGCAGCCGCTCTTCTTGTCGCCGGGCTTCTGCCTATGGCTCATCCTGCAAGCAGCATCTTGAGCAGCCGAAATGTGATCAGGGCGAGCACGAGAATGATCGCGAAGAAGACAATCTGCCTTTGCTTCAATACTGCGCCGCGCTGCGCTTCGATCATGCGCAAAATCCAGTCCGCGACGAAATAAATGAAGATCGCGTTCAGCGTAAAGATCAGGATTTCGACCATTGGGTTCATCGCATTAAGCCTCGCGTTTTCCTCGCAGTGATTTCCAGGCAACGATCAGGAACAGCAGCCCGCCGATAACCGAGACCAGCCCGCCGAGCCCCATGAGACCCATGCCGGCTGTCTGCCCGATTCCATCAAGGCCCTGTGCCGCACCTGCCGTCTTTCTTTGCACACCATAACCGCCGCTCCAGGCCAGTCCGACGATATGCATGAACTGGCCGCCACCGTAAATGTATGGCTGCCAGATTGCCATGCGTTCCGGCAATTCGCCAAAGCCAAGTCGTGGCAACAGGTAATAAGTGAGCCCCATGAAAGCGATCGTTACGCCAACGGTGGCGCCGTGATAATGCGCGGGAATGACGATATCGAGGCCAGCGATCATGAAGCCCAGGAATCCGCCGACCGCAAACAGGCCAAGAGAGCTGATAAGAGCTGCGCGCAGGTAGCGGCCTTCGCCCTCGGGCTTGTCGGCACGCCAGAGACTCGCGGCTACAGCAAGTCCGAGGGGCAGGCAGGACAGGCCGCCATACTTCATGAGTTCCGTAAATGCGATCCGGTGACCGGCCGAGACGACATCGTGCGCCAGGTACAGGAATGGAACCGTAATCACAGGCAACGCGAGGAACACGAGAAACACGAGTGTCAGCCTCGGCGTCAGTTCAAAGCGTCCGCCGCTGGCGAATGCCAGTACGACCCAGGCGATCATCATGAGCAGCGTGTAGCTGAACTGGATGACGTGCCCACCGCCCCAGAAGAGAAACTCAAAGTAGATCTGGCCGTCCATCTCCGCAGGCAGGCCACGCCAGGACGCAAATACGGCGATGATCGAAAAGCCCGTAAGCAGCGTAGACAGTGTAATCCCGAATTGCAGCGCAGCGGTGCCGTCCAGGCGTGCGGCAATGCGAGGCCGGCCGAGCAGGGCGCGCACGAGGTGACTGAAAATACCGATCGCGAATAATCCCAGGCCCCAGTAGAAGAGTGGGTGCCGCAGTATCGGAACGTAATTGTTCATCAGTGGATCGCCGGCACCGAGAAACGGGCAAACGATGATCACGAGTGTGCCGATTGCCGCCAGCGAAAACGAAATCCGGTCCCACCAGGGCTGTTCAGTGGTTGCGCCGAGACTCCAGAATGCGGCTGAGATTGAGAGCAGCCAGATCAGCACGGACAACGTCACGTGCACGACCAGGGCGACGCGGAAAAAGTCAATAAGAGGTATCAGTTCCTGCACGACCGGTGTGCGCGCCATGACAAGCAGGATGGAGAAGACTCCCGCCGCGACGAGGGACACGAGACCCAGCATCAGCCATGCGGTCGTGTTGCGATTCGCCGCTGCGCTGCGGATAGGTAGGTGAAAGTTCGGACCGGACATCGGTGCGGATCATACGGCATAATCCCCGGCATGGGCATCAATCGCTGTTTCAACATCATGGATTTCCGGCGCATTGCAAAGCGCAAATTGCCGGCTCCGGTATTTCATTACCTTGACGGTGGCGCCGACGACGAATGGTCGTTGCGGCGTAACACGGAGGCGTACAACGACTACGAGTTGCAACCGGCACAGTTGTCGGACGTCAGCAACGTCGAGACACATACCACCCTGTTTGGAAAGCGCATCGACTGGCCCGTGATGATCGCTCCGACCGGCGCATCGAAGCTCTTTCATGCGGAGGGCGAGCCTGCAGTTGTTCGCGCCGCCGGGCAGTTCGGCATTCCGTACAGCCTGTCGACAGTCGGGACGACGACGATCGAGGAGGTGGCGTCGATCGGCGATCACCCGAAGGTATTCCAGATCTACGTATTCAAGGACCGCGAGATGACGCGGGCCTTTGTTCAACGATGTAAGGCAAGCAACTACACGGCCTTGTGCCTGACGGTCGATACCCCGGTGGCGGGTAATCGCGAGCGTGACTACGTGTACGGCATGATGGCGACGAAGAAACCGGCGTTGGCCAGCGTTCCGAGCATGCTGCGCCATCCCGGCTGGCTGTATCGGGCCGTCGTCCGCAAGGATATGGAGCTCGTCAATATCACCCAGGGTGGCGGCACCCAGCAATTCACCGATTCGAACGTCATGGACTTCATTGACAAGCAGTTCGATCGTTCGCTGACGTGGAAAGACGTGGAATGGCTGGCGGCAGAGTGGGGCGGACCGCTGATCATCAAGGGTGTGCAGACCGTGGAAGACTGCCGCAATGCCGCCGACTCCGGGGCCACCGCCGTCATGCTGTCGAATCATGGTGGCCGACAGCTCGAAGGAACGTCCGCCCCCGTGGATTGCATACCCGCGGTAGCAGATGCCTTGCGCGATCGGCTCGAGATCATCTGCGATGGTGGCGTGCGGCGTGGTACGCACGTCGTAAAGGCGCTCGCGCTGGGCGCAAACGCCTGCAGTATCGGGCGCGGGTACCTGTATCCCCTGGCCGCCGGCGGGCAGGCGGGCGTCGAACGCGGCCTTGGCCTGTTGCAGGCCGAAGTGCAGCGGGCAATGGCACTGGCTGGGTGCGATTCGATCGCGAAACTCGACGGGCGTTACGTCAAAAAACGGTCCTGATCCGGCCCAGACTGCGCAATCCCGGACTGTTTCGGCGGCGGAATTGCCTTTCTCCACAAACGCCCCTGTGGGGAAATATTCACGCAAACCCCTTGAATCTCAGGACGATTGGCGTGCATGCGCTTGTGAATCGCATTTTTTGTCCATGTCCGGAGAGGAAATAGCCTTGAATTTGTTAGTAATATCTTTGCAGCCGATTTCCAGAGAGGTCGGTCTAAGGAGCCGTCGCTAACACGGTATTGTTTGTGTAAGAGGTAGTTA
>Ga0224508_10000396_pt1 | contig 43352 bp, 41 predicted proteins | sample SF_Jan12_sed_USG_4_FD_170157 | JGI IMG/M metagenome (GOLD analysis project Ga0224508, IMG submission 170157) | Sediment microbial communities from San Francisco Bay, California, United States - SF_Jan12_sed_USGS_21 | ecosystem: Environmental > Aquatic > Marine > Sediment | place: USA... | reverse complement strand
CAGGATTAAATACCGCGGTCAATTCGACCGCTAATTCCAGGAAATGTCTATGCCCGCCGCAGAAGCGCCCCAATCCATACCCGTCGATCTGGAACAAATACGAGCGCAGTTTCCCGCTTTGTCTGCAGCCGATAACGGCGTGCCACGCATCTATTTTGATAATCCCGCCGGTACCCAGGTGCCGCGGCAAGTTGCCGAGCGCATGTCGGACTGCCTGTTGCAGGCAAATGCGAACATTGGCGGCTACTTTCATACTTCCGAGCTGGCGACGGAAATTGTCGCAGAGGCGCGCAACGCGATGGCCGATTTTGTCAATGCTCCGTCCGCTGACGAAATCATCTTCGGCCAGAACATGACCAGCATCACGTTTCATATCTCAAGGTCGTTGGGTCGCTATTTCAGTGCGGGCGATGAAATCATCCTGTCGCGGATGGACCATGACGCGAATATACAGCCGTGGGTGCTGCTTGCTCGTGACCACGATCTCAATATTCGTTGGTTGCCATTCAACGTCGAGACCTATGAGTTCGACCTGGACGAGCTGGACAAGCTGCTGACTAACAGGACGCGACTCGTCTGCGTTGGTGGTGCGAGCAACCTGACCGGTACCATCAATGATATTGGGGCAATTTGCGCCAAGGCCCGCGATGCGGGTGCCTGGACGTATATCGATGCCGTGCAGTCAGCGCCGCACGTCGTAACAGATGTGCAGAGCATTGGCTGTGATTTCCTGGTCTGTTCGGCCTATAAATTCTTCGGTCCACATCAAGGCATACTGTGGGGGCGTCGCGAAGTCCTCGAAAAGCTCGAGCCCTATCGCGTGCGTCCGGCGCCGGAGACGATTCCCTGGGCCTTCGAGCCCGGTACGCAAAGCCACGAAGGCATGGCCGGTACGGCGGCGGCTGTGGATTATTTCGCCTGGATCGGCGCACAGCTGAGCGATGCTGCCGACGCAACGATAGCCAACTCCAGCCAGCGGGGTGAACGTATCCGTGCAGCATTCAAGTATCTTTTCGCTCATGAAAAGACGCTCGCAGAACGTCTGATAAACGGCCTGCAGAGCATCGGTGGTATCACGATTCGCGGCATTACCGCGCCCGACGCGCTGCAGCGGCGCGTGTCGACGGTGTCGTTTACGCACAATCGGGTCGCGCCGTCAGCGATCGCAGCGGCGCTCGCAAAGCGAAACATCTTTGCCTGGGACGGCCACAACTACGCGCTGGAGGTGGTCAAGGCGCTGGGCATACTCGATTCCGGCGGAACCGTCAGAATTGGTGCGGTGCACTACAACAGTATTGCCGAGATTGACGAACTGCTCAATGCGCTGGACGATATTTTGTGACTCGCCGCCGAATAAAATAGGCCGCTCAAGAGCGGTGACCTGTTCAATAAAAAGGCCGCTCAAGAGCGGTGACCTGTTCAATAAAAAGGCCGCTCAAGAGCGGCCTTTGGTGAGATTCGTATTGGAAAACAGCGGTCAGAGGATTTTGGAAGGTTGCTCCATCATCCACTCAAGATCCAACGGTTTTCGCAACACCTTTGATATCTCACTAGACATGGATCACCTCCTTTCAATAGTTAGCCCGAACGCAGTATGTCTCGAAAAGCAAGCAATGCCAAGTGAAATGTCTCACAAAACAAAGGTATAAATTGACATTTTGATACGCTACTATATGCAGCTAGGCTAATGCAGCCGGACGCCGAATAATTCAATAACAAAGGCGTGTCCGCTTATGAACAAAACTGATCCGGATCTCTCCGCTCGTTCCGAGACAGTCGCTCTAGCGGTCCCCGTCAGCACCGGCGAACGTATCCCAAGCCTCGACATTCTTCGCGGGGTTGCGATTCTCGGCATACTTGTGATGAACATCTACGCGTTTGCAATGCCGCTTGTCGCCTACAGCAATCCGCTGGCGATGGGAGGTACCGAAGCGCATAATCTTGGCACGTGGTTTTTCACGCATTTCTTCTTCGACCAAAAATTTCTGGGCATCTTTGCGATGCTGTTCGGTGCTGGCATCGTCATGATCGCGAATCGCGCCGAGAAGCGCGGCGCGAAGCCTGCCCGCGTCTATTATCGGCGCCAACTGTGGCTGCTGATAATAGGCGCGATGCACGGCTATCTCATCTGGTTTGGCGACATACTGTTCGCGTATGCGGCCATGGGCATGCTCGCCTATCTGTTTCGGAAGCGCGCAGAGCGCACGCTGATTATAGTTGGCTGCGCTCTGATCGTGTTCACGCAGTTCCTGAGTTACGGCTTCTCCTATGTGGTCGAGGATATGCGGGAAAAGGCTGAGGAGTATGCGGAGCTTGCCGCCGCCGGCCAGGATCTAAGTGATGAGCAGCGGCAAAAACTCGAACGATGGGAAGCATCGCGTCCCCTGATGGCGCCGACGCCCGAAGATATTAACGATGATCTAGACGCCTACTGCGGTAGTTATTCCGGCATCCTCGTGCACCGGGCGCCGATCGTCGCGCAAATGCAGCGCGGCACGTTCTTCTTCTTTGGTTGGAGGATTCTCGGACTGATGCTGATCGGTATGGTCCTTATGAAGTCAGGTGTTCTGACCGGCGAAAAATCGGCGGACTTCTATCGGCAGCTGATGCTTGGTAGTTACTGCCTGGGTCTGCCGCTAACGGTCTTCAGCGGCCTGGATCTGTACGCGCACGAGTTCGACCCGGGCTACGCGATGCGGTACGGATATATTGCGAATTCCATCGGTAGTGTGCTCGTGGCGCTCGGGCATATCGGGCTCGTGATGCTGATTGTCACAACAGGTTTCGTGCCGCGCCTCATGCAGCGATTTGCCGCCGTAGGTCGGATGGCGCTGAGCAATTATCTGCTGCATTCGGTGATCCTGACGAGCGTATTTTATGGTTACGGCCTTGGACTTTACGGGCAGACTCCACGCTTCTGGCAGATGGGCTTCGTGATCGCCGTAGTCGCCCTGCAGCTGCTGCTGAGCCCACTGTGGCTTCGCCGTTATCGCTTCGGGCCTGTAGAATGGCTCTGGAAATCAATGTCCTACTGGCGATGGCAGCCGATGCGGCAGGCCTGACGGCCTGTCAATAGTCGATGATTCCCGCGGCGCTTGGCGTGTATACTCGGAATCCTGCCCGCCGTGGGGCTACCGCATCGCAATAACGAAAACTAACAGTGAGACGATAATGGCAATCGCAGATCTAAAGAACGTATTGAAAATCTTTGGTGGTTCGGATGTTAGCGAAGAGCAACGCAACGAACTGTTCAAGGAAGTTCTGGTCATGACCCTGGCCAGAGCCGCCGATGCGGATATCAATATACAGACGGTCGAGGTTGACCGGATCCGGGATATTATCAAGGAGCATACCGGCGAAGATGTCAGTGCGGCCGATATTCGCGTCGCAGCCCGGGCGGAGCTTTATGCTGAAGCGACGCTGCGTAAATACCTGTCCAGCGTGCGCAAGAGAATGAAAACCAGCCACCGCGTAAGCACGGTGGATGCGCTTGCTGATGTATTCCGCAGCGATAAAACCGTCAGCGTTCTGGAAATCGATTTTTTCAATGGTGTCGCGGATGCGCTCCAGGTGACTCCGGCCCAGGTTGCCGGGCTCGTCGCCGGCGACGTCGATTAACGTCGGCGGCGCAGCGCGGTGGCCGCGTTTGCTGTGAGTGACCGCAGGTAGCGCGTTGACAGGGCGCTGCCGACCTCGCGGTATGCGACGAACAGGCCTGATGCGATAATTGTTGTTGCCCCGGCGACGACCCAGCTATCCGGGATTTCGTGCCAGATCAGGTAACCGGCGACCGCCCCGCCAACCAGGGCCGTGTACTCGAAGGGTGCGAGCAGGGCGGGTGCCGCACGACGGTAGCCGCCGATAATGCCGATCCATGCAATCACCGAACAAGAGCCTGCCGCTATGAACAGCAACCATCCATCGGCATCCGGCGCCTGCCAAGCGCCCTGACCAAGCATCGAAGCCGATATGATCAACGGACCGGTTATGACGTAGACCGACAATGCGAAGCTGCTCTCGGTGGCTGCCAGCTTGCGCGCGGTAATCGCGAGGCTTGCGTAGCAGAACGATCCGAAAAGCACGGCAAAGGCGGCGAGCGAGAGGTCCCCGCCGCCCGGACGCAAGACAAGCAGCACACCGAGGAAACCGATGACGACCGCGGTCCAACGGCGCCAGCCCACGTGCTCGCCAAGCACGGGCATGGACATCGCCGTCACCATCAGCGGTGCCGTGAATCCCAGCGTCAACGCTTCGACAAGCGGCATGCGCGCCACGCCATAAAAAAAGCCAAACATCGCACCGGCTGCTAGCACGGTACGCAACAGGTGCCAGGGCCATCGTCGTGTCAGCAGGCTCTGCACGCCGCCGAACTGGCGCACGAGAAGCAGGAAGATGGCGAGGCCGATCAGGCTGCGCAGAAATACGAACTGGCTAAGAGAGTACTGTGCCAGTAGTCCCTTCGCGCACAGACTCAGACCGAGGCCGCCGGCCACGCCGACCAGCAGATAGGCAATCGCCTTGCCTGGGGCATCCTGTCCGATTTCCTGAACCATTTCTGAACAGCGTCGCGTGAAAATAAACGGGAGCTGAACATCTTCGCACGGCTCCACCAACCTTCATACAAATTCAGGTCTGATTCATCGGCGTCGCTGTTAAATGGACTACAACAGGCGTGAACGAGGATAGAAAGATGATATCGATGAACGCACGATTGTGGTCGATGCTCGTGACAACGGTGCTCGTGTTGCTCGCTACGGCAAACGCTTCCGCACAGGCTGGTGGCAACGATGGGGTGCACGATACGCGGCTATCTGTAACGACGCAGTTGAGCAGGGCGGACCGCGACCGCGGCGACGCCGGCACCGTGTCCCATGATGAGTTTCCCGCGCTTGCGGAGCAGCAAGAGGCCAGCACGGGCAAGAGTTCTGGCGGGCAGTCAAAATTATCTATGGGCGCGGCGCAAGCACCAAGCAACGATTTCTGGTTCTACAGCGCCGATGTCGTGCTCTTTAACGACAACGACGGTGACGGCTTCTACCATGGTATCGACCTGCTGTTCGACGCAGACACCTATTACGACTTCGCTGAAGTCTATGCTGTTGTCTATCTGAGTCTGGAGGGTGGTCCATGGAGCGAATACGCCGCCACCGATAACTTCACCATTTCCGGCGCCAGCGCTGACGACGAGTACGTCGTCGTGACTGAACTCGTCGCCGGCTATCCAAGCGGCAGCTACGATCTGCTGATCGAACTGTTCGATACCTTCGACGGATCTTTTGTAGCGAGTTATGGGCCTGCCGACACGTCTGCGCTGGCCTTCTTGCAGCTGGAGGACATAGAGAGAGACGCGCCACAAGGCGGCACGACCATAATTGTCACGGAGCAGGGCGGTGGTGGCTCGCTTGGCTGGCTGAGCCTGCTAACCTTGCTGCTCGCCGCTCGGCAAGCCGCGCGGACACATTGGCCTGTATCATGAGCAGACTCGGCGTCAGCAGCAGTGTCAGTATTGTCGCGAAAGCCAGTCCGCCCGCGACCGACGATGCGAGCTGGGTCCACCACTGAGAGCTGGGCGCGCCAAAGGACACTTCGCGAGCAATCAGGTTGATGTTTACGCCCAGCACCATCGGCATCAGCCCGACGATCGTTGTGACGGTAGTCAACAAAACCGGGCGCAACCGGACCGCACAGGTGCGCAGGATTGCGTCAAACGCCGTTGCGCCACGCCGTAGCAACACGTTGTAAGTGTCGATGAAGACGATATTGTTATTGACGACAATACCCGCAAGCGTTATCACGCCGACGCTGCTCATAATGACGCCAAATGGCATATTCATAAGCAGGTGGCCCAGCAGCACGCCGCCGGTAGAGAAGACAACCGCTGTCAAAATCAGCAGCGCCTGGTAAATGCTGTTGAACTGGGTGACCAGGATGATCGACATGATCGCGAGCGCCATGAGCATCGCGTTACCGAGAAACTCCTGGTCCTCTTCCTGATCCTCTATCGTGCCGCGGAACTCTGCGCTGACGCGTGGGTCGAGGCCGATCGTCGGCAACAGCTGGCGCAACTCCGCGATGACTTCCGAGGACAGGAAGCCCGGCGCCACATCCGCCTCGAGTGTCATCGTGCGGCGCATGTCCGTACGGGTAATCGTGCTGACTTTCTGCGCCGGAACGCGCTCGACAAATGTACTGATTGGCACGGCCCCGTTTGGCGTCGGAATCCGCAGTTCATCGATCTGTGCAAGGCTGCGGCTGGTCGATGGATAGCGCACGCGGATATCGATCTCGTCATCACTGTCGTCAGGACGATACTCGCCGATTTTGATGCCGTTGGTTACGAGTTGAACCATGGCGCCGACCAGCGTTATGTCGGCGCCGAAACGGGCAGCTTCGGCCCGATCGACCTTGATTTGCCATTCGATCCCTGGCAGCGGACGGCTATCTTCGATATTCGTTACCGCCTGATGCTGCTCGAGCACGGCACGAACCTGCGCAATGCTGTCCGACACCAGGTCACTGTCACGGGACGAAAACTCGATAAAGACGGGTTTGCCCTGCGGCGGGCCCGGATCCGGAGTGCGGGTTTCGACTGTAATTCCGGCCAGGTTCGCAGTCTTTTCCCGTATGTCGGCGAGGATCTCGTTTGCTTTGCGACGCTGATTCCATTCGACGAAATTCAGGGTAAGCAAGCCGATCTGATCCTGTGTGCCGCGAATATCTTCGGTCTTCGCATACAGGAATTCAATCTCAGGCATGCCGATGATTCGTTCCTCAACCTGCCGAACCAGGTTGTCTTTTTCTTCTGTCGACATGTCGCCCCGCGCATGAATCTCCACCCACGCAAACGGCTGTTCGACCTCGGGGAAGTATTCCACGCCGCGGCCCAGCGTGAAAAATCCGACATATATACTCAGCAGCAATGCGGAAACCAGGCCGACGTTGCGCCACGGGTGGCGCAGTGAGTGTTGCAGAAACCGCACGTAGCGGCCGGTAAACCCGTCAATCGTGTCGAGGTCGCCGGTTTCGGCCGCGGCAAGATTTCGCTTCGCCGATTCATTGATCGCACCGGTCTTGCCAAAAATCGATCCTATCGTCGGCACGATCAGCAGCGCCATGAGTAAGGATGCGGCGAGCACGGCGATTAGTGTGATTGGCAGGTATTTCATGAATTCGCCGGACATGCCGGGCCAAAAAGCGAGTGGCACGAATGCAGCCAGAGTCGTGCACGTCGACGCGATGATTGGCCAGGACATTCGTATCGCTGCGCGCGAATAGGCGTCGTGCCGCGAATCGCCCTCCGCGAGTCTTCGATCGGCCATCTCGGTTACGACAATTGCGCCGTCAACGAGCAGTCCGACGGCCATAATGAGCGCAAACAGAACCATCATGTTGATCGTCACTCCGAACATGCCGATCAACAAAATACCAAGCAGAAAACTGCCCGGTATCGAGATTCCGACGAGCAAAGCAGAGCGGATCCCGAGAATGCCGATGATGACGATAAAAACAAGCAGCACCGCGGCGAGGACACTGTTCTGGAGTTCAGTCAGCATGTCGTTGACGTCTTTCGATTTATCGCGCGACACGCTGATTTCAATTTCGTCGGGCCAGAATTGTTGCTCCGCTGCAATGATCGTCTTGACGTCTTGGACAGCATCAACGAGATTGGTGCCACCGCGCTGCACGACTTCGATCGCCAGCGCAGGCTTGCCGTTGAGACGTGCGTGGCTGACCGCGTCCTTGTAGGTGCGGCGCACCTCGGCAATGTCCTTGAAGTGCACGATGCGCTCACCGACCGCCTTCATCGGCATATCAAGTACGTCCTGCGCAGACTCGAAGACGCCTGGCACCTTGACCGGAAAACGCCCCTGTCTGGATTGCAGAGCCCCGGCCGCGACGAGCTTGTTATTACTCGCGACGAAGTTGACGATCTGGACCTGATCGAGGCCGTAACTTTCCATCGCCAGCGGATTGACGATGACCTCCATGAGTTCTTCGCGCACACCGACGAGATTGACTTCCAGTACGCCGCTCACTGCTTCGAGTTCTTCCTTCAGGTTCTTGGCGATCGTCGTCAGCGTTCTCTCGGGCACATTTCCGGCGAGATTGAGAACGAGCATAGGATCCTGCTGCGACATCTTGATCTCATTGATCGTTGGGTCTTCGGTTTCGCTCGGCAGTTCTGCGGCCGCGTTATCAACCCGCTCCCGGATATCCTGCAGCGCCTTGTCGGTATCGATGCCGGCTTCAAACTCGATCTGAACGCTGGCGCCGCCCTCGTATCCCTCGGCGATCATCTCCTTGATGCCCTCGACCGAACGTATCTCCTGCTCTATCGGTCGCACGAGCAGCCTGACAGCATCCTCGGGTGAGATGCCCTCGTGCGTTACCTGCACGTAGATTATCGGTATCTCGATGTCGGGCTCGGCTTCCTTCGGGATCGTCAGGTAGGCATACAGGCCAGCGATTAGAACAACCGCGAGGCCCAGGATGACGGTGCGGCAGCGCGACATTGCTGCGTCAATGATCTGCATGATCAGTTTGCCTCGTCGCCAGCCTCGACAGACTTGATCGCCACAGCCGTCTCTATATCGCTTTCGGGTATCGCCTCAGCCGTAGCGCCGCTGCTGACGAACCCCTGGCCGACCGTAATGATCGTCGCCGTTTCGGGGAGTCCGGCAAGCCAGACGCCGTCATTGGATGCCAGGGCAATATCCGCGATGACAAATTCGACCCGACCATCCCCATTGATTATCTTTATGCCGACATTGCCTGCATCGTCGAGCGTCAGCAGCGAGGGCGAAACGCGGTGTGCAAAGACGGTTTCGGCAGGGATATACAGCTCAGCCGTGCCGCCCGCGCGCAGCGTGCCGGCACTGTTGTCAATCTCGAGTTCGACAGCAAATGTGCGGGTCGCCTCATCGGCGACAGGAGCGACGTAACGAATCTTGCCGCGGACGCGTTCACCGGTAGCAAGTTTGGCTTCAGCCGATTTCCCGATGACAACATAGCGAGCATCAAACTCGGATATGGCTGCCGCTACGATGATCGTCCGATTGTCGACGAACGAAGCGATCGGATCGCCTTGCTTGACGAAATCGCCAACCTCGACCATGCGTGCCTGCAATGCGCCGTCGAACGGGGCCCGCACCGCCATGTACTCGAGGTCCAGCCTGGCGCGCGTCAATTCCGTTTTTGCAGCCTCGAGCTGAGCGACAGCCTCCTGCAGCTGGGCCTCCGACACGTAGCTATCCGATTTCAGCTTGACGCGTCCCTCGTACTCGACCTCGCGCTGCTTCACGATTGCTTCTGCCTGCGCGAGGCGCGCCTTGCGGTCGCGCTCGTCGAGGCGAACGATCAGGCCATTTTGATCGACGTTTGCGCCGCGCTCGGCGCCAATAAATTCAACCCGACCATCGGTTTCGGCCGACAGTTCGACCACGCGGGCCGCGGCCGTCTTGCCATTGACGACTATTGTGCGCACGACCTCCTCCGCATTCTGCGTGCGGACGCGCACCTTGCTTTGCGGTGTCACACTCCTTGTCGCGACTGTCGGGAACTGCCCATCCGCTGAGGCTCCGCTGTCGCGGAGCTGACCTGAAGCGAGCCATATCACGATCAGGATCGCGATGCCTCCCGAATACAGCCATGACCGGTGCTGTTCCAATTTGCCCAAGTTCATCTTTTGCCAACCTGTAATTCGTGTTTGTTACGCGATGCCGCTGGTTCAGCCGGCCGCGCTCTGTTGCTGTTCTTCTGCATGCTCGAGCAGCGTCTGCCCGTGCTCCTCGATGTACCGCTTCATCGCACCCATGACGGTGCGGCCGAGGCCGACAGTGAATACGGCGCCGGCCGGCCAGTCAGGCATGCACGTGTTCTCGAACTCGTCGAACATCGCCTCGTAATGCTCGATATCGGCAATCCGGTTCTTCAACACTGCCTGGATCTGTTCGGTGGTCATCAGATGGGCGAAACACATCGTTGCAAGGAACTCCGAGCGAATCTTGTGGCTCGGGTTCGGGTTGTCGAGTTCCGCGAGCAATCGCCGGCGACCCTGCTCGGTGATGCGATAGACCTTGCGATCGGGTTTGCCTTGCTGCGGAATCTCTGTGCAGCTGACGAGGTCTTGCTCAGCAAGTGAAGCCAGCGCGGGGTAGATCGAACCGTAACCGGCGGCGAAGAAATGCGCGAACGACGATTCGAACTTCTTCTTCAGGTCATAGCCCGAGGCCTCACCGTCGGTCAGCATGCCAAGGCATACAGTCTTTACATCCATCGTTTCCTATTCCGGCGGTTGCCGCCGTCCATATATCGGGGCGATGCATAGTATCACTCCGATATATAAAATCCAGACTGGCCCTGTAACAACTTGTTTCAAGTCCGGTAATACTAATGATTACAGCGGATTAGGACGCATCAGGCCGCGCGCTGGGCGCCTGATTCGACGAGTCTGCGTGAAAAATGCGGCCGGCTATTGGCAGAACTGGGCCAGGAACGGGCTCAGGAGCCGGTTCCGGGGGTCGAGCTGGCGGCGCGTGCGGCGAAAGAAATCGAGCCGGTTGGCGTAGGTCTGAATCGCATACTCGGCGCGTAGTGCGCGCGACTGGCTGATCAGCGGCGTCCCGCCCCACTTTTCGGCAAACTCGGCGAGGTCGATGACGAAGTCTTCCCAGCCCCGCAACTGCGTCGAGGCAGTCGTCAGTGCAATCATGGTTTCGTCGAATGATGGCGACAGCGGCGTAGTCGTGTCGCGACACAGGCGGTAGCCAACTGCGGGCAAGTCACAGCGATAGGCGGATTCCGCATATATTGTCGCGCAAAATTCCTGGTAGGCCTTTGCAATCATCGAAAAATTCGCCGCGGGAAAACACCAGGTCGAATAGAAACGGGTTTGCGCCGCGCCGCGCTTACCCGGATTCGACTGCGGCGCAGCATTACTCCCGGTGGTTACGAGACGCGTATTTACGAGGCTTTGCGTCGCTTCGCTGACCGTATCGATCAGGTTGTACCTGACCGACTGAATGGGCACGACGCGATTCAACGATCTGACAACGTGCGGCAGAATCGTGCTCTCACTCCAGTACTTGATCCTCCACGGCACTTTGCGGGAGTTGCCCGGATCGATTTGATAGCGCCGCAGATCAAGATAGACGCGGTCGCGGTAGGGCATGAGGTAGAATTTGAATCCGACGTCGCTGCGCGCCAGCGTGTCAACGATCTCCGCGAACTTGTCAATCGTGACCCGTCGATGAATGGCGGAGAAGGTCCGGCCGGGTCGAATGCGCAGCGTCACTTCGTAGATGACGCCGAGCAGGCCGAAGCTCATGCGAAACGCACCCAAAAGGCTCTTTCTTGCAGGCTCGATATTCAATAATCGCCCATCGGCTGTGACCACCTTTATAGCGATCACGTGACTGGAAAAGTAACTGCCGTTGTGGCCAATGCACGGCCCAAAGCACGGTGCAGCCACTGCACCACCGACTGTGCGACCCTGCAATTCGTAGCCGCCGACGAGTTCGAAGCCCTCCCCGGCAAGTGCCTCGACCAGCGCGTCCAGCGGCACGCCGGCTTCCGCAGTCACGCTGCAGTCATGCGCGTCGATGCGCACAATTCTATCCATACCGGTAGTGCGGAGCGTCGTGCCGGCGGAGCTGCTGTTGCAGTCCGTTGACGCCGTTCCGGCTCCCCGCGGTCGAATCGGCAGCGGGGTGTTAGACGCAGGATCAAGGCATTTTCGCAGGTCCTTAAGATTTGCCGGCCGTAGTTCGGTGCGGCTCCTCTGCCTTTGGGCGCGATACTTTCCTGTGTTCTTCAGATTAGGGGCGAGCATCCGTGTCTCCCAAAAAACCCATACAATGGCAAAGGCACGATCGAGAATCGCGCGTTGCCAGACCGGCAACCCGCAGGTCGTCCTGGCAACCCCGCTGTCGTAGGAAGAACCCTTAGACCGGTGGCTTTGCGGCCCCGTCTTTCGACGAGTGTGCCTTTGTCATACGATCACGCATCGTTGCACATCGTCGAATTCGGTGTCAACGTGAAACGACAACAGAAAAATATAATGTCAAATTCGCGGCTGCATCGAGCGTGAATTTGTTAACACCGGCCTGATTATTTCAGAATGGAAGCGTAGCTGACTGCAGGAGAATCGTATGCGCTGGCGCGGCGGCAGGCGAAGTTCGAACATTGAAGACCGACGCGGTATGCGCCCGCGACGCGGTTTGCTCGGCGGCGGCATTGGTACGATCGTAATCGTGCTTGTCGCGATATATTTTGGTGTTGATCCGACGTTTCTGATCGAAGGCATGCAGTCCTCCAGCGTACCGGCGTCGTCAGGCGGCGCCAGACCCAGCGAGGAGGAACTCAGGGCAGATCCGCTCGCGGACATGATCGCCGTGGTCATGGCCGATACGGAAGATGTCTGGCAGCAAATATTTACCGGCCTTGGCCGCGACTATCACGAGCCAACGTTGGTGTTATTCACCGGTGCGACGCGCTCGGCATGTGGCCTGGGACAATCCGCCATGGGCCCATTCTACTGTCCAGCCGATCAAAAAGCCTACATCGACCTGAGCTTTTATGAGGACATGCGCTCGCGATTTCGTGCGCCCGGCGACTTTGCCCAGGCTTACGTTATCGCTCACGAAATCGGCCATCACGTGCAAAATCTGCTCGGCATCTCAAGCGAGGTGCAGAGGATGAAGCAACGGCTGAGCCAGGCGGAGAGCAACCGCCTGTCGGTACGGCTCGAGTTGCAGGCGGATTGCCTGGCCGGGGTGTGGGCCAATCGCGCCGACAAAGCTCGTGGAATTCTCGAAACCGGCGATGTCGAAGAGGCGCTGAACGCCGCCAGTGCGATTGGCGATGATCGGCTGCAGAGGCAGAGTCGCGGCACGGTGGTGCCCGAGTCGTTCACGCACGGCACCAGCGCACAGCGACAACGCTGGTTTCGAACGGGCCTTTCGAGCGGCGACCCGGATAGCTGCGATACCTTCGCCGCGCAGAACCTTTAGTTCCTTTTGTGCTCCCCAAAACTTGTCAGCGATCGTCGGCTGGCGCAAGCTGGGTTGGTGAGCGAATCTGTCAAACAGGTAGCCAGGGCTGCGCGCGACGCGACAGCGCGTATTCGCGATATCGTTCGCAAAACTCCAATCGAGCGCTCTGCGGGATTCAGTGAACTGACCGGTGCGGAGGTCTACTTCAAGCTCGAGAATCTGCAGCTTACCGGGTCATTCAAACTTCGCGGCGCAGCGAATCGTTTGCTGACGCTCTCCGATGCTCAACGACGCAGGGGTTGCGTCGCGGCATCGAGCGGCAATCACGGCGCGGCGGTCGCCTGCGCGCTGCAAAAGCTCGGCTCGACGGGCATCATCTTCGTGCCGGAAAAAACGTCACCGGCAAAGATTGACGCGATTCGCAGCTTCGGCGGCGATGTCCGGTTCTTCGGCACCGACGGTCTGGATACCGAACAGCACGCGCGTGCTTATGCCGAGCGCCACGGCATGTTCTACCTGTCTCCTTACAATGATGCCGCAGTGATCGCCGGGCAGGGGACCTGCGGGATCGAGATCGCCGAGCAGGTGTCCGGACTCGATGCCGTGTTTATTGCGGTCGGTGGGGGCGGGCTGATCAGCGGCGTCGGCAGCGTGCTCAGGACCGTCAATACCGACATGCAGATCATCGGCTGCCAGCCGCGGGCTTCAGCCGTCATGGCGAAGTCGATTGAAGCGGGCTGCATTCTCGATCTGCCGAGCGAGCCGACGCTTTCGGACGGCACGGCCGGAGGTATCGAGCCCGAAGCAATCACGTTCGAACTCTGCCGCAGCCTGGTCAACGAGTTCGTGCTGGTCAGCGAGGCACAGATCGCCTCCGCAATGCGTCTGTATATGGACGTTCATGAACAGGCTGTCGAAGGGGCTGCAGGTGTTGCGATCGCGGCGATGCTCGCGTGCAAAGATCGCATTCAGGGGCAAAAGGCCCTTGTCATTATCTGTGGAGGCAATGTCAGCCAGGCGACACTCGACGCAGCGATTGCCTGATCGGAGCGCAGACAATGCTTTTGCGGTCAGGTCCTCGTACGAACTTTATTGAACCGATGACTGCAGGAAATTTCAAACAAGACAAGACTCCTGAGAAGGTTTCGCGATGAAAAAAATACTATTGATTGTCATTGCCGCGTTCACGACTAACGCTGCGGCGCTCGCGAGCACGGCCTTTGTCAATGTGAATGTAGTGACTATGACCGACGAGATAGTCCTCAGCGGGCAAACGGTCATCGTCGAAGGCGGCCTGATTGGAATAGTCGGTCCTGTCGAGAGAGTCCCGGTGCCCGAGGATGCGAAAGTCGTCGATGGCACCGATCGTTTCCTGATGCCGGGTCTCGCTGAAATGCACGCGCATGTTCCGGCGCTGGGATCGCCGGACGTGGACAGGGTGCTGACGCTATTCGCGGCCAACGGCGTGACACTAATCCGCGGCATGCTCGGCCATGCATCACACCTGCAATTGCGGCGACAGTTGCTCGACGGTGAGGTTTTCGGCCCGCGGCTCATCACCTCGGGTCCCTCGATGAATGGCAATTCTGTCACCGGCCCCTTCGACGCCGAGCAAAAGGTTCGATCACAGCATGCAGCCGGCTACGACTTCATCAAAATTCATCCGGGCCTGACAGCTGACGAATATGCCAGTATTGCGACGACGGCAAAGGAACTCGGCATGCCGTTTGCGGGGCATGTTCCGGTCGCCGTGGGTGTTGAACGTGCGCTCGCCTCAGGAATGGCGACAATCGACCATCTCGACGGCTATTTCGCGGCCCTGATGCCAGCAAACTCTGACCCTTCCGGCGGCTATGGCGGCTTTTTTGACGTTCTGCTTGCGGAGCAGCTTATCGAGGAGCGTATCGCCGCAATTGCGGATCGAACCGCCAGCTCTGAAACATGTAACGTTCCGACCGAAGCTTTGTTCGAGCATCGCGTGTCAAATATCTCCCTGGCCGAGTTGCAGAACCGCCCGGAAATGCAATACGTACCCCGGGCAACCAGGGAGCAGTGGGCGCATATCCGAGAGCGGCAGGAAAGCGAGCGCGGATTCAGCGCTGATATCGCAGCTCGCGCGGTTGAGGTCCGGCGCAAGCTGATTCTCGCGCTGCACGAGGCGGGCGCAGGATTGTTGCTAGGCTCAGATGCGCCACAGGTATTCAACGTCCCCGGTTTTTCCCTGCATCAGGAACTCGGCTTCCTCGTCGCGGCGGGACTGACGCCGTTCGAGGCACTGCAGACCGGCACAACCGCGGTCGCCCGGTTCTTTGGCAGCAATACTGGTGTCGTTGCCGTTGGGCGCGACGCGGACCTGGTGCTGCTCGATGCGAATCCGCTAGAGGATATCGGTAACACGCGCCGTATTCATGGCGTGATGTTGCGAGGAGCCTGGTATCCGGCCGGTGAACTCGACCGCCTGTTGGCCGCCTATCGCCAGTAGAACAACGGCTTTTGTCAGTCAATCTATTGAAAATTAAACGTTTTCTTGGCCTGGCGCGATATCGGTACGCGGCGTCGGCGGGTGCTGCTAAAATCAAGTGTAGCTTGACGTTTGCGAATAATAAGTCGCGTAAGGCGACAAAGGTGAGGCAGCATGAAACTGGTTAAGCATGTACTCGATAAGAAGGGGCGGCATATTATATCGGTTGCGCCCGATGATTCCGTGCTCGAGGCGATCAAACTGATGGCTGAAAAGAGTATCGGTTCGCTCGTTGTCATGAAAGACGACAAATTGCTCGGCATCATGTCCGAGCGCGACTACGCGCGAAAAGTAATCATCAAGGGACGGTCATCTGAGTCGACCGAGGTCGCCGAAATCATGACGCCGGACGTGTTGACAACATCCAGTAGCAAGACTGTCAACGAATGTATGAATGTCATGACCGAGAAGAAGATTCGTCACCTGCCCGTCGTGGAAGACGGCAAGGTAATCGGGATGATCTCGATAGGTGACCTGGTCGATGCGATCATCTCCGATCAGCAGGAAGCAATCGAACAACTGGAGCAATATATCAGTGGATAAGAAAGCAGCATCTACAAACCCCGAATACGACCAACGTATCCTCAAGCTGTTTGACGGCTATGTGCACGGCAAGCTGACACGGCGCGAATTTATTGATCGAGCGACGGCCTTTACGGCTGCGGGCATATCGGCCGCGACCGTACTAGCGAGCCTGAGCCCGGATTATTCGCTGGCACAGCAGGTCGCGCCTGATGACGATTCGATAGCAACGAGCTACAAGAATTACTCGTCGCCAAACGGCGCCGGGGTCATGCGCGGCTACTTTGCGCGGCCGGCCGTCATCGAGCACAGGTTGCCGGGCGTTGTCGTTGTTCACGAGAATCGCGGCTTGAATCCCTATATTGAAGACGTCGCCCGGCGGCTGGCCGTGGCCGGGTTTGTCGCATTTGCGCCGGACGCACTGACGCCGCTGGGCGGTTATCCGGGCAACGATGATGATGGACGAACCCTGCAGCGCGAGCGCGATCGCGATGAAATGGTCGAAGATTTCATTGCGGCGGTCGAATTCCTGCAGGCGCATCCGGACTGCACGGGCAAGGTCGGTGCGGTAGGCTTTTGCTTCGGCGGCGGTGTGGTGCAGCGCCTGGCCGTGAGAATGCCCACCCTTGCTGCAGGCGTGCCGTTTTACGGGCGCCACCCGGCTCCCGAGGATGCTGCGAGCATCAAGGCGCCGCTAATGCTGCATCACGCCGGACTCGATGAGCGTGTCAACGCGAGTTGGCCTGCCTTCGAAAAAGGCCTGCAGGAGGCCGGACGTGAGTATGTCAACTACGTCTATGACGGCGCTAATCACGGTTTTCACAACGATACGACACCGCGCTATGACAAGGCTGCAGCCGAACTGGCCTGGCAACGGACTATTGCGCACTTTACCGAGCACCTGATGCCCGACGCATAAGCAGGTCAGAGAGCATATCGGAGAGGCAGTAATGCAACATATGGCGGACCATCGACTGTACAAAGCGGTGGTCGCAGCGTGCCTGCTGCTGCTGCACGTCGATGCGTTTTGCCAGGACACGCGAACGGTTATCGGCCCGACAAATCCGGAATTGCAGAATGGCGCGAATGCACTGTTGGCGGGTGACGCACAGGAGGGTGTCCGGCTCACATTGGCCGGGCTGAAGCAGGCCGGCAGCACTCGCGAGCGTCATACAGCCTGGTCAAATCTATGCGCCGGTTACGTGATGCTCGGGCAGTACGAGACGGCCCTGGATTATTGCAACCAGGTACTCGAGGAGAATGAGCGACACTGGCGCGCTTACAGCAATCGTGCGCTGGTCAACATCAAACTGAAGCGCTACGCGGAAGCCGAGCAGGATCTGCAAAAAGGGGAGGCGCTGGCCCCAAATGCGCGCACCTTAAAGGCTGTCCGAGCAATGCTGCTTGACGCAATCGAGCCGGTCGCACCCAGCATCATCATTGACGATCGTCGCCAGCCAGCCGTGGACGAGGAAAATGACCAGCCGTAGCACAATTGTCTTGCCTTTCGCGATGTTGCTCGCTGCTTCGATAGCTGTCGGCGACGACGACACCGAGATCACGCATCTCACCGATGAGTCGAGCGATCGTAAACCGCTGCAGACGATGGTGCCCACTTATCCCGAACGTGCTCGCCGCCAGCGAATCGAGGGCGAGGTCGAGGTCTGTTTCAACGTCGATAGCGAAGGCCGAACGTCGCGAGTTGCCGTGCGGCACAGCACAAACCGGCTGTTCGAAAAACCAGCGATGCTGGCCGTGCGCGCGTCAACGTATCAGCCGCTGCCCGAAGGCAGGCAACCATCCGGAATCAAGACTTGCCGCACGTTCCGTTTCCACCTGACACCCGTCGCGATCGAGCGGCCGGAATGATCGATTAAGCGGGGACCTCAGTCGGTAAGTCCTGACGCCAGACGTGCTGCGCGCAAAGTATTCGACATGAGCATCACGATCGTCATGGGGCCAACGCCACCGGGCACCGGCGTCACCGCAGCTGCAACTTCACTCACGGACGCATAGTCGACGTCGCCGGTCAGTCGTGACTTCGCCTCACCGTCGACGGTAGTCTCGACGCGGTTGATGCCGACATCGATGACGACGGCGCCCGGTTTGACCCAGTTACGTGTAACCATATTGGCCCGCCCAACTGCGGCTACTACGATATCGGCACGGCGTACGACCGCGGCGAGATCCTTGGTTCGACTGTGCGTGATCGTCACGGTTGCGTTTGCCTGCAGCAGCAGGCTGGCCATCGGTTTGCCGACAATGTTCGAGCGGCCGATGACGACCGCATTCAGGCCCGAAAGGTCGGTGCCGAGGCGATCTTCGATCATCAACATGCAGCCCGCCGGTGTGCACGGCACGAATGCATCCGCCGTGCGGCCAGCGGTCAGTTTGCCAATATTAATAAAGTGGAATCCATCGACGTCCTTGCCCGGTGAAATCGCTTGCGTGATTGCCTGCTCGTCGAGGTGCGCAGGCAAAGGCAGCTGCACGAGAATGCCGTGCACGGCGGCGTCATTATTCAGGTCGTCGATGAGATGCAGTAGCTCGTCCTCAGCTATGTCCGCCGGAAGCGAGTGTTGCATCGAGTGAAATCCGCAGGCCTCAGCCGTGCGTTTCTTGTTGCGCACATACACCTGGCTGGCGGGGTCTTCACCAACGATGATGACGGCCAGGCCAGGCCTCAGCCCGTGCTTCTCGCGCAAAGCTGTGGTTTCGGCAGTGATCTGTGCTGACAGTTCCGCGGCCATCGCTTTACCGTCAATGCGTATTGCTTCGCTCATCCTGTTAGTCGCCTCACGATGTGGACAGTTGACTGCAACGCGGCAGGCGACGCATGGTACCGACGTACCCCGCGTGCGTAAACCAGTTCAGGCCCAGGGCAGTCCCGAGACCGGGGTCCAGCGGCTCTCGCGACGGCTGACGCGGCCGCTTGAGTCCTCTTTTTCGTAACTTACCGCCACGTCGTCGGCGATGTCTTGCGGAATGGCGGCAAGCGTTCGAGTATTGATGATGCCGTAGCTGCCGGAATCAGTCTCGATAACGGCGCCGATGTAGCCACCGCACCGGCTGCACAGGAGGAAGTCGGTCGTGTGCATTGCGAAGCGATAGCGAACGACCCGGGTCGGGTCATCGGCGAAGAATTGCAGCCGCCCGGCGGGATCGGACGTGCTCAGCGCATTGTGCATGCGGCAGAAGCGGCACTGGCAGGCACGGACCGACCAGTCGGCGGGTCCTATGCTGGTCCAATAATGAAAACCGAGGGCGGCGCAATGGCAGCCGCCGGAGTATTGGACATCAGTCATTCTGCTCCGTGGCGACGTCAAACACCCATCTTGCCGATAATATCGGCGAGTTCGCGAGCAAGCCGCTCCGCGACCGGGTGATTGGCGGCGAAGCGTGACTCGAGCTGTTTGGCGCGATCGAGCGTGGATTCACTCACATCGCCGGCAATTTCCTCGATTTCTTCATTGAGCTCGCGCAGCAACGCGCGAGTCTCGGGATCGAAATCGCCCGGTTTGTGTAATTCCTTGTTGAGTTCGGCCAATAATTCACGCAAGCGTTCACTGCTCATTGTCATTTCCTGAACTTCACGACACGATGTTGACGGTACTCCATGCCACAGGGCGCGGCAAGGTGCAGCGCGACATGACGCGACATGATGCAATGGCGTAGACTGGCGAAATCACACGCTGGCCCCGGAGGCCCGATGTCTGCTACTCGCCACTACGATACCGTCGCCTTCGACGTCCGTGACAATGCGACGATGCTGTTCTTCGCGCGAACAACGCCGGAGGGGGATATCGACGATTACTTGCTGCTGATGCGGACGATTGAGGACGACTTCGACGAGTCGATGTATATCGAAATCAACGAGCATCAGTTTGGTGGGCACAATCTGATCCGTGAGGCGCAGCTGATGGGTACGACCTTAACGCTCAAACTGCATGAACCTGCCGAGGAACTCGGTGGCGTTTCCGAAATCGTGCTGACATACGCCGACACGCCCGAGAATGGCACCAGCATCGAGCGCGGTGCGTTTCGCGTGCTCGGCGACACTTTGTCTGGCGGCCACGCCTGATTCCGACCCTGTTGCTCTGGCGTTGAGCGATCAGCACTACAGCGTTTATATCCTGCGCTGCGGCGATGGCAGTCTCTACACGGGCATCGCGATCGACGTTGCCAGGCGACTTCGCGAGCATGCAGCCGGCGCGCGCGGCGCAAAATACCTGCGCGGTCGCGGACCGCTACAGCTGGTTTTCAGCCGGCCCGTCGGTGATCGCTGTCGCGCCTCGCGGGCGGAGCACCGCATCAAGCAGCTGGACAGGCCGCGAAAAGAAGCACTGATCGATGGGACGGTATCGTTCGCCGAGCTGATTTCCGATTGACAGCAAAACGACGGTCATGCCTCAGGCACGGGCTGTGGATAAAGCAGGATCGGTCTGCCGAATTCGGGCATTTGCAGCTGCGTGTTGGTGTCCCAGATGTGCCGGATCTCGTTAAGCCATGTCGAGGTTTCGGCAAAATCGTCGAGGATGCGGGGCGACAGGCGTATCTCGCCAAAGGGTCTCGAGTAGTCCGCAAAATGTATCGGCAGGACGCGCACCGCACCGGTGGCCGTCACCAGGGACTGCCAGTATCTTTCCGTGTAATCCCGGCCCAGGCCCGAAAGGCCCCAGACCCCGAGCAGGACGACATCAGCGCGCACTGCGTCGAGTGCGCCTTCGAGGAATCCGGCGCTGCCCTGGACCAGGGTCGTGCCCTGATCATGTGCTACGACGATCGAGTAGCTCTTCCCAGCACGCCAGGCGCTGATCGGGGCAGGTGTCTCGAGCGGAGCATCCACTGTGCCGGCAAACGGTATCGATCCGCCCCAGCCAATCGGCGCGTGTATCGAGTCGATCAGCGTGACTCTGAAGTCGCCAAAGGTGTATTGGGCATCTGTCTGCGCAACAATGATCTGATCCTCAGGCACGCCGGTGCCGCGTGCGATACTTGCGGTTGATTCCGAGCCAAGAATCGATGCGCCGCTGCGATTGGCGATCGCGCCTATGTCCATTGCGTGATCGAAGTGAGAATGCACGGGGACTATCGCGGCCAGACGACGTATACGGTATTCGTCGATCGTGTAATTGATGTGCGGAATATCGCTTTCAACCGGCATGCCCAAAATAATATCGGCAGGCGATGGTCGGGAAAAAAATCCATCGATCAGTAATTGCGTTTCACCATCGTCAAACAGCAGTGTCGCGACACCAAACCAGGTGACAGTTACGGCACTGGCCGTCGGTTCACCGATGGGCACGGGTGGCCAGTCGATTGTATCCAGTGGCGGCCTATCCCTTAGCAGCCACGCAATGGCAGTTGCGCCAATGAGAATAATTCCGGCAATCGTGATGACAGCACGTAATGCCCATTCCTTGATTCTGTCGAGGATTCGCGAGAACAAAGCTTCAGCCAATTGCGCGTTTGAGCATCACTGCACTTACTGCCCCGCAGCCATGCGTGCCAAATGCCCGGTCAGCGGCGCGAGATAGTTGCCCATCGCGTAACCGAGCAATGCCATCAGGATTGAAGCGGGCACGAGGTTGGGCCGATGGTGGGCTGCAACTATGGGTGCGGACGCGGCCGCACCGATATTGGCGGCCGAGGCAATTGCGACGCTGTGCACGTCGACGCGAAAGAGCCACGCTCCCGCCAGGCAGAACAGGCCATGAATCGCTATCCAGATAAAAGCGCCGAGAACGAACATCGGTGCCTCGGCGAGTCCGCTGACCGAGGCGCGCGCGCCCATACCGGCGACAAAAACGTAGATCAGGGCAGTCCCCATTGCTGTTGTATTGGGCAATTTTGATACCGGTGAGGCAGAGAGTATCAGCGCGAGCGTCGTTACGAGCAGGATGCGCACAGTCGTAATCGAGAACACGGCTTCGAGAGCAGGGCTCGCGCTCGCGATCCACTGGGCGATCCCGGGAGCCAGTGACGTGCCAATCCAGGTAACGCCGATAGCGACTGCGCCGATGAACAGGTATTGCGGCATCGTCGGCGGATGATCATCCTCGGCATGCAGGTCGGCGGCCGCATCCATTGCCGCCAGTCGCTCCTCCGGCACGCGCGCCCAGGCGTTGAACTTGTCCGCGAAATCGCGCGACATGAGTAATAACGGCAACCAGACGATATAGACGACATTGTCCGCAATGACGGCCAATCCAAACTGTTCTTCCGACGTACCCAGCATCTCGGCCGTTGCCGCCATGTTGGCCGTGCCGCCTATCCAGCTACCGGCCAGTGCCCCGTAGCCTTTCCAGGCATCATCGGACAGTGAGGCATGAACAATGACGTAAGCGACAACCGCGCCGACAATGACACCGGCGGTACCCATTAACATGACGAGTACGCCCTTACCCATCACGCGAATGACGGCAGGCACGTTCACATTGATCAACATCAGGACAATGAACGCGGGCAGAGCGAATGCACTCAGGCCGCCATAGACTGGAGAGTCGCTCGGAATGACGTCGAAGTTATTCAGGAAGACCGGCGTGACGTAGATAAAGAGCAGCGGGGGGACGTATTGAAACAGTTTCGCCTTGCTGGTTTGTTCGAGCATGAAGAAGAAGGCCGCGACAAAAATCAGGACGGCGAGCACGCCCAGCGGTGACGCGATCAGTACGTCGGGATTCTCCATCAGTTGCCGGCCATGGTTGGTGAAAGACCGGGCCGAGTATAAAGCAATGCTGGACAGTCGGCGTGCTGCGCCGTGTCAGGCAATCTGTGCCCGCAAGTCCTTGCGCGAGGCCTCATCAACCAGTGCCGCCGATTTAACGGTTAGCCAGGCGGCATCCCAGTCCTCGACCTTGCTCGGGCCGAAAACAAATTTAGCGATGTAGCTCTCGAGTTCACCGACGCGTATTACGTTCCTGGGCGGCGGCGTAGGAAATTCCACCGACCCAGTGAACACTACGAGATTGGCTACTGGCACGTCGGGCACTACGTTACGCAGCGCGCGTGTACGGCCTTCGTTCTGGATCAGCGGATTTAGAAAGCGGCGCCGCGCCGTGCCGTCAACATTGCTCCACTGCGGCTCTTCGGCACCGCCGAAAATAATGCCATTGTAGTGTTTGGCCTGAATACACAATATGCCGCCTGCGGTCAGGATCGCGTGATCGATCTTCGTCAGGCCGCCGTAGGCGCCGGGCAATATGAAGTCATGCAGAACGTCCGGGCTGTGCTTGTCGAGGGCATGCCGTACGCGGGTCGCCCCGATCCTGGCCGTAACGACGCCGACAATGTGGCCGGCCGTCGAGCGAAAGATCAGTGTCAGCAGCAGCGCTACGGCGACAGCAATCAGAAATGCCGCGGGGCCGACGTTGGTAATGCCGGTTACAGCGGTCGGCTCGGCCGCAAGCGCCGGCAACGCGATCAATGGCAGGCTGGTGGCAATAAGTCGTATCAGCATGATCATGCACCTAGGTTAATGATCTGCAGCGAATATTTAACGTAACAGGTCACGTTTTGCGAATTCCTGACAGCTTTGATCCCGCCCTGTCCGCATTTACCCCGGATAGGCGAGATAATACTCGTCCATCCGCGCAACACAAATCCGTGTCTCGTACACTTCGCTGAGCAAATCAGTGGTCAGTACCGACGCTTTGCTGCCGTCGGCAACGACGGCCCCGTCCTTGAGTACGATGATGCGCTCGATCTCCGGCGGAATATCATTCAAGTGGTGCGTAACGATAACGATGTTGCAGCCGCTGTTCGCGAGCTTACGAATCCGCCGCAGGTAGTCAAAGCTGGCCGCAAAATCGAGCCCGGTTGTCGGTTCATCCAGTATCAGGGTATCCGGCCCATGGACGAGCGCGCGTCCCAGCAGACAGCGCCGCTGTTGACCGGTAGACATCGCTTTGAGCGGCGTGTCGCGCAAGGCTGCAATGCCGAGAACGCCGAGCGTACGGCTCGCCCGTTCGATTTGTTCGTCGCTGACGCGGCCAGCCAGCAATCCGTGTACGCCGATGCTCGAGAAGAAACCCGACACGACTACTTCGAGCGCGGTCGTAGCCGCCGTGTAGCGACTCTGCAGATCATGCGACACAATGCCGATATGCTTGCGCAGGTCCCAGACGTTCCATTTCTCGCGTCCGAGTATGCGTACCCATGAGTCGTCGCTGACCACCGGATAAAGCTCGCGGTTGATCGTTTTCAGTAGTGTTGTCTTGCCCGATCCGTTCGGCCCGAGAATGGCGACGCGCTCGTGCTGTCCTATGGCAAGATCGAGATTCGCGAAGACACGTGTCGATCCACGCCAGATAGTGGCGTTATGAATCTCGATCAGCAGCGGCTCGGCCATCGTCTGTTGTTTCAAATCTCGCTGGTGAGCCTGGTCGGTTTCCAGGACTTGTAAGCCTCATACGCTGGCTGTTCGTCCGGGCCAGTGCACTCCTCCAGTCTTTCGGCGAGCCACTGAAACCACTCGAACGCCTCGGGCAGATCGAGTCTTCTGCGCAGATCGAAAACCCAATACTGCAGCTTATGCCATAGCACAATGATGCTCTTGCCGATCAAATTCTTGACGATGAGAAACGGCACGATCCGTTGAAAGGTCATTACGCCGATATTTTCCATCGTCGTGCAGATCAACATCGCACATTCATCGGTGTCTGGATGCTGCACTTCGATCTCCTTGGCACTCAATTGATCGGGGAGCTGCAGCACGCACTCGTAGGCCTTGGTGAATTCGGGATTACCGAAAAATCGAAACAACTCGATACCCGCATGCTCGCGGCGCTGCTGACGAATATTGCGCATTTGCAGGACAGCGAAAATAAGACCACCAATGACGACAAGCGCGCCGAGAATCTCGGCCATGTCGGCTAATCGCGATAGTTCCGTCATCACTTTCTCCAAACAGGTTTGCCGGCAGTGTACTGGACGCGCTGCGTCCCTGTCAGGCTTCGCGGCGTTTCCAGCTGCCCCGCCTGAAGACCATTACGCTGAGCACGGTCAACAAGGATTCTGCAACAACGATGGCGATGAACACGCCGTTTGGACCGAGCGACAGGGCCATCGCGAGCCAATAGGCAAGTGGAATCTGCAAGAGCCAGAAGCATAGTAGGTTTAGCAGCGTCGGCGTCGCAGTGTCGCCAGCCCCGTTGAGCGCCTGGGTCATGATCATGCCGATCGCGTACATCGGAAAACCCAGTCCCATAATGCGCATACAGTTTGTGCCAATACGCACGACATCGGCGTCGTTCGAGAACAGATCTGCAATGGCAGGCGCCGATATGAGCAGACCCAGACCCACGATCGTCATGAACACTGTGTTGTATTGGGCCGCGCGCCACGCCGACTTCTCTGCACGGCGGGGCTTCCCTGCACCGAGATTCTGGCCAACCAGCGTTGCAGCTGCATTGCCGAGACCCCACGCTGGCAGCCATACGAATTCGAGCATCCGCAGCGCAATCGTATAGGCCGCAACCGCGTTGCTGCCATAAATCGCGACAATACGCATGATGACGATCCAGCTGGACGTGGCCACAAGGAATTGCCCGATGCCACCAATGGAAATGATGAGCATGCGAGCAATGATTGGCGGGGCAATGCGCAGGTGACGAAAATGAAATTCAAACCGGCCGCGCCCGTCGAACAAGTACCACAGCTGGTAGAGGACCCCGGTACCGCGACCAATCGTCGTTGCGACCGCGGCGCCTGTTACGCCCATCTCGGGGAAAGGGCCGAGACCGAAGATCAGACAGGGGTCGAGGATGATGTTGAGGCCGTTCGCCAGCCACAACGACCGCAAGGCGACCGCAGCATCACCCGCGCCCCGAAAGGCCGCATTCAGCAGAAACAGGTACAAGATACTTGCCGAACCGCCGAGCAATACGGCGGTGAAACCCTTGCCGGTCGTGACGACGCTGTCGGTCGCCCCCATCATTCGGAGGATTTCTTCGGCGTAGGTTACGCCGATGAGACCAATGACTATGGACAATGCGGCGCCAACCCAGATTGCCTGGCCTATGACACGGGCGGCTGCCGCAGTGTCTTTAGCACCGATACGTCGCGATACCATCGCGGTAACGCTCATGCCGAGACCGATCGAGACGGCGAATAGCACTGTCACGACAGCTTCGGTTATGCCGACGGCAGCAATAGCATCTGTGCCCAGCTGCGCGACGAATGCGATGTCAACGATTGCAAACACGGATTCCATCGACATCTCGAGCATCATCGGAACGGCCAGCAGGCCAAGCGCACGCCCGACCGGACCTACCGTGTAATCGGTCGCGCTGTCGCGCAGCGACATCTGCAGGAATTTCAGGCTGCGCCGCAGGATCGATTGATTATCAGTGTTCGCGGTCATTCTGAGTCGGGGCCGTTGTGTGCGCTCGCCGGTGGTATGCTGCGCTTATGCGTTATTCGACAGGAAGATCATAGTGCCTGAAGGGCTCTGGACCGTTCTTGCCATTATCGGCGCAGTCGCCGTCTATGTCATTGCCAAAGTAATCCAGAACATGCGCAAGAGCGAACAGCAGTGGCAGGAGGTCGACAAAAGTAAACTGAAGGAATGGGAGGAGGACGACGATTGGAACGGGGATTAGCGTTTCTGATCGCTTCTGAGCAGGGATTCAAGTTCCGCCGCGGTTTCTTTAACGGATTGAATGAGCTGTTCCTCGGAATCATGAATCGCATGCTGCTCCAGCAGCAGTTGCTCGTCACGTTCGTGAAAAGCGGCCGCGATTTGCTCTGTTTCTTCGACGCTCAAGCCAATGCTCGTGAGAACGCGTTCGGACATCGCCAGACTCGATAGCATCGTCTCACGAAAAATATGCTCGATACCGAGATCCATAAGATGGTGCGCGTGTCGTCGATTGCGTGCGCGAGCAATAATCTTGAGATGTGGAAAATCGCGAACGACGGCCTCAGCCGTGCGTACCGATGCTCCGATATCATCGATCGCGAGTACGAAGATCCTCGCGTGCTCGGCGCCGGCTGCACGCAACACGTCAAGCCGCGACGCATCTCCGAAATGCACGATATTGCCGTAGCGGCGCACGACATCGACCTGGGACGAGTCGATCTCGAGCGCGGTGAATGGTTTGCCAACGATGCGTAGCATTCGAGCGACTATCTGACCCACGCGGCCAAAACCGGCGATGATAACTTCGTTATGCTGCTCGTCCATGTCGTCATATTCGGGCTGGATCGCGTCATCCATCCGTCGCCCGATAGCCTCGGTTAACATGTAGAGGAATGGGGTGAGGAGCATTGACAGTGCAACCGCAAGAATCAACTCGTCGATCAAGGCAGTCGACAGGATGCGCTCCCTGCCGGCAATGCCGAACAGGACAAAGGCAAATTCGCCGCCCTGCGACATTACCGCCGCGAGTTTCAACGCTGCAGTTGCATCGCACATGCCGAAGGCACGCGACAGCGCGATGAGCACAAGGCTCTTGGCGACCATGAGTAGCGCAACAATGAACAGAATTCTGGTCGGCGAATCGAGCAGCAGGCCGATGTTGACCGACATTCCGACCGCGATGAAGAACAGGCCAAGGAGCAGGCCCTTGAACGGCGCGATATCCGCCTCGAGCTGGTGCCGGTATTCGGAGTCGGCCAGCAGCATTCCGGCGATGAAAGCGCCGAGGACCATTGACATGCCGGCAAACTGCATCAGCAAGGCGGCGCCGATCACTACCAACAGCGCCGTTGCTGTAAAGATTTCCGGAATCTTGGAACCAGCGGCAACGTGTAACACCGGTTTCAACAGCACGCGGCCGCCAACGATAAGGACAACAATCGTTAATGCCATTATGCCGGCCTGAGCGAGGTTGAATCCGCCGCTGCCGCTCGCGGTCCCAAGCATCGGCAGCACGGCTATGAGCGGAATCGCGGCCAGGTCCTGAAACAACAGTATCGAAAACGCTGCGCGACCCTGTGACGTTGTCAATTGCTTCTTCTCGGCAAGCATTTGCAGCACGAACGCCGTCGATGAAAGTGCAAGGATCAGGCCGATAACAATTGCCGCGGTCGTGTCGAGATCGAGAGCAAGCGCCAGCAGTGCAATGGCTGCGGCACTGACGAGGACCTGCGCCGAGCCGAGACCAAAGACCATCTTCCGTAACACCCAAAGCCGGGAGGGCCGTAGTTCGAGGCCGACGATAAAAAGCAGAAAGACGACGCCCAGCTCGGCAAAATGCAAAATGTGTTCAGGGTCGTGGATCAGCGCGACGCCAAAGGGACCGATGATGATGCCGGCAGCAAGATAGCCGAGCACGGAACCAAAACCGAGTCGCCGGCTGATTGGCACCATGAGAACTGCGGCTAGCAGGTAAATTATGGATTCATGCAGCAGGCTCACCTGTGCCTCCGGATTATGCTGATCGCTTCAGGGTACAAGTCTAGTCTGCCGCGGAACTTGCGGCGAGCCCCTTGCCGGGTCATTCTGACAGCGTCGCCAATCGCGCTACTTGACCGGGCAATTTCGATTACACTATGCCGTCATCAATACGGGCCATGCCCGACCAAGACGTAACGCAGGGCAATTCTATGTTCAACAGCATCCACTCGAAGCGGCTTGTCGCCGCGAGCCTCGCCGCGTTGTTACTTGGCATTGGCGCTTGTGGCGATCGCGGTTCCGATACATCCGAAACCGAGCTGCAGGCCGGGCGTGACAACGTCGAGGCCATGGCGCGCGAACATGCCGGTGATACGACGGACGCGAGCGCAGGTGCGGAGCTTGCCCCGAAAAGCGCCGTGGTGTCTGATCGGCTGCCGTATGCAGAAGTCGATGACGAACTTGTCTACGGTTACTTCGTTTTTCCTTCCGATATGGTCGAGCCGAGACCGGCCATCATCGTCATTCATGAATGGTGGGGCCTGAATGACAACGTACGTGCGATGGCTGATCGGCTTGCCGGTGAAGGCTACATTGTGCTTGCCGTCGACTTGTTCGGTGGCCAGACGGCTGACAACAGCCCGGCGGCGCGGGAGCTGATGCTGTCGGTGGTCGAGAACCCCGAAGCGGCATCAGAGAATATCCGCCAGGCTTATGACTTCGTTGCTACGACCGCCGGCGCACCGCGTGTCGCTTCCCTGGGATGGTGTTTCGGTGGTGGCTGGTCTTTGAATGCCGCGATGCTGCTGCCGGACGAACTCGATGCCGCGGTCATCTATTACGGGCAGGTGACCGACGACGAGGACAAGCTGCGACCGGTAAACGCCCCAATTCTGGGACTATTTGGTGCTGAAGACAGGGGCATCGAGGTCGATTCGGTGCAAAGATTCGAAATGGCTCTGCAACGGCTGCGCAAAGTCCACGAGATTCATGTCTATCCGGGAGCGGGTCACGCGTTCGCGAATCCGACCGGCAGGACGTACAACGCGGAAATTGCCGAGGACGCCTGGAAACGCACGCTGGATTTTCTTGATCAGAATCTCGTTGACGCAGGTGACGGCGCCTGACCGTCTTGGCGTTCGTCGTTGCCGTCGTCTCGGCTATCATCTGAAAGATCCGCCGCAGCGTCGATCTCGTCCTCATGCCCGGACTTGCATAGCAGCCTGACTTCCAGCGCGAGCGTCTCGAAGCTGATTGTCTGCCCGATGTCGTTGCTGCAGCGTAACGAGATGCTCGCTGAGAACGCGTCACGAATGTTGAGACTTCGATCGGGATCGGAATCGCGGCTGTCTGCAGCGCAAAACGGTTCGATTGCGATCGGGCCAATCTGGTGCTGCGGCAATTGCAATGTGGCCTCGAGCATCGCGTTGTCAGCGAAATCCGAGCCAACGAAGCGTTTCTGCGTATCGGCGACGCTGATAACAAGGGACTCGACGCGAGCATCCGCGCCGCAGCGCGGGCCTATTTGCAGCGGGAATTCAAGACTGGGCAGATTGACCAGGCGGGCCCCCGCCGCCTGCGGGCTGATCTCAACCAGCGCGGGCGTTGCGCGCACCATCGCCCGGGAGTGATCGCTCTCCGCTGCGGCTGCAGTGACCGTCGATAATGCGACTGAAAACAGAACGAGTGCGCGGCGCATAGGTCGAAAGACTACGTAAGAATCGGTCAAAAACAAGTCTTAATAGTGCTATAAAATACCGGTAGACGGCGCGCTAAAGATGAGCCGATCGCGCGCGGCAAGCCGGACGGGAGCCAGAGTTGATTAGAAGAGCTGTTCACTTGACCTACAAAGCGGCGCGACGTATCGCTGTCGCTGTCGTTGGCAGCACTGTTTTGCTGCTCGGTGTCGTCATGATCGTGACACCGGGGCCGGCCCTCGTCGTCATTCCAATCGGGCTTGCAATCCTGAGTATCGAGTTCGCCTGGGCCCGCTTTTGGCTGCGCCGTGTGCGTCGCTCGATCACTGATATGAACTCGAATTCACGCGCCAAACGGGCGGCGCGGCATCGTGACCGGGCCGTCTATTAGCCCGAATAAAGAAAGGCGCCGGAGAGCTGAAATCGATATCCGAAACAGCGGGCCGATCCGACACGGAGCGGTCTCCGGCGCCTCAAGTGTAACGGCAGGGGGGTGCCGCCGGACCGTCCCGGTCCGTGTTCGCCAGCCGTCCGTCCGGCGATTTCCGGAGCTTTGCCAGGCAGGCGTCGGGGGGGAGAGAAGCCTGCCCGGCCTGGCGCCGGGTACTGTCGCGCCTTACCCTTAACGGTTCTGCGCGACAGTATTCGAGGTGCGGTCGCTAAGGCGGATTTCAAGGTCGAGCCTGTTGTCATCCGCAATACTCTCGATCGCACTGTCGGCCGCGTCACGATTGGCTTGTTCGGCGCGCCCCTGCAGGCTGCCTGTCGCCGTCTCTGCCGTCGGCGCACGGCCGCCTTTGGCGTCATTCGCGAGCGCCGAGCTCGCAGCAAACATTACGCCAACCATTACCAGTACAGCGCCAAGCAGTGCCAGTCCGTTTTCGATCTTCTTGCTACCCATCGTAGGTCCCTCTAGTTTCATGCACGGCGCGCGGCCGTAAATAAGTCAATGATGTGCCTATGCATTGCATGAGCCGTGCCAACTCAAGAAAAATAATAAAAACAACAAGTTAAGAAGAAATTGCTAATAACGAAATTTCGTAATTAACGAAAATTCGTGACATTTTTTACGGAATTCCGTATATCAGCGGCTATGACACGACTCGAGGACTATCAGTGGCTGTTTCGCAAGGCCCCGGCGATGGCGACATCGATTGGCGAGGATGGCAGCTACCTTGACGTAAACGATGCACTGCTCGAGCGCCTCGGCTATACGCGCGATGAGATGCTCGGCCGGCGGCCGCAGGATTTCGTGACGCCCGAGTCGTCGCGACGCATTGAGAAGGAATTGCTGCCGGTCCTGCGCCGTACGGGAAGACTCGAGAACAAACCGGTCGCTTTCGTGGCCAAGTCCGGCGAAGTGGTCGAGTGTGTGACGAATTCACTCGTGGAGTACGATCCTGACGGGGCGTTTGTTCGCACGGTCGCAATGTACACGGAGATATCGGATCAGGCCCGCGCCAATTTTCAGTACCGCAACCTGTATCGGGCAACGCCCGCGATGCTGCACACGGTCGACGGTGATGGCAACGTCGTGACTGTGACGGATCACTGGCTGCAAAAGCTCGGCTATAAGCGTGAAGAGGTGATTGGTCGACCGATCAGCGACTTCTACACCGAGGCCGGTCGTGAAGCCTTGAGCGGTGCGCGACTGCAGGCGTTCATCAGCAAAGGTGACTTCAACAATGAAGAACGGCAGATCGTTACCAAGGACGGCAGGGTACTCGATCTGATCGTGTCGGCCATTTCGGACCGCGATGCATCCGGCAAGGTGCGTCGATTACTGGTTGCGTCGAAGGATGTTACCGAACGCAAGCGCGCTGAACGCGAACTGCGCCTGACGTTGGCTGAGAACGCGAGGCTTCGGGAAGAACTCGAGCACGAGCGCGATTACCTGCGCGAAGAAGTTAATGTAGCAATGAACTTCGGGCGCATAATCGGCGGCAGCCCGGCGCTTAAGCAGATGCTCAAGCGTGTCGAGGCTGTAGCCGAGACTCCAGCCAACGTCCTCGTGCAAGGCGAATCCGGGGTCGGCAAGGAACTGGTTGCGCACGCGATCCATGCCCGCAGTTCCCGGGCCGACGGCCCGCTGGTAAAAGTCAACTGTGCGTCTATACCCAAGGAGCTGTTCGAAAGCGAGTTCTTCGGTCATGTCAAAGGTGCGTTCACGGGCGCGCATCGCGACCGGGTTGGTCGTTTCCAGCTTGCGGACGGTGGCACGATTTTCCTCGACGAAGTCAGCGAAATCCCGCTTGAGCTGCAGGGCAAGCTGTTGCGTGTTCTGCAGGAGAGCGAGTTCGAACGGGTTGGTGATGACGCCACCCATTCGGTCGACGTGCGCGTCATAGCAGCGACGAATCGCGATCTGGAGCAGCTTATAGTGGATGGCCAGTTTCGCGAGGATCTGTTCTACCGGATCAGCGTATTTCCGGTCGAAGTACCGCCATTGCGGGTGCGCGGCGACGATATCATTCAGCTTGCGCAGCATTTCCTCGAGCGTACTTGCAGCGATTTCGGCCGGCCCACGATGAAGCTGACGCGGACCCAGGCAGACAAGCTGCTGCAGTACAGCTGGCCGGGAAATGTGCGCGAGCTCAAGAACGTCATCGAGCGCGCCGTGATCCTGTCACCGAAAAGCGTACTGCGTCTGGACCTTTCCATGACAAATGCGGTAATAGGAAACGACCCGCCGGCTGTAACTCGAGGCCGGTCGGATGATGAGGTGCTGACGGAAGACAAGATGCGCGAATTGCAGAAGCATAACCTGATCGCCGCGCTGCGGCAGACCAACTGGAGAGTGTCGGGGCCCAACGGGGCGGCCGAGTTGCTGGGCGTAAAACCAACCACGCTGGCAGACCGTATTCGTTCGTTCGGGATCCGCAAACCGTGACCGGCCGCCTGGCAACGTTGCTGTTGGCCATACTGCCACTTGCGGCTGTCACCGCCGCCGATTCGACATTGCCTCCGGGTGTGCAGAGGGCGCTGAATGTCCGCGATGTGCCGCACGATACGCTCAGCGCCTACGTCGTGGATCTCGCTACCGGCGAACCCGTATTGCAGTGGCAAGAACAGGTGCCACGTAATCCCGGGTCGACGATCAAACTGCTGACGACGCTGGCAGCGCTCGACATACTGGGGCCGACCTACACCTGGCAGACGGATGTGTTTGCGCTTGGTGACATTCAGGATGGCAGGCTGCAGGGCGATTTGCTCATTAGGGGCCACGGCGATCCCTTCCTCGTTACGGAGCGGGTATGGCAGCTGCTGCGCCGGGTGCGCCAGGCCGGTATTCGCGAGATCGAGGGTGACCTGCTGATTGACGACAGCTACTTCAACGTTGCCGAAGGCGACCCGGCGGCATTCGACAGGCAGCCCCTGCGCGCCTATAACGTAGCACCGAATGCACTGCTGATGAACTTCAAGGTAGTGCGCTATTGGTTCGAACCACATCACGCCACGGGCAAAGTAGCGGTGTGGCTCGATCCTATGCTCGATAATCTGCGCGTCGACAATCGCCTGTCGCTGGCAGCCGGCCGTTGCCGTGGCTACCAGCGCGGTATAACGATCACGGCCAACGATACTCTGGATCTGATGACGTTCAGCGGTAACTTTCCGCGTGGCTGCAAGCGCTACGCTATGGATCGTACGGCGCTGAGCCATAATGAATTTGTATACGGCCTGTTCATGTCACTGTGGCGGGAGTCAGGTGGAGACTTCGACGGGGATTGGCGCAACGTGCCTGCTCCGAGCGATCTGGAGCCGCTCGTAAGCTTCGATTCACTGCCGCTCGCGGATGTCATCACGCGCGTCAATAAACACAGCAACAACGTCATGGCGCGGCAACTGCTCTACACGCTGTCCGCGAAAGTTCTTGGCGAGCCCGGAACCGAAGCGGGTGGCCGCAAGGTCGTCGGCGATTGGCTAAACGAAAGCGGGCTCGAATTTTGCGAACTCGCGTATGACAATGGTGCAGGCCTGTCACGCGATGTACGCATGACGGCGCGCGATCTTGGCACGATGCTGAGCTTCGCCTGGCGGCAACCGTACATGCCCGAGTATGTTTCTTCGCTGTCGCTTGCCGGTCTTGACGGCACCCTGACGTACCGATTCGAGGATCCATCCCTCGTCGGGAGCGCACATCTCAAGACCGGGTCGCTTGACCATGTAACCGCGATCGCGGGCTACCTGCAATCGCGATCGGGCAGACGTTTTGCGGTGGTCACGCTGCAGAACCACCCCGAAATACACCGTGGACCGGGTCAGGAAGTACAGGAAGCGCTACTGCGCTGGGTGTACGAACAGTAGCGAACTCGGACGACGACAAAACGCCCGGCTGTAGTAGACTCTCGCCTGTCCGGCCTGGGAGATACGGGATGCGTTCGCTTATCGCTGTAGTGTCGCTGTTGCCAATACTGGCCGCAGCGGAAACAGCTTACGTTACAGATAACCTGCGGCTCGGACTGCACCGGGCGAGCGACACGAGCGACCGGGCGTTTCGTAATCTTGACAGCGGTCAGGAGCTTGAAATTCTCTCCCGGGACCGAAATTACGCGCGAGTGCGCCTGCCTGAAGGTGAGGAGGGCTACGTCAAAGCGGCCTACCTCGTGCTCGACAAGCCGGCCAAGCTGATCGTCAATGAGACCATTGCGGAAAGGGACCGGCTGACCGCGGAACTCGAGGAACTGCGCCAGCAGTTTGCGGGTCCTGCCGCGGCGATCGCTGCGCTCGAACAGGAAAAGGCCGAGCTGCTCGGCAAACTGGACGAAAGCGAATCGCTGATAGATGAGCTGGGCGAACAAAACAGCAATCTGCGTGGTCGCCAGGCGCAATACAAATACAGCCTGCCGCTTGTCTGGGTGGGCGGCGCGATAGCCGTGTGTCTGCTCGGCGGCTTTCTGCTCGGACTATGGTGGGTCGATCATCGCAGCCGGCAGCGGCACGGCGGCATCCGCATTTATTAGCTGGTATTCAGGCGGCCGTTGTATCGGAAACATTATCCGCGCAACCGCCGCGCACGGGCAGATCAGCATTACGAAATAATTTGTCAACGTCTGACTGCGTGCGAACGTGGCGCGTCTTCTCCAGTTGATCCGCAGTGATGTGTGGCGCGAACAGCTGCACGAAATCAAGCATGTAGCGACGCAGGACGACGTCCTTGCGGAATCCAATCCATGTTGTGCTGCGTGGAAACAGTCCTTCGGCATCGATTGCGGTCATGTCTTTCTGATCATCACACTCCGCCGCCATACTGGCGACGATACCGACGCCAAGTCCCATACGCACGTAGGTCTTGATGACGTCGGCGTCGCGAGCGGTAAACACGACATCGGGTTCGAGGCCCTGTTCGGCAAAAGCACGCTTCAACGACGATTGCCCGCCGAAGCTGAACACATAGGTCACGAGCGGGTGCTCCGCCAGGTCCTGCAACGTGAGTTTGCGGCCCAATCCGGTCAGCGCATGATTTCTGGGAACGATGATCTTGCGGTCCCAGTGGTAGCTGGGGACCAACAGCAGATCGCTGAACAGGTCGCGAGAGCCGGTTGCGATAGCGAAGTCGATTTCGTTGGCAGACACCATATCGGCAATTTGCTCCGATGTGCCTTGATGCAAATTGAAACTCACTCGTGGATAGCGGCTGCGGAATTCACGAATGACATCAGGAAGAACATAGCGTGCCTGTGTGTGCGTCGTCGCTATCGACAGCGAACCTTCTTCTTCGTGATAGTAGTCGGATGCCAGGCTGCGGATGTTTTCTACTTCCTGCATGATCAGCCTGGCGCGCTCGATAACCTGTTCGCCGGCCGCCGTGATGCCGCCGAGACTTTTTCCCTTGCGCATGAACAACTGCAGCCCGAGTTCCTCTTCGAGCAGCTTTAGCTGCTTGCTGACCCCCGGTTGAGACGTATACAGTCGCTCCGCGGCCGCCGTGATATTCAAACCGTTGTCGACAATCGCGAGCAGATATTTCAGTTGTTGTAGTTTCATTCTGAGAAGCGCGCCGACGTCGTCCTGGTATGTGACCGCCGCCGCGCACAGGGGTTTCAATCGCGCCGCAGCAGCATTACATATAACATACGGTTATAAGGAAGAAAAATTAGCCCTCCACCAGGCGACCGCAAGACGATGCGGTCATTGTCGTATTCGCCCCGGCCGTGCTCTAGAATTGGGGACTGCATTTATGACCTGGAGTTTGCGCCGCTCTGGAGCGTGGCTCATGCGCCGGGCGCGCAATCTGCTATACAGAAGGTTGTGCACATCCAATAACAAGGATAAGAACATGATCTACGACAACATCCTGCAGACAATCGGCAATACGCCGGTGGTGCGAATCAACCGCATGGGACCGGAGCATGTCGAGCTGTACGTAAAGGTCGAGTCCTTTAATCCCATGGCATCGGTGAAGGATCGCCTTGCATTCGCGATTATCAACGACGCCCTGAATAAGGGGGAGCTCGAGCCCGGTCAAACGGTTGTGGAGGCAACGTCCGGTAACACCGGCATCGCACTCGCCATGGTGTGCGCGGCTTTGGGCCATCCGTTTGTCGCTACGATGGCCGACTCTTTCTCGGTCGAGCGCCGCAAAGTCATGCGCGGTCTGGGCGCAAAAGTGATCCTGACACCCGCGGCCGAACGCGGCTCGGGCATGGTCAGAAAGGCCGAGGAGCTCGCCGAGAAACACGGTTGGTTTCTCGCCCGTCAGTTCGAGAATCCCGCCAATCCTGCTTACCACGCCAATACGACGGGGCCAGAAATACTGCGCGATTTTGCGGGCCGGCGGCTTGATTACTGGGTGACCGGCTATGGCACCGGTGGCACGATGACGGGTGCAGGCAAGGTCATCAAGGCGGCGCGGCCGGAGGTGACGATTGTGGCCACGGAACCCGCTGCGGCCCAGCTGCTCGCAGGCCAGGAGTGGAGCCCACACAAGATTCAGGGCTGGACGCCGGACTTTATTCCTGACGTGCTGGACCGCGACATCTACGACGAACTGCTGGCGGTCAGCGACGATCGCGCGATTGAAGTATCGCGTGAACTCGCCGCCAGGGAGGGCATATTCACGGGTATTTCGGCCGGCGCGACGCTTGCAACGGCGCTGGATGTCGCCGAGAAAGCGGCGGCCGGGTCGGTGCTGCTCGCGATGCTGCCGGATACTGGCGAGCGCTATTTGTCGACGCCACTGTTTGAAGGCGTCAACGAGGGCTCGGATGATGACTGGCTCGATTCGCAGTAGCTCTGCTAATTAGCTGAATATCCAACAAAAAATAGTTTTTCTTGAGACCTGAGTCACAGCGTCCATAACGGTCTGCTGGCATCGTAAAGGCTTCCAGGCGCAGCGCCGATTCGAGGGAGCCAGCGTTGGCAGCGGAACTGCACAACCTGCAAACCAGAAAAAACATCGGCAAGGCGAAGGGATTGCTGCATTCGCTCGTGCCGCGGGCGAAAAGTTTCTGTTTCTACAACCACCAACATCACTGCGTTTGGAGCAGTGACGGCGCTGAAGACTACGAAATAGACAACTTCGTCAAGGATTTTCCCGACGAGCCTGTCGCGAATCAGGACGCCAACAATAATTGTATCCGTCGCACTCTGGCATCGGGGCGTACTTTGCTCATCCTGCCCGTACAGGGCGACGGTGATTCCCGGCTCGGTTGGCTGATTACCGTATTTTCTCGAAATGCAGGCAAGTCGTCGTCGTTCAATCCAGGAGTTCTGGCCAGCATCCTGGAGCCGGCAGTCGCCATGATCGGCGAAAGTCTGGTTATTGGAGGTCAACTCCGGGAAGCGCAACGGCAACACGAAGAACTGGAAAAGGAATTATCTCTGGTCTACGAGGTTGACGAGAAGATCCATGGCATGTCGCATAGTCATGCCGGACTGGCGCAACTCGTCGGGCAAAGCGGTCGCCACCTCGGCATTGCCTACAGCGTGCTGCTGATTCCGTCGAAACGCATTCGTGTCAGCGCGACTCATTCGAGCTGGAAGAGCGTAAACCGCAAGATCTTCGATCGTTACCTGATTGATTACATGCTGCCGAAACTCGAAGGGCAGCGCTGGCCCAGAGTCTTCGAGATCCCCGGCATCGAGGGTGCCGAAGGTGCGACTGCAAAGGGTCACCAGACGCTGCTGTCTCCGCTAATGGACAGGCATGGCAATCTCGAAGGCGTGTTGGCACAACTCGGCCGCATAAATGGCGAAACGTTCACCAACTCTGAGCGTCGCTTCATGATGCATATCGTGCGCAAGGTCGAACACGTCATCGAGCGCTCGTTCGACATGATGACGGGACTGATGAATCGCCCCGGCTTCGAGGCGCAACTGCATCAATCGGCGCAAACGCTGTCGGAGACAGGGGAGCCGCATCAGCTTATTTACTTCGACCTCGATAATTTGCAACTCGTCAACGATACGTTCAGCCGTGATGCCGGCGACGCTGTAATCATCCGTTTTGCGCGCCTGTTGGAAGAGGACCAGCCACGCAACGCCGTGGTGTCGCACCTGACGGGAGACGACTTCTGCGTGTTGCTGGCGCATGCGGACGGCGATGCGGCGCTGGAGTTTGCCACGCGGGTCCGCGCCAAGAGCAAGGCGCTGCGTTATCTCGAGGGCGACAAGTCGTTGCAGGTAACGATCAGTGCGGGCATCACTGAACTCGGTTCTCGATCAGACGATCTCGGCCGCGTGCTTACGACGGCACGCATGGCGTGCGATTCCGCAAAAGACCATGGCCGCGATCGTATCGAAGTTTATGACGACGAGAATCTAAGCCTCATTCGTCGTCACGACGATATGCAGCTGGTATCACAGATTCAGCAGGCGCTGGACGCCGATGGATTTCAGTTGCAGGCGCAGCCAATAGTCAGCCTCAAGCGTATCGGTGACCCGCCGCGGTTCGAAATTCTGCTACGGATGAAAGACATCGATGGCAATAGTATTTCAACGCCAGCGCTATTATCTGCGGCCGAACGTTATCACCTGATGCCACAAATCGATCGATGGGTCATCTCGGCCACGATCGCACGCCTTGCTGTGCAGGCAGAGTCGATCAATGGTGCGCGGGCGAATTTTTCGATCAACCTTTCAGGACAATCACTGTGCGACGACGACATACTCGAGTTTATCGAATACGAGCTACAGCACAGCGGTATCGCGGCCGAACGACTATGCTTCGAGGTGACCGAATCGGCGGCCGTGTCAAACCTGAAGAAAGCTCAGGCCTTCATCAATGCGCTGCGCAAGCGCGGTTGTCGAATATCGCTAGACGACTTTGGTGCGGGACTGAGCTCGTTCGCTTACCTCAAGAATTTCAGCGTCGACACGCTCAAGATCGATGGCAGCTTTGTACGTGATATAAGCGAGAACCGAATTTCGGAATCGATGGTGGCGGCCATCACCCAGGTTGCAAAGGTGATGAAGCTGGAGACCGTGGCCGAATACGTGGAAAGCGAGGCGACTCGCAAACTGGTTGCCGAGATCGGTGTCGACTACGCGCAGGGGCACGCGGTGGGACGGCACGTGCCGATCGATGAAGCGCTGCAGCAGATTGCGGCGGACGTACGCGTTACCGTCGGTTAGAAGATGCCGGCTTCGAGGCCGGCGGCCATCGTTAGCCCGAGTTCTTCGCATTCGTCCAGTCGCGCCTTGTCGAAATTCCCCGCGATCAATACAGGTTCCTGCACCTCTTTGACGGCAAGCCCGGTCAATATGCGTCGCAGGCTGTTGATCGCGCCCGTACCGTCGTTGCCAGCGCGCACGAATAGCGCATATGGGCGGCCGTTAACCTTGTCGATACACTCGTAGTACACGCGATCCAGAAAATACTTCATCGCGCCGCTCATGTAGCCGAAATTCTCGGGCGTGCCGAGAATAAAGCCATCGGCCCACAGCAGGTCATCCGCATCTGCTTCGAGCGCCGATCGAACACGAACATCGACACCGGCGACGTCGTCACTCGATGCTCCGCGAATTACAGCATCGGCCATCTGCGACGTCGTGCCCGATTGCGTGTGATAAATGATCAGCAGATTTTTCAATGTCGTTCGCGTTCATCGTCTTCGGTGCCTTAGTTTAACGCGTAGAGGTCTGCAGGCAGTAGTGGGACTGATAGACTTCACGGCATGACCTCGACCTCGATTCAAGCTGTGGCGGAGGCGGTGGCATCGCTGCCGCAGCCCCTGCAGCGCGATGCTCAGCGCTGGTTCGATCGATGCAGCGAGTTGCATGAGGTCGGCGAAATCCATGCAGACATGATCGGGTTGCTGGCGCGCGTGATTGCAGCCAGTAGCTTTGCCGCGAACACCGCGCTGAAGGAATGGCGGTGGCTGATCAACCAGCAGCGGCAACTGTCGCTGCCGCCCGATGTGCACGAGCTTGAGGCTTTTGCTCGCCAGGTGGCGGCAAGCCCTGAGCCAATCGAAACGGTCAAAGAGCAGCTGAGGCGATTCCGCCATCGCTATCTGCTGCACGTGCTGTGGCGGGAGATAGCCGGAAAGGCCAGTCTTGACGAGACATTGCTCGCGCTCTCGGACCTGGCCGACCGCCTGCTCGAAGCAGCGGCCGGCTATGCCGAACGCCAGATGCAGGAACGCTTTGGTGTCGTTCGCGATGATGCCGGCGAAGCGGTGCCACTTGTCATTCTCGGGATGGGCAAGCTGGGCGGGCACGAACTGAATTTTTCGTCGGATATCGATCTGATTTTCCTGTTCCCGGGCGGCGACGAGAGTGACGGCGATCGCAGCCTGAGCCCGGTTGAGTACTTTGCCCGGATGTCGCGGCAAATCGTGGCGCTGCTGGACGAGGTTACGAGTAACGGCTTCGTGTTTCGCATCGATACGCGCCTGCGGCCTTTCGGCGACAGCGGTCCGCCTGTAGTCAGTTTTGCCGCGCTGGAGTCTTATCTCACGCAGCACGGTCGCGGTTGGGAACGCTATGCTTACGTGAAAGCGCGCATTGTCGGCCCACAGCCGCCGGCGGCAATAAGTCGTGAACTTTACGAGGATCTGATCGTCCCGTTTGTCTACCGCAGATATCTCGACTTTGGTGTTTTTGAGTCATTGCGCGACATGCATGCACTCATCGCCGCAGAGGTTCGCCGGCGTGAACTTGCAGATAACATCAAACTGGGCCCGGGCGGCATTCGCGAAATCGAGTTCATCGTGCAATCGCTGCAACTTGTGCGCGGCGGCAGCCGCGTCGATTTGCAGGAACGCCGCCTGCAGCGAGTTTTGCCGAGGCTCGTGGGCCATCAGGGCCTGAGCGAGGCTGACGCAGCCGCGTTGCTTGCCGCGTATGTATTTTTGCGCCGGCTGGAGAACTTCATCCAGGCGCTTCGCGATCAGCAGGTGCACGAATTGCCGAACGACGAACAGGATCGGCAACGACTGTGCGTCGCGATGGGATACGCCAGTTGGCAAGAATTGCTCGACGAACTGCAGTCACATCGCGGCAAGGTCACGACGCAGTTCGAAAAAATCGCGTTTCGGCACCGAGACGAAACCATTGACGATCATTTCAGAAATCGAATCATCGAGCTCTGGGACGAGGGCGCTCTGCCTGCCGAGTGGGCGAAGGCCCTTGGCGCGGAGCAGTTTGCCGACGCCGGAGAGCTTGCGCAAACCATCACCGCATTTGCAGCAGCCCGGGCGACGCAGCAAATCGATACGCCATCGCGGCACCGGCTGCGGCAGTTCATTCCCGATCTGTTGCTCCTGCTCAAGAGCAGGCGGCAGCCGCTCCCTGCTCTCGAGCGGACTCTGGCGATCGTCGAGAAAGTGCTGCGGCGCAGTGCATATCTGGCGCTGCTGAACGAGAACGCACTGACGCTGGAGCGCCTGCTTGCCCTGTGCGAGCGTAGTGCGTACATCGCCGGACAAATCGCCGCTTATCCGATCCTGCTGGACGAACTCCTGGACCCGCGCATTTACACGGCGCGGATTACGCGAGCCGAGTTCGATGCGGAACTGGAACAACGCGCCGCGGACCATGACGTCGATGACAGCGAGACGCAGATGGAAATACTGGGCCGGTTTCAGCGCGCCAGCCGGTTTCGCATCGCGGTCGCCGACTATAATGGCAGCCTGCCGATCATGCGCGTGAGCGATAGTCTCACCGATCTCGCAGAGACGGTTCTCAATCACGCCTTGCGCGTTGCCTGGCAGGACATGACCAGGCGGCATGGTACGCCGGAATACACGGTGGACGGCGTGACCCGCCGGGCCGGCTTCGGCATTATTGCCTACGGCAAGCTTGGCGGTATCGAGTTGTCGTATCAATCCGATCTTGACATCGTATTCCTGCACGACTCGCGCGGCGACCGGCAGATAAGCAACGGCGCCAAGCCCCTGGATAATTCGATGTTCTTTACGCGCCTCGTCAGGCGCCTCATGCATTTTCTTACGACTCAGACGGGCTCCGGTGCGCTTTACGAGATCGATATGCGCCTGCGGCCGGATGGCAGGTCGGGGTTGCTCGTGTCCAGTGTCGACGCGTTGGAACGTTACCAGGAAGCCAACGCCTGGACATGGGAACACCAGGCACTGATCAGGGCCCGCCCGGTCGCAGGCAGCGCCATCATCGCGCGCGAGTTCGAGCGTATCCGCGCGGATACGCTGACCGACCGCGTACATCGTGACACCTTGCGCGCCGATGTCGTATCGATGCGCAAGCGAATGCGGCGCGAACTCGACAAGAGTGACGCGCAGCAATTCGACCTGAAGCAGGGCAAAGGCGGAATCGGCGATATCGAGTTTATTGTCCAGTACCTGGTCCTTGCCAATGCCGGGGAGCATCGCTCGGTTATCCACTACCCGGACAACATTCGCCAGCTGGCGACGCTGGCAGCAGCGGGCTGCCTCGCGACGGGCTGCGCACAGAGCCTGCAGGACATATACCGGGCATACCGCGTCCGTCTACACCACCTGTCGCTCGAAAGTAAGCCGCCCATTGTCAGCATTGACGAGTTCACTGCCGAGCGCGAGTTTGTCGGCCAGGTGTGGCGGGAGCGGCTACAGGGCTAACGCTGCATGGCGGTCGCGGCGGCGCTTTGCTTATAATCCCCGCTCGCAGAACCACACAACGCAGGACACGCCGTGGCATCGAGATCAGGCACCGTCGAAGAAAAGCTAGTACCGGCCAATGCGCAGCACCGCTACCAGGTACGCAGCACGGACCTGCCGTTGTCGTGCCCGATGCCCGGCATGTATCTCTGGAATTCCCATCCCAAGGTGTTTCTTCCCATCGAGGAGACCGGGGAGGCGAAATGCCCGTATTGCGGAGCGCAGTATTTT
>Ga0224508_10000395_pt1 | contig 43367 bp, 43 predicted proteins | sample SF_Jan12_sed_USG_4_FD_170157 | JGI IMG/M metagenome (GOLD analysis project Ga0224508, IMG submission 170157) | Sediment microbial communities from San Francisco Bay, California, United States - SF_Jan12_sed_USGS_21 | ecosystem: Environmental > Aquatic > Marine > Sediment | place: USA... | reverse complement strand
GCATCGATTGCAGCCAAATCCTTGTCAATAGCGGAGTCATAGGCCATCTTGGCCACGATACCGATACCCATTCCAAGCCGCACATAAGTCTTTATCACGTCAGCATCCAACGCGGTGCAGACAATGTTGGGCTCTAGCGTAGGATCACTGCCATTGACTTCGCCTGGTGAGCCGCTCGTGAAATCGAAGTCACAGGTAACGATGGGGTACTCCATCATCGCCTCTAACGTGACCGGTTGCTTCTTGGTTAGGGGATGATCACGCGGTGTAACGATCGTGCGACTCCATCTATAACAGGGCATCATCACCAGACTTTCAAAATGTTCGAGTCCCTCGGAGGCGATTACAAAGTCGGCGTCACCTTTGGCTGCCAACCCAGCTATCTGAATAGGATTCCCCTGATGCAGTCGCAGCCCTACTTTGGGATATCTTTGAACGAAGTTCCTGATGATCGGCGGTAAGACGTAACGCGCCTGGGTATGGGTGGTGGCGATGGATAGCGTGCCCCGCTCGGGATCGCTGTACTCTTTCGCCAGCTGCGGAATGCTTTCTGCGCCATTTAGTACGCGCTCGGCCATTTCAATGATGGCCTTGCCGGCTGGTGTAATGCGCGTAAGTTGCTTGCCGTTTCGCTCGAAGATCTGAACGCCTAATTCCTCCTCTAGCTGCTGGATCTGCTTGCTCACTCCAGGCTGTGAGGTAAACAGGATCTCCGCTGTCGCCGAGACGTTAAGCCCGTTGCGGGCAACGGCGGAAATATAACGGAGCTGGCGCAGATTCATGATCCACCACTATCGGGCTTGATCAGCCGCAAGCCTTGCCTGTTCTTCCAGCAAATAATTTAACCACATATACGAAAGCTTCTCTTGCGCCGAATTTTGCCTTAGGCGGGCACTAAGATTGGTGAAATCAACCCGATCGAGTGGCTGATCCTGGTTGTAACAGGAATACACAAAATACTCCTCACCCGTTTCCGGGTCGATGTGCTTGCACAGACACTGGGCGCATACGCCCTTCATCATACACTGCATCGGCGAGTTGATTGAGCCAATAGCAGTGTGGTTATTCTTCAAATAAGGCTTTAGCACCCCGTGGCGTGCGGCCTTAACCGCTGCCATCATACGATCAGACCCAATTACGATGATGTTATCGATATCCTGCATCGGCACAGACGTCTCGCCTAGTTCTGCTTTCGCATACGCCTGCATTGCCTCAACGATATCACCGACGAAAGACTTGTCCTGTGGCCGCGTAGTTGCAATCTTTTCTGCGCCTGGGGCTTTATCTACAGCCCACACGATCACGTCCGAAGCCGCCTCGATATCTTTAACCTTGAAAACGTCCTCCCGACTCTTGTAGCCCGCAAAGTAAACCACCTTATTGCCAGCCGCCCGCAGTGCTTTGCCGATAGAGAAAAGTACGGCATTACCAAGGCCGCCGCCCACGAGCATTACACTTCGACCATGCGGTACCTCGGTCGGCGCGCCGGTAACCCCCATGACCACGATGGGGTCCCCCGGTTGCCACGAGGCAAAAAGCCGCGACGACGTCCCCATCTCCAGGGCCACTAACCCGATTAAGCCCTTTTCCTTATCTACCCACGCCCCCGTCAAGGCGATGCCTTCTGCCGTTAGGGTAGTGCCCTCCACTACCGGCGCGTGGGTTTCGAAATTCTGAACCCGATAGAACTGCCCCGGATGAAATTTACGCGCCTGCCGTGGGGCCTTGACCACAACCTCGATGATGGTCGGGGTTAGGCGATTAACTTCAACCACCGTAGCAGTGAGCTCGTCATCGAATCGCTTTCTTAATACGGCTAGCTTTCCATCACGCTCATATTGTTTGCCCGGATCTAAATCTTGTAGCTTCTTATCGAATAACTTAACGACATATGGATAACCGTCGCGGGCGCTGGCCATGGCCTTGACCACGTTACCAGCGTAAACTGGATGATTATCTCCATAGAAACTGATGTATTTTCCGTTCTTGTGATACGACGTCAGTGGCGCTGGCTTGCCGATCTTGGGCCAACGTTTGTCGTGCATGGCCGCAAGTGTTGGCGCGCCATTATTGGTAACTGGCTCAAATCGTTGGAAAAAATCCCCATCCAATGCGAATGTACCGGGGTATTCGTGTTCATAGATGATGTTCGGCGAAGTGCCGGCCGCGATCAGCAGACTACGCAAGGGCAGCTTGACGTGCTCACCGGAATTCACCCACTTGCCGTCTACCTGGATCATCTTTGAAAACCTAACTGCTTGCAGATGACCGTGTTCATTGGGGATTGTCTCGGTGGGTCTCATCCCCTCTGCCCACGCAATACCTTCCTCTAAGGCCTTGATCACCTCCTCATGGTTCTGCCGATAGGCCGGTGCATCCTTCATACCCTTGCGATAAAAAAGTGTCACACCACCCCATTTCTCTATCAATGGTTGAAAGTTTGGCGATTCACCTGCGGTCTTGGCACGCTCTCTTTCCGCTTGTACCTCGCGCCCGTGCGCCAAGAACTCATCCAATATTTCCCTTTCTTCAGCATCGAATCGTGCGAGTACGCTATCCTCCTCGTACCTGTCTATCAGCCGCTGATAGCGATGGAGCATTTTCTCCACCTGCACCGGGTAGTAGGCCATAAGTTCTGTGGCCGTATCGATAGCAGTCAGCCCACCGCCGATCACACCCGCCGGTAGACGCAATTGCAGATTTGCCAACGATGACTCCTTGGCGGCACCGGTAAGCTGTAGTGCCATAAGAAAGTCAGAGGCCTTTCGAATACCCCGGATGAGGTTATTCTTGATATCGATGATAGTCGGCTTACCGGCCCCGCTGCTGATAGCAATATGGTCGATACCCAAATCCCAGGCGCCATCGATGGTAAGCGTACCGCCAAAACGCACGCCGCCATAACACAAAAAACTCTCGCGCCTAGCGAGCGTAAGGTAAATAACCTTGAGGAAATTCTTGTCCCAGCGCACGGTGATACCGTATTCCGCCACCCCGCCGAAGCCAGTCATGATGCGTTGGTCTAGTTCTTCGTAGAGATCATTGAAATCCTTAACCGGTATTGGCAGGCTATTGGCATCACCAGTTAGCTCGACTGGCAGCGGTTCAATCTTTAGGGCATCGATACCTACCACCGCAAAACCTTCATTTAGCAGATAGTGCGCAAGCGTATAACCCGCGGGACCGAGGCCCACGACCAGCACGTTCTTGCCGTTATACGGCAACGCATATGGGCGCTTTACATTCAACGGATTCCAGCGAGTCAGCAAGCTATAGATTTCAAAGCCATAGGGCATAAACAGCACATCAGTCAATACGTTCGTTTCGATCTGGGGAATATTGACCGGTTCCGTCTTCTGATAGATGCAACCCTTCATGCAGTCGTTACAAATGCGGTGTCCGGTCCCCGGGCACATAGGGTTGTCGATCATAATCAATGCCAACGCGCCGACATTGTCGCCCTGGCGTTTGACAACATGCATTTCAGAAATCTTTTCTTCCAACGGACATCCCGTTTGATCTACACCGAGGGCATTGACCTTAAATGTCCCGGTCTTCTTGTCGGGCATCCCCTTGGAGCAATAGTCAGTATCGGTTTCATGGCAGTATATGCAGTGATCAAGCTCATAGAGTATCTCGCGCTGGTTGAAGCGTTTGTCAGTCAGCGCAAAGCCGTCGCGTCGTCGGCGGGTTGCCTTTGGCCCAACCAGTGTCACATAGTCTTCTTTTTTAACGACCTCATAGGGCACAAGATGCTCAAAGTCGGTCTTTGCTGGCTTCTTAAAACTCGCCCATCCGGCAACCCGCTTTGCCAATGCTGGGTCATTCAGTGCTGCGTAACTCCATCTCTGTATAACGTCGAGTAAACGTTCTGCAAACACCAACGGTTCCTGCTGGCTCAATATCTTAGCGAGCACCTGTTTGGCTTCAGCGTCTTTGGCCAGTCGCCCACGCAGAACCTTCAAATCCTCGTCAGCATCGCTGTATTCGCCGTGCTTCCCGTTCTCCACCTGACGGTAGTGTTCGGCCAGGCGATAGATTCTAGTGGCAAGGATGCTGAGCCCTCGCTCCGCGTCCTCATCGGCCGCAATCTCTGGAAACACCACACGCCTGAGGGTTTCAAGCTCACGCTCGAGCCCAGCGATATCCCACTCGGCCACATTTTGACCTTTGTATTGTCTGGCCACCCGCATCACGACTTCGTTGCGATAGGTGAGGATGTGTTCCACTTCACCCCGTATCGACTCGGTCTGCACCTGATGAAAGGCTTCGACATCGAACAGCCGCGTAACAAAACGTCCGACGTACGGTGCCATGCGTACCAGTAGGCTCGAGGTTTCTTTGGGCGATAAACCATCGCCATGAGACTCTCGGTAGGCCTTGTACTCGGAGAAAAGTCCTGCGTCCCGCTGCCGCACGGTATCGTCAAATGCTGCGAGCAAGTCTTGCAAGTGCGCCGAATCATACAGATCGCCATAGGAAAATCCGGCCACGCCGAGCGCGAGCCCGCCATGTCTATGGCCCCCCTTCTTAGTACGGGCAGAAGTATTACGTGTCTGGTTCATATATATGACTGATCAACTATTCTATCCGAACTGCGGGTATGGGGCCTCAGTTTTCAATAGATGGCTGGTCTATACAAGACAGACGCGGGCAATACAATGGATTCGGAGGCGACCCGCACCCTCAATAGGGGCGACGATGCAGGTTTTCAAGTAAGGTTTCTATGTTGGTGGGTTCAGTATTTCGATACCGCACGCTGAAGCGTTGTCGCTCATCCTCAGTACTGCATTGTTGAATCTGCCAACCGTTAGGTGGTGATAGCGCTTCGGCTACCATCTCCAAGTCGTTATACTATGTGCCCGTGCCCTGCTCGGCTTCCCATTCGCAGAAACGAGCCAGATCTTCGCTAATCGATGCAACCACCAGTCCCACCAAGGTGGCATCGTCGACAAGGCCAAACGTCGGTAGAAAATCTGGAATGAGATCGAACGGGTTGATGAAATAGATCAGTGCGGCGGCCACTGCAACAACAGTGTTCCAGGGTACTGCCGTGTATTCGCTTCGCGCCCATGCACGCAATAGCCGTGTCAATGTCAGCAAGTCGTCCCATATCTTTTGCAGGGCCGCTTTGTTCTTTTGTGCTTTCTCGGCCGCCTGCGTCGCTAGCTTAGCGGCGCGACGATGCTTGTCCAGAAGCGCTTTAGTGTCTTGTTCCGACACGAATGGTATAACTACCTTGGGCTGGTCATCCTTCATGGCGCTGTACAACATCAGAGAAATCTAGTCGTAACTCTAACCTCCAGCGTCCGGGTCGACAACCTGGCTCACGGCCAGCTTGCTAGGGCACCACCAAACAGTGATAACATCGTGGTCCTAAAGCAAAGGAGGTGATCAAATGGACAGAAACCGACTCATCATTCCCGCTGTGGGTGGCCTGTACGAAGCAGGTTCGGGGTTGTGGTACCCCTGGATTCGGTTCTTTAGCGGACTGTTCCTTGTGCCACATGGCGCGCAAAAATTGTTCGGATGGTTTGGCGGTAACATCGATGGGACGGCTGGATTTTTCGCGAAGATCGGCCTCGAGCCTGCGCTACCGCTCGCCTATCTGGTTGGCGCAACCGAGTTCTTTGGCGGCCTTTTTGTCGCCATTGGATTACTGACACGGCCGGCCGCAGTGGCGGCCGCTGTGCTGTTGCTCGTCGCCGCTTTCTACGTACACCTCGGTAATGGTTATTTTTGGAACAAGGGCGGTTATGAATATCCCCTACTGTGGGCCATCTTGATGATTGGAATTTTCTTTCGCGGCGGTGGCGAACTGTCGGTGGATCAGGCGATCGGCAAAGAATTCTAGTGGACTAAACTACGGCTTTCGTAGAGACCCAAACAAATGAGAACGGTACCAAAGTTAACGCTAGACGATGCCAGAATAATCATGGCAGCAGCAGAAAACCAAGCGCGTGAAATCGGCGTCGATATGGATATCGCGATCACGGACGACGGCGGCAACCTTCTTATGTTTCACCGCATGGACAGTGCCCGTATTACCAGCATCGATATTGCCATTAGTAAGGCCTTCACCGCGGCCGGCGCCCGCAAGTCTACGCTCGAATATGCCAAGACAAGCGGGCCGGGCGGGCCATCGTTTGGTATCCACGTTAGCAATCAGGGGCGATTCATGGTTTTCGGAGGCGGTCTCCCGGTGTTCGTCGATAACGAAATCGTGGGTGGCGTCGGCTGCAGCTCCGGCCGTCCGGATCAAGATGAAACGGTCGCACAAGCGGGTATCGATGCGTTTCTAACGCAGCTGCAAAAATAACCACGCGCACCAAACAGTGCCGGTCTTAGGCGACATACTGGTTATCGCATTGGAACAGGCGGTGGCGGCCCCATTTGCCTCGTGCAAACTCGCACAGGCGGGAGCACGGGTTATCAAAATAGAACGTGAGAGCGGAGATTTCGCACGCGCTTACGATCATGTTGTGCAAGGGGAAAGCGCCTATTTCATTTGGTTGAATCGCGGCAAACAATCTTTGGTGCTGGATATAAAGCAACAGCAGGATTCGGACCTGCTGCAGCGCATGTTGGCACGTGCGGATGTATTCATCCAAAACTTGGCACCGGGTGCCGCCGACCGGGCTGGTTTCGGCAGCGACGAACTGCGCCGTAGATTCGATAGGTTGATTACTTGCGATATAAGTGGCTACGGCGATAGCGGACCCTATGCGCAAATGAAGGCCTATGACAATCTCCTGCAAGGAGAAACGGGTTTGCTCGCGGTCACCGGCACTGCTGATGCACCGGCGAAAGTAGGCGTATCGCTCGCAGACATTGGCGCCGGTCTGCACGCCTACACAGCACTTTTGGAAGCACTCATAGTTAGAGAGCAAACCGGACACGGATCAGCGATCAAAATTTCGTTGTTTGATTGCTTGGCTGACTGGATGAGCGTCCCCTATCTGCACCAAGTGTATGGTGGTAAGGCGCCAGTGAGAAGCGGCACCCACCACGCATCGATCGCGCCATACGGTTGTTATCGGGTCAGAGACGGGCGTCAGGTGATGATCGGCATTCAGAACGAACGTGAATGGTGTCGGTTTTGTGAAGATGTACTACTGGCCCCCGAGGTTGCAAGGCGCGAAACATTTATCACCAACAGTCTACGAGTTGAAAACCGCGCCCAACTGGACGCAACCATAGACGGCGTCTTCTCCCAGCTACCATTGGAGGAAGTTGTCGAGCGATTGCGAGCGGCCAGTATTGCTTATGCGCGTATGAATTCTGTGGAAGAGCTCGCTAAACATCCGCAGCTTCAGACGACTACCGTCGATACGCCCAGTGGTTCGATCAAACTACCCGCGTCGCCACTGCCGTTTAGAGATGATATCGATGAACGCGTGCCTAAATTGGGTGAACACAGCGAAATGATTCGGTATGAATTCGCCGGACAATAACCCAGAACGGAAGGCCGAGACCTTCAATGCCTATGTTGGGCGCAGCCGCGCCGAGCACGATGTGGTAACCGCGAGCCAAGCACAAGCGATGGCCGCCCTATTAGATCGGGATCCGGCTGAATTCCGGGTGGGGGTGGCACTGCCAGAGTATTGGCACTGGATCTACTTCAAGCCGATCGTGCCGCAGTCTAACTTGGGTATCGACGGTCATCCGCGCCGCGGTACGTTTTTGCCACCGATCGAACTGCCGCGTCGCATGTGGGCAGGTGGACGACTACGGTTCTTACAACCCATCGGGATTGACGACGAAATCGAACGTACAACGGAAATCCTCTCGGTCAAGGAGAAAGACGGCCGTAGCGGCAAATTGGTCGTTCTGAAATTGCGACACCTGATCAGTAACGCGTCCGGCCCTTGTGTGGACGAACAACAAGACCTTGTTTATTGTGAGATCCCAAAGCCCGATCAGACATCGCGCCAACCAACACTGCCACCGGACGATATCGACTGGCAAGAGACATTCACGCCTAACGCGGTGATCCTATTTCGCTTCTCGGCGCTTACCTTTAATGGCCACCGTATACACTACGACTACCCCTATGTCACCCAAGTCGAGGGGTATCGGGGCTTGGTCGTGCACGGGCCGTTGACCGCACTACTGCTGCTCGAGGCGGCGAAGCGGCACGCAACACCGGCGCCGATCTCGTATGAATACCGCGCAATCGGACCATTGTTCAACGACGAGCCGATAACGCTAGCAGGGCGAACAAAAACCGACGCGACGGAAAGCGAGATATGGGCAGTGGGACCGACCGGCGCCGTTGCCATGCAAGGACGGGTAGGTTGGAAAATCTGATCAGGCCTTAGCTACAATCGAAGCCGAACGTTCCCTCGCAATGCTGATTTGACAACAGCATTCGACACCATGAACAACCTCGACAAACTAGGTCAATGGCCAGCCATCGTCAGCAAGAACTAGCCAGTCCCGTTAATCAGAATGTGTGCATAGATACTTGCGGCGTAACCCAAGGCTATCGCCCAAGCCCACTTGAGGTGAGCGAAAAACGTATATATGCCGCGCGCCTGACCCATCAGCGCAACCCCGGCGGCAGAACCGACCGACAATAACGAACCACCCACGCTTCGGACATTCTTATCCATCACCGGGTGACTGGCCGCGAGCACCAGTATCATGAGAGACGCCAACCACGATAAGTATTTCATGCTCTATCTCCTATGCAGGCTATGGTGACAGTGATTTTGTTACATTGTCCTTTGCGCGCATAGCATAATTCGCTGACTGAACGTTACCAACGTTCTTGCCGGCGGCATTTATTTGGGTCGAGATTTACCGGGAGGCACTGGTATTTTGACGCGAGCACCAGACCACGCTTGTCATACGCAAACTCGCGATGACAAAATCCCAAGGCATGTCCCATTGGACCATAGAGGAGACGCTAACAATGCTAAATATTCTAGGTCGGAAGAATTCTTCGAACGTACAGAAAGTCTTGTGGTGCTGTGCGGAGCTAGGGCTGGATTTTGAGCGCGAGGATGTTGGTGGTCAATTTGGCAGGAACCACGACCCTGAATACTTGGCGCTTAACCCGAATGGATTGGTCCCAACCGTCATCGACGACGGCTTTGTCCTATGGGAGTCCAATACCATCGTTCGATATCTGGCCGCCAAGCATGGCGATGAAACATTCTATCCTGCTAACGCCCAGACACGCGCAAAGGGTGAGCGGTGGATGGACTGGCAGCTCTCAGTGGTTGCGCCGGCAATCTGGCCGGTGTTCTCTGGTTTAGTTCGAACGCCCCCAGAAGAACGCGATCACGCTGTGATCGCCAACGCCAGAGACAAACTCGCCGATGTTATGAAAATACTGGATGATGCGCTCGCAGGCACTGACTATGTCACTGGGCCATCGTTGTCGGTGGGCGACATCCCAGTCGGCATCATGACCTATCGCTGGTTCACGCTCGATATGAAACGAGAGCGTATGCCCAACTTGGAGCGCTGGTACGAACGACTGACTCAGCGATCCGGTTTCGAGCAACACGTGATGATCGGGTTGAGCTAGATGCTCAGTGGCACGCTAATCTTCTAAATGATGGCTATACATGATATCGAACAAGACATGGTAGGAGCGGTTATTGAGATCGTGGAACTTAATTGCCACCCCGTCTTCGTCGACCCGTAGTATGTTGGCCGGCAGACGACAATGGGTGCGCTTTTGATCGAACCGAACCTTTAATACCAGATCCACATTGGTGCCGACGGCAACATCGAAGTCCTTTACCTCCACGAAGGCACCCTCGAGGCTGATATTGCGTAGCCGGCACTTGGTCAACCCCAGGCGATGATGAGTAATCATCGCCTTCACGTCGACCTCGCGACGCGGACTTAGTCGACGATCCTTAGGTTGAGCTTTACCTGCCAAAGCGACTTCCCGTAAACACCCCGATTATTCCTAGAATAGTATAGGCAGCCGGTGTTCGACCTCACTGCGACCGAATCGGGGTTCGAACGGCCTATTTCACCCTACTATCGGCCCCATGCTTAGTGGTTGGTGGTCCTTGCTTGGCGCGAAATAGCAGCGGCGCCCCGATGACAATCATGGCGACACGCGCCACATGATGCGTAGCAACAAATGCGGTTTCGATACCGAGCGAAATGGCGATCAGGCTCATTTCGGCCAATCCGCCCGGCGCGAAGGCCAGGGTCAAAGGCGCAAATCCCAGGCCGGCAAGGGGTACTAGGATCAACGTAAACGCGACGGTGCAAACAAGCAGCAATACGGTTGCCCCCGCCGATGCCGCCATTGTGCGAAAGATATGTTGTAACGCGATGCCGGTGAAACGTGCGCCAATGGCAGACCCGACGACAACTTGGGCCACAAACACGATTTCATAGGGCGGTACCGACTCGGTAACCCCCGCTATCTGCATCGCCGCCGTCGCGAGCATGGGCCCCACCAGGCGATAGGCGGGCAGGCGCAGAAACTTACCGATCAGAGTGCCGACCACCGCGCCCAGGACAAGGATGCCAATATCAATCGGGGCACTGGCTAACAGCGACGGTCCACTAAACGAGACCCCGGCACCAACATCTTGCGTAAATCGGAACCAAAATGGGATCACCAGCACCACGAGTAGAACGCGCGAACCATGGATTAGCGCTATGGTGCGATCGTCGCCGCCGAACGCGCCACCGACGATCACCATCTCGTTTAAGCCGCCGGGGGTTGCCGAAAAATACGCGGTTATTCTGTCGTAGCCGAACAGTTTTCGAAAATACAGGTACAGTATGCCAGTTCCTAGTACGACATACAGCAGCATGGCGGCAAGCGTGATCGGCCAACGTGCAGCTTGCTCGAGAATGTCTGGGGTAAACGCACTGCCGAGCAGAACCCCTAGCACGGTGATCATGAGCGCACGCAAGGATGGCAACACATAAAGTCGCGTGCCCATCATCGATGCGACGGTTGTAAATACCATTGCCCCCATCATCCAGGCGAGCGGCATATTCAGTGCGAAGAACAAGGCGCCGCCGACAGCACCCATCGAGAGGGTAGACACGAGACGTCGCAGGTCAGTGCGAGTAGCAAGTCTCGCTATGTTAAGCGTTGGTAACACGTACTAATAAAGAACTATCGCGAGGGTCTGGATCAACCCGACCGCATCAGTTCATCGTAGACGGTGTCCATACCCCGTTTTACTGCGGGTCGGGCAACGAGGGTATCGTACCAGCGCTTGACATGCGGAAACTCGCCAAGTTCTATGCCTTGCCATCCATGGCGCGCGGTCCATGGAAACGTGGCGATATCGGCGATGGTGTAATCGCCACCGGCTAGGTACTCAACGCTCTGTAGCCGTTGGTCAAGCACACCCCAAAGCCTGCGCGTTTCTTTGCTGTAGCGTTCGATCCCATAAGGGATTTTTTCCTGCTTGCGCCGGAAATGGTGTGCCTGACCAAACATTGGTCCTACGTTTCCCATCTGAAACATCAACCACTGGATCATTTCGTAGCGTGCGACGGCATCTTTGGGAATGAACTTGTCGTATTTCTCGGCGAGATAAAATAGCATCGCGCCCGATTCGATTATGGTATAGGGCTCGCCACCGGGGCCATCTTGGTCGACCATGGCAGGGATCTTTTGATTGGGATTGATGGCGGTAAATGCGGGCGTGAACTGATCGCCTTTGCCAAGGTTGATGAGATGCAATCGATAGTCGACAGCAAGCTCCTCCAACATAATCGTTGCCTTGCGACCATTCGATGTCTTCCAGCTATAAAGATCGATCATATGAATGCCCTACCCTGCTTTATCTAGATCCCGGCGAAGCAACGTACCGGGTAGCTCTCCCGATCTCCAGGCCGATGCCGTCGCCGGATAAGATTAAGATATGAATCCTTGAGCCGCCTGGTCAAAAAAGCGGCGCCGCCTCGTGCCGGCGGATAACAACAAACGTATCGCTGACGCTTTGCATCTGGACGCTGTTATTATAGCGGCACCAATAAAACTAATCTGGTAAGAATATGGAGAAATATGGCATCGGTCAGCCCGTGCGCCGAAAGGAGGACATCCGGTTTTTGACCGGCACTGGCTGCTATCTCGACGACATCAAACTAGAAAATATGGCCCACGGTATGGTAGTGCGCTCGCACCATGCACATGCACGCATTAAAAAGATCGATATCGGTGCGGCGGCACACGCCCCAGGCGTGTTGGCTGTGTTTACGGGAATGGACTGGGAGGCCGAGGGACTGGGTGACATGCCCACCCGCACACGCGCCAAGAATTCTGACGGGTCACCGGTACCGGTTCCGCCGCGGCCGGCGCTTGTCAAAGACCGGGTTCGGTTTGTGGGTGACGCCGTCGCCTTTATCGTCGCGGAGACAATGGAAGCGGCGAGGGATGCGGCCGAGCTGGTTGACATCGACTATGACCCGTTGCCCGCGGTAACCGACGCCAAAAAAGCACTGGAGTCAGGGGCACCGTTAGTCTGGGATGACATACCCAGCAACCTCTGCGTTGACTTCGAAGCGGGTGACCAGGCTGAGGTCAACGCCGCTTTTGCTCGTGCCGAACGTATCGTCTCGGTCGACCTTGTCAACAACCGTGTGACCGCGACTCCGATCGAGCCGCGGGGAGCAATCGGCCAATATGACCGGGAGCAGGACAAATTCACCTTGGTCTCGAACGCGCAGAATGTTCATAGCAACCGTAACCAGCTGGCCGAGAAAGTTTTCCACCTGCCGCCGGAGAAGATTCGCCATGTAGCCTACGACGTCGGCGGTGGGTTCGGAGTTAAGAACGCCCTGTATCCGGAGCACGCGCTTGTTCTATTTGCGGCCCGCCGGCTCAAGCGGCCGATCAAGTGGCTCAATGATCGAAGCGAGAGCTTCATCTCGGACAACCATGGGCGCGATCAACAGAGTCGCGTCGAACTGGCGCTGGACGCGGACGGTCATTTTCTCGCACTGAGAGTAGATTCGGTCGGCAATATCGGCGCCTATGTGGCTTCAACGGGGCCATTCACACCCGCCGGGGGGACCGTGAGAACCCAGGGCGGCCCTTACCGCATCCCGGCGATCTACTTCCGGGCGCGGGTCGTTTTCACCCACACCGCGCCCACGGATCCTTACCGCGGTGCCGGGCGTCCAGAGGCCACTTATCAGATCGAGCGCGCGGTTGACCTGGCAGCGCTGGAACTCGGCATGGATCCGGCTGAGCTGCGCCGGCGCAACCTTATCCGGCGCTCGGAATTGCCCTACAAGACCGCTGTGGGTCTGGAAATCGATTCCGGTGATTTCGAGCGTGTGTTCGAGCGAACATTCGAGCTCGCGGATTGGAACGGCTTCCCCGAGCGCGCCGCTGCCGCGCGGGCGCGCGGCCGCCGACGTGGGATCGGTGTTGCCATGTACTTGGGGCTTACGGGCGGGGTGCGGCAGGAGTACGCCGGCCTGACTTTCGAAAAAGACGGGGGCGTCATGATCGCTGTCGGCGGCGAATCGGCCGGAACCGGCCACGAGACCGTGCTCCCGCAGATCGTGGCTGACCGGCTCGGGCTGCCGTTGGAGAGAATCCGTTACCGTCAGGCAGACACCGATGCTACGCCAACAAGCAGCGGCCACGGCGGCTCTCATGGACTCGAACTAATCGGCTCGGCCGTACGTACCGCTGCCGACAAAACCGCTGACAGGGCAAAGCTAATCGCAAGTCATTTGCTGGAGGCCGCCGCGGCTGACATCACCCTTGCCGATGGTAGCTTCACCATTATTGGTACTAACCGGTCCGTTTCTATGGCCGACGTGATCGTTGCCTCTTTCGAGCAAGCGTCGTTACCGCCAGGCATGGAGCCCGGTCTCGACACAGCGGTGACTTACAGCGACGATCGCCTGAGCTGTCCCAATGGCTGCCACGTCGCCGAGGTAGAGGTGGACCCGCAAACAGGGGTAGTACGACTTGTCGACTACACCGTCGTCAATGACTTCGGCACCATTATCAACCCCATGATCACCGATGGTCAGGTCATGGGTGGAAGCGCACAGGGTATCGGTCAGGCGTTGCTGGAAGAGGTCGTTTACGACCAAGATAGCGGACAGCTGCTAACGGGTTCACTGATGGATTATTTCCTGCTGGGCGCCGACAATCTACCGAACTTCCGCATCGAATACTATGAAGGTGCACCGACCGCGAGGAACCCGTTAGGGGTCAAAGGAGCAGGCGAAGCTGCGTGTGGCGGCGCGCCACCGGCGATAGTGAGCGCTGTCGTCTCCGCCCTCAGCGAGTACGGCGTGCGCCACATCGACATGCCGCTCACGCCTTTTAGAATATGGCAAGCACTAGCGAAAGCACGCAAGCCCTAATAGCTATTCAGCAATGACCAGCAGAAAGGAAGAGTCGGACCGGCTTGTGCATGAAGTACGTAGTATTCTGACGAACTACAAGACGTTGTTGATGTCGACGGTCAGTGCCGAGGGTGTCCCCGATGCAAGTTACACCCCATTCGTGCGTATGGAAGACGATTGTTTCTATGTGTATGTGAGCGGACTTTCCAGACACACGACCAATCTAGAGACTACTGGACTTGTCAGCGTATTGTTTATCGAAGACGAGCGTGATGCAAAACAGTTGTTTGCACGTCGACGTTTGAGCTTCGACTGTCGAGTTGAGTTGATTCCCCGCGATTCGGCGAAATGGAAAGATGTCATGGCGAATTTTTCGAGCAAGTTTGGAGACGTGATCGAGCTTATACGGCCACTTGGTGATTTCAAGCTATTCTGCATTGCACCCGAATCTGGCGTTTACGTGCGAGGTTTCGGCCAAGCCTATCGCTTCACGGGTGCCGCTCTCGAAAACTTCCGACACATCGATAGCGTCAAGTAATAGGCTAGCAATTATGTGTGAACGACTAGACTTTAGATCGAGACCACGACCACCACATCCTGCTTAAAGTGCCATCCTTCTCGATGAATTGATGTTTCAGCGCCGCCAGCGTGTGGATGGCCACTAACATCGCCGCACCATAAGAAAGGTAGTAGTGAAGCTCTACCGCTAAGTCTCTAAGCCCTTCACTTTCGGGCAATACAGCCGGTATGTCGAATAAGTCGAAGACAGAAACAGCACTGCCAGCCGAGGTTGAAATGGCGTAACCCGTTACTGGAATCACGACCATCATGAAATAAAGCACATGATGTGTGCTCGTCGCCGCCACCCGTTCCCAAGGCTTGATGGTGTCGACAAACGCTGGCGCCGGACTGAGAAACGCCCACAGTATCTTCGCGCCCGCGAGCGGAAGCACAAGCATGCCAAGGGACTTATGTATCGCAAGAGAGGAGTTGTACCACTTGTCAAAATAGGTCAAATCAACCATATACCAACCTAACCATATTAGGCCGATCATAAGCAGTGCAATCAACCAATGCAGCACCTTGGTGGTTGCGCTATAGGTCTGCCCAGCACTTGTCGGCATGAGACATGATTCTAGAGTGGATGGACTAAAGCCGAGTCGTCCTTGTCCCGGCAATAGATAGAATAAAGCCGGACCAGCGCATCGGCCCGACTCCGAAATAATACTCTATTTCTCCCTGATTCCCTCGACGGTGAATTGCAGTTCCATCGTCTCGCTCGCTGGGCCCAGGTCATAGCTTCCTCCAAAATCCTTACGGTTGAGCTTCATGGTGCCGTAGAACCCAGCTCGGTAACCACCCCATGGATCCTTTCCTTGTCCTATCTTCTGGACAGCGATGGAAACGGGCTTGCTAATTTCCCGAATTGTCAGAACACCGTTTAGCGTTCCTGAGCTATCGTTACCCACATAATTCGTGCTCTTGAACGTCGCAATAGGATACTTCCTGACATCCAGAAAATCCGCGCTTCGCAAATGATAGTCGCGTTCCGCGTGACTCGTGTCTACACTGACCGTTTTAACTTCGATAGCCATTTTTGACGCACTGGGATTGGAAGGGTCGTAATTGAATTCCCCGGTCACATCATTGAAGCGACCCATTAGCCAACTGTACCCAAGGTGTTGAATGCGGAATGAAACAAACGAATGTGCTGGATCAATCTTGTAGTCAGCCGCTACGGCTGCCTGAGGAGTCGCCACCGCCACTAACGCGGCGAGGGCTGTACCGGTAAACATCTTTTTCATAGCAATGCTCCTTGGACGGAAAAAAATGAATCGGCAGTCTAGCCGATTTTATTTGACACTAAACGCACACTAATGGAAAAATATTGTTTCCTAAAAGGTACTAATTCCACATGAATCGTACTGAAGATCTGCGCGTTTTCGCGCTGGTGGCGAAGACAATGAGCTTCACGAAAGCGGCCCAGCAGTTAGGTGCCTCCAGATCTGTGATCAGCAAACGCATTACACAGCTGGAAGATCGCCTAGGGGCACGCTTGCTCAATAGGACAACACGACGCTTGAGTCTTACTGAAGCCGGGCAAACCTTTTTTGGTCACTGCGCTGACATTCTCACCGCTGTCGATGAGGCCGAATCTGTAATCAAAGAAATGCACATGCGGCCATCTGGTCTACTTAAGATAAGCGCACCGGTGTTCCTTGGGCAACTTCTGATGCCGCCGCTGGTTGAAGACATGCTAAAAAGGTATCCAGATCTCAGTCTCGATCTACAGCTAGAGGATGAGTTTGTCGATGTCGTCGGCAATGGCTACGATGCCGTTGTGCGGGTTGGTGTGCTGGCGGACTCGAGCTTGGTGGCACGCAGACTTGCAACCACGCGACTGGTCGCATGCGCGTCACCGAAATACTTGCAAAGGCATGGCGTCCCAAAAAAACCTGAAGATCTTCTGCAGCATGATTGTATTATGCTTACTACCCCCGATAGTCAATTTCAACTGTGGCGATTCCATGGCCCCAGAGGCCCGCTTAGCATTCGGGTACCAACCAGATTTCGGAGCAATAACGATTTTTCACTAAAGGAGGCGGTTATACTTGGACACGGTATTGCCTACATACCCACGTTTATGGTGAATCGCGATATTCAAACCGGTCGATTGCAAACGGTACTAGATCGCTACTGTCAGGAAGAACGCGGTATCTACGTGCTATATCCACAGCAACGAAAGCTACCGCTCAAAGTAAAGTTGTTCGTTGATACTGTCTCGAAGAGAATAAAAGAACTCGATCTCACTTTGTAACATTCAATCACCATCTATCTGTTCTACAAGTGCAAACACAGTTTTCAGCTCTGGCTCTTCAATACCGAGCTTCCCTAGCTCGCGCATGGTGTGCCTAAGGTAGTCGTGGCACGATCCCCATTCGCCATGGGCCCCAGCAATGGCGGCCGCCATTTGCTCTTGGGTCAACGAATCGGCGTACTGGGGGTGTGCTTCATCGACCACAAACGTGATCGCTTCTACATTGCCTTCACCAGTCTCTACCGTTAGCCAAGACGGTCGATAGATGCCAGTCGTCATCTCACGCTCCCATAGCGCAGCCAAATCTTGCTCGCGAGCTTGCACGTCGAGACAATAGACAACCCCTTGGCAACTGCCATTCTCGTTCCTCTCCAAGCCAAATCCGAGCCCCGGGTGCTCCGGTGTACCGCGGGCACGTATCGTCCAGACGTTCAATCGACGCTGGTAGCCCCGGACAATACCAAGACGTCGATCGATGTACGCAACATCAGGCCTCCACATCAACGACGCATAGCCAAATATCCAGACCTCGCCTTCTAGACGCCCCGCCAGGGTTGAGCTAAGACTTTCCGCCCGCGCCCTCGCAGACAAGCGCCGAGTGTTAAACGGAGGCCCCAATCGTTGTTTATTACTCACGGCTCGACCTCACTCTTAGTTCTCAATAGCTTTATTGACGAACCGAGCGGGCTGCATGAGGTATATCGCAGCGCCGGTGGCGAGTCCGGCTATTGTCAGAAATGCGATGGTATAACTACCGGTAAGGTTGATAATTGCACCAAAGCAAGGCGGTACGACAACTACACCACCGAAATAAACAAACTGGACACCACCAGTAGCCTCGCTAGCCTGACCTTGCGGCGCAAGATCGGCAATCTCCGAAAGGAATATTCCTACCCAACCAAAGCTGCTCGCGCCAAGCACGAAACCCAACACCATCACCATCGCCAATGGCCACGCAGGTGTGAGCACAGCCGTAATCCCAAGGCAGACTGCACTCAAGCCGCCTACGCATACCAATAGTGTGCGCGTGGACACTATGCGTTCTGCAACGACGCCCCAAAATATACGGCCGAAGACCGCACCGAATTGGACGAATGCGAATATCAGGCCTGCCTTAACCAGTGGCATTTCTAGCGCTACAACCAGATACACAACATAGAAGGCGCCAACACTCACCTGACAACCGGCGTAAGCAAAACCGGTGATCGCGAAGCGACGCAATGTACGATCTCCGAACACCAACCTAAGCGGTGTAAGCACACTTAGACTTGCAAATAATCGACCCGGTTTGCGATCGGCATCAAAGCTACGACGCAACAGTTGTAGCATCATCATCACCACTAGCGCCGCCGACGCCACTGCAAGTAACCCGACTTCCCACCCAAACCAAATTGCGAGTAGTGGCACCAGAAGCCCGGCCAACGTACCCCCGAGCGGTACGCCAGCCTGTTTTATCGAAAACACCAGCGGTCGCCATTGCGCCGTCGACACCCCCGCCAATACATGCGCACTGGCTGGGTTAAACGGGCCATAGGCGCAGCCGAGCAACACGGCACTGACCATCGCCGCCATCGGCGTCGCCAACACCAACGCACCCATGGCCGCGGCGGCCGTCAACATAGTGACCTGACATACCCGGATCGCACCGTAGCGGCCAACGAATGCGCCGGTGGTTGCACCAGACAGCATCGCGAAAACATAGACAATCGCGGTAAAGACACCGATATAAGTGGCGTCGACGCCGATGTCGGGTGCAGCCTCTGGCGCCACAACTGCCACCGCGAACTGCGCCATGCTGCCTATGGTCAAGACGGCAAGCATGGCTAAAGTCGGGAATACCACGTCGGCGCGCATAGCTTACTCTTTAGTACCTTAGTAAGATGCGACGATGCGGGAACTAAAATGCTGATCGTCGGGCATTAAAACCAAGGCTTGATTTAGACGTGAGCCACCACTTTGGATGTGACAGTGCTGTCCGCGTGCGTCAACCGTAGCACGCTACCCACATCATCGATCCGCTCTAGTGACAGTAATGCGGCAGTCAGTGCATTGCGTTTCTTTTGGGAAAGATAGGGAGCAACAAGCGCGTCGAATTTCGCACGCACTTCGCCCGGGGTAACAAAATTATCAGGTTCTCCCTTGGGGACTGCGACAAACTTCTCGAACTCGCCGTGCCTGGTGCGGATCTTCGCAGCGCCACTCATGTTGGCAGGAAACTCGGCTTCGGCGCGACTATCAACGCTACTCGTCACCCGTCTACATAACGCCAACGTATCCGCATTGTTAAGATGATTTTCGTAGTGGTCCCACTCGAAACAACCTTGGCGCATTGCCACCGCTGCCACAAACGGCATCGAGAATTGTCCGTCCACTATGTTTCGCGGCTGTTGTTTACCCGCTTCGGGGTCACCGATGAGATTCCACCCTGTACGTGGCAACCCGATTTCAATCGATTCTATGTCTTGAGGATCAATGTGGTGATGTTCTCGTAATGCGAGCAACGCATCGATGGCGGCATGGCTATAACGGCAAGCCGGATAGGGCTTTATCGCGATCGCCATTGTCTCATAGCGATCTCCCAAACCATCGATCGCATGTTCGATCACTGGATGTGGCGCATAGGCATGTAAAAAACCGGCTTTGCCCTCGATCGCATCCACTGCGCCCCTGAATCCGGCGCGGGCGAAACTGGCGGCCACCAGCCCGTTCATCGCGGCATACCCGACATGGAATCGCTTGGTCCAAGCACCGTCGACCAGAAACTGCATGGAACCCGCCGCCTGACTCAGACAAACACCAAACGCATTGGCGACCTGATCGATTGAAAGACCAAATATCCGCGCCGCCGCCGCCGCCGCCCCAAAAGTGCCGCAAGTGGCGGTTGGATGAAATCCACGTCGATAATGGTCCTTGGGGACCAGCGCCAGACTCAGGCGGATTTGTACCTCATAACCGGCAACGATAGCGGCGATCAATTCGCGCCCACTGGCCCCGACCATCTCTGCCGCGGCCCACGCCGCTGGCACGATTGGCGCGCTCGGATGAATAGAACCACGTGCATGGGTATCATCGAAATCGAGCGAGTGCGCAAGCGTGCCGTTTATCAGTGCGGCACCGGGTGGCGCGTATGTATTCGTGTCACCGACGACACTGGCGCTTCCGCTCGCCAGACCAAGTTCCTTGGTGGCAGCAAGCAGACTGGGGGTCGATTCTGCTTGATGTCGCGCCCTCACGGCAATCCCGGTCAAGTCTGTAACCAACAACTTAGTACGTTCAGTCACTTCACTTGGTAACTGATCATAAGAAATCGTGGCCACAAACTTAGACAAACGTTGAGTCGGATTACTCATAGGATACCCTAATCGCAATATGTCGTTATGTTGCTGGAAACCGACATCATAGATGTCGCGTAGCCTTACATCAACATGTTACGGCCAGATGATACCGGCAAAAACGGATGTTAAACTCGACCTCGCGAAACATAAGAGCGAGGATAAGTAGAACGCATGAGAATCGAGGGCAAGATCGCTATCGTGACTGGTGCTGCATCCGGGTTCGGGGCTGGGATCGCTCGACGCTTCGCAGCCGAAGGCGCAAAGGTGCTGGTGGCTGATATCGACGCGGACGGTGCTGCACTGGTAGCTAAAGAAATCGGCGAGAGCGCCACCTCTGTGGCGGTGGACGTCAGCAAAGCAGGTGATGTCCAACATATGGTTGAGACGGCATTGACGAAATTTGGTGACCTTGACATCCTGGTAAACAATGCTGGCACTACCCATCGTAATCAACCGCTGCTCGATGTCGATGAGGCTACGTTTGATCGCGTGTTCGATGTCAACGTCAAGTCGATCTATCTGACGGCACGGGCGGTGATTCCCATATTTCGCCGACGAGGCGGCGGTGTAATCCTGAACGTCGGTTCGACCGCGGGTCTACGACCCCGTCCGGGGCTAACTTGGTACAACGGCAGTAAGGGCGCCGTACACATCATGTCAAAATCGATGGCGCTAGAACTCGCACCCGACAAGATTCGGGTGAATGTGCTGGCGCCAGTGATTGGTGAAACCGGACTGCTAGAGTCTTTCATGGGTAAGGCCGACACATCAGAGAATCGCGCCGCATTCATCGCTACCATCCCGTGGGGACGGCTGAGCACGCCAAGGGATGTCGCCAATGGTGCCTTGTTCCTGGCGTCTGATGAAGCGGAGCTCATCACCGGCATCGAGCTCGAGATCGACGGTGGGCGTACCGTGTGATTGACTTTTATGGGTCGTCGAGAAAATCGCTGGTTCCCAAGCATACTAGTCGCCAAGACCAAGGGCGCGGGTTCTTATAGCCTGAGCATTAGTGTGTTACCGTCTTGGCAATTCGGTTGTACACGGAGAAGGACGTTATTGTGGGAGGTGAACAGAGAACCAACGTTACAGCAGGTCATACCTCCACCGGGGCAAAGTAATGCAGCCCATCTTGGTCAGACGGCACGTTGTCGCGGATTAAAGAACTGTGGAGGCTGCGGTGGCAGCTTTTGCGGTGGCAGCGGCGGCAGAATGATTTCGATGTTAAGATCTCCCAGGTCATCAAAGGATTTGCGAGAAAATGGGCTCTTTATCTTCACCGTGGCGTTTTCTTTAATGGCCTCGTCGATCAGGTTTTGTAGCTTCTCGGCCAACTGCATTCGCCAAGGCAGCTTGTAATAACGCGGCTCGAGCGAACGGTCGAGTCTGAGCCACAGATATATCGCTTTTCCTTCATCGATACTGACGCCGAGTATCGTAGCCTCATCCACGTGGCGTTTGAACCACTCGTGCCCCATGGGTTTCGGCTGACTTAAGATCTCGGTCAACCCAAGGTAGGCAAGCGGAATAAAAAGCGCCGTTACCAAGACCGCGGTGGCACGTATCGGCGTTGCGCGCGGTGCCCAGATTGCGATTGCCGCGAGCAGCGCCGCGACACCAATGGAGGCAGCAAATAGCAGTATCAATGTATCCATATTTACGATGACGCGGTCACTAGCCGACGCCTCAGTGTGGTCACGCTGCCCGGCAGCAGTTCACCGCGCTCGTCCAGCTTAAACCGAAAAGCGGTTTCCTCCTGGTTGCGACGTGTGAGTTCCACCTTTGTGTGAAGTACCTGCCGCAAATCGTCGTACTTCTGCCGCACGCTGATTACGACCGTCACAGCGACGGTCATCCCGGCTGGTAACGGACCATACATATGGACGTTGGCGATGTATTCACCGGCAGGAATGCCACGGCTGTAGCACACTTCGTAGTTCCGGTCCGTGGGGTCCGCCTCTAGTCCGAGATCATCACGCAATAGGCTGAAATAATGGCTGTGTTGATTGAAAAAACCCACCGGTACGTCGCCCGGTGCCTGTACCCAGAGGTCAACATCCACCGGCAGATCGTTGGGCCAGTGCATTTCGATGACCACGTTACCAGGCGCACGATGATCTTGGCTTTCCTGCTCGGTCTTGCTCAAGTGTGGCAACAGCATGATCACCATCGCCACGAACCCCACGAGCGCTAACATGAGTACATCGCGGAACACCGTTCCAGTGGTGTCGCTCTCGAGCTCGTCAACTTCCCACACGGCGCTCACCTAGTTCCACGATGGCGCTAAACAGATGTACCGTGCCAGTAACGAGAATGCCATGATTAATCATCAGCCATACGTGAAGCACGGCGCCGATCAAGGTAGTGTACAACGCTATTGACATACCCTCGATCAGAGTTGCCACCATCGGTGCGATGTTGTCCACAGTTGCGGATAGTTCCGGATTTACCCCAGACAGCGCAAAGATGAACCCGATAACCGTCCCCACCAGCCCCAGAAAGACCAGCGTATTAGCAATCTGCCGCACAATTGAGATGTAGTTATTCATTCGCAGGCGCAATGAATTAGCAATAATGGAACGACTCTCCGCCGAGTAGCCATGGACGGCGGTAAGATATTTGCCGGCTCCGGATGCGCGCCTAGGTGTACCGGCTCTAACGTCATTGAGCTCCACGCTTGTGCGCCAGATCTTAGCCCCGCAAAGGATCATGCCAAACAGGAAAACACCAAAGATGCCCAGCGACAGCCACATGGTGTAGTCGACAAGTGCGCCCGCTAGCCAGCCTTGCAGAAGGACGGCGGCCAGCAATCCAATGGCAACAATGTTAACTAGCGCAAAGCGCAAAACCAGCAGGTACCGGTGTAGCAAGCCGGTTGTCTCCACGGCACCGACTGCCGATTTACCGTCTTCTATACGCCACTGGTCGGATGTTAACGCCATGATATTTAGCCACCGGAATCACGCGCATTAGAGGCATGCTAACACTACCTGTTGGATTACGAAGACTTCAGAGTGTTCAACCGCTGCACCTCCCTTGGGTGGAGTGGCCCAACTATGTTACGCCGCCACCTCAAACGGCACCATGGGCCACTAGTATAAGGTTCAAATCGCCTTAGGGAATGTACCGCCGCTAGCGCGGCGCGCCCGATCTCGGTGTCCACGAAACCGGGGTAAGACCAGTAAGCGGACCTTCGTATACCAAGTGGAGCGCGATGTTAGACGGCTCGTGGCCCTTGTCGTCATACTGAGGCGTGACCAGCCTTTGCTTTACGGAGCAGGGTTGCAAGACGCGATGCTACCTCGATCGCATCTCGTCCGACTGCAACTGAGCTGCGAGCCGAAGCCCGTAGGGCAGCGGCTGCCGATCAGACTCAATGAGCATGCCCCTGCCGGGAAAAGATTGTATACAATTGCACACGAACCCGCTAACCTGATAAGCGTAGCCGATGTGTTTGAGGTCAGCCGGAAGATCTAGCGACGCGATGAAAGCGGTGATGGTGGTCGGTGGGGGCAATGCCGCGTTTTGCGCCGCGTTGGCCGCACGCGAACAGGGGGCGAAGGTCACCGTGCTCGAACGTGCTCCGGAAGATGAGGCGGGTGGCAACAGCCGATTCACGGCCGGCGCCATGCGAGTGGTGTATGACGGTGTCGAGGATCTGCGGATCTTGATGCCGGATTTGTCTGACGAGGAAATTGCCCGTACTGATTTCGGTACCTACACCGAAGCCCAGTTCTTCGATGATATGGGCCGTGTAACCGACTATCGTTGCGACCCGGATCTGGTCGAGCTTTTAGTTCGCCGCAGCCGGCCGACGCTAAGATGGATGCGTACCAACGGCGTTCGCTTTGTGCCCATGTACGGGCGACAGGCGTTTAAGATTGACGGTAGGTTCAAGTTTTGGGGCGGTCTTACGGTGGAGGTTTCGGGTGGGGGGCCAGGTTTGGTCGATACACTCACCGCTGCGGTAAAAAAATCGGGCATCAACATTCATTACTCAACCCGGGCGTTAAGCCTGATACACAACGATAGAGGCGTGTACGGCGTTCGCGTGAAAACGGGTGGACGAACTGTCGATCTGCAGGCCGATGCGGTCGTGTTGGCCAGCGGCGGCTTCGAGGCCAACCACGAATGGCGCGCCCGTTATCTAGGACCAAGTTGGGATTTGGCCAAAGTTCGCGGCACTCGATTCAACATTGGTGACGGCATCCGCATGGCAATGGATATCGGCGCCGCGCCGTTCGGGCATTGGTCTGGCTGCCACGCGGTTGGCTGGGACCGTAACGCCCCGGAATTCGGTGACCTCACTGTTGGCGATAACTTTCAAAAACATTCGTATCCCTTGGGGATTATGATTAATGCCAATGGCGAACGGTTCGTCGACGAAGGGGCCGACTTCCGCAACTACACCTATGCGAAGTATGGAAGTGTTATCCTGCGTCAGCCGGGACAGTTCGCATGGCAGATTTTTGACAACAAAGTGGTGCACTTACTCCGCGACGAATACCGAATTCGTCAGGTTACTAAGGTAAAAGCAGATTCATTGGAGGCGCTGGTTGAAAAACTAGAAGCGGTAGATGCTGCTCGTGCCTTGGCCACCGTGCGGGAATACAACGCGGCGGTAAATACCAACACACCCTTTGACCCGAGCGTCAAAGATGGTCGGTCGACTAACGGCCTGGCTGTGCCCAAATCAAATTGGGCTAATACGATCGATGAACCCCCGTTCGAAGCCTATGCCGTGACTTGCGGTGTTACCTTCACCTTCGGTGGGCTGCGGATTGACACCGACGCCCAGGTACTCAATACCGATCTGGAACCTATCCCGGGTCTTTATGCCGCCGGCGAGTTGGTAGGTGGCATTTTCTATCACAATTACCCGGGAGGCACAGGACTGACAGCGGGAGCCGTATTCGGTCAGATCGCTGGCACCTCAGCCGCTACGGGCACTCGATCGACATGAGCCAGCGGGTTATCAAGTTTCCGAAGAGGAAACAGCGTGGTAAGTCGTCAACGGCGACCGGTCCGCGCGCCGACCTTGTACGGGAGAAAATCCGGGAAGCTATCCACTCCGGCAAGTTTCAGCCGGGGGAGCGCATTCGGGAGACAGAAGTCGCTCAATGGCTAAATGTGAGCCGTACCCCGGTACGCGAGGCGCTGCGTCGTCTGGAGTCAGAAGGTATCGTGACGTTCGCATCTTGGCGCGGCGTGGTGGTGGCGGAATTAGATCGGCAACAAATCGCCGAGCTTTACGCGATGCGCCAAATCCTGGAGGGTGCGGCAGCCCGATTGGCGGCGCAGCACATTAGTGCCACTGAACTAGATCTCTTAAAACGACTTCAATCGCAGGCGACCAATAAGTCCCTTACTCTTGAGGCGCTTGCAAAACTCAACCGCAAGTTCCACGAAGTAATTTGTGTCTCGACGCATAACCGTTATCTGCTGCAGATGCTCAACCGTCTGCGCAGCGCGTTAGCGTTATTACAAGGCACGACCTACTCGCTTAAAGGGCGGACTGAAACTGCAGCCAGTGAACACCGTGCCATTGTTGAAGCGATAGAGGCACGCAATCCCGACGCGGCCGAAGCCGCCGCCCGCACCCATATCGAATATGCGGAGCAAGCCCGTTTTCAGATGTTGTTCGATCTCGATGAAGCAGAGTAGATGAATATGTTGGCTACGTTACATGACCTCAAGGGGATTCGAACGCAAGATTGAGTCGTCAGGCCTAGCGGCCCTTGAACGCAGGTTTCTCTTTAGCAAAAAAAGCGCGCACACCCTCCTTATAGTCCTCAGAATCACACAACGCGTAACCTTCACTCATCTCCTTAGGGCTTAATCCACTTGTATCGTCTAGCCGGCGTACGAAGCGCTTATTCGCACGCGCCGCAAGCGGTGCCCCTTTGGCAATACGTTGTGCAGTGGCATAGGCCTCCTCTTCAAGCTTGCTGTCCGCTACCGCGCGATTAACGAGCCCACGTCGTTCAGACTCCCGAGCATCTAAGAGGCGACCCTCGAGCAGGGCCTCCAACGCTACCGCACGACTAACAACACTTAATACGACTTTCATCTCCGGATAGGCCAAGGCATGGCCGAGGCGATTGATGGGAACCCCGAAGCGAGCCGATTCACCACAAATCCTGAGATCACAAGCGCAGGCAATCGCCAAGGCACCACCGGTACAAGCACCTAGAATCATGGCGATGGTTGGATGGCGACAATCAAGCATGGCTCGTATGGCGCCGTCTACCGCTTCACCATAGTTCTCCGCTTGGGCGGCGTTCGCCCGCACTTGGGGGAACTCAGAAATATCAGCCCCAGCGGAAAAGGCCTCTGAACCGGCACCACGAAGCATGATGCAGCGCAGATCATCGACGGCCGACAGCTGTTGCATCGTCACCGCCAGCTGGCTCCATGCCGCTTTTGTCAGCGCATTACGCTTATCCGGATTATTGAGAATGACGGTGGCAATCGGTCCGTCCCGGTTTACGAGAATTGCATCAGACATGGTGTGATCCCCTTCTTTGGCCAGGTACTACGGTTTAACCGCCGAGTTGTTCCGCCAATTCAATGAAGTCCGCGGCGACGATTTCTTTCGGTCAGCCTATGCCAGAAACGGCGAGGCGCCGCACGTCCGAACAGACGACCCTGTGCGATGTGTTTCTCGCCATCGGATCGTCGCTCGTCGTATTCCCGGCCGCCGACTTTGCCGTGCTTGCAAAAGAGCATGGTGCGCGGCTGATCATTATTAACTGTGAACCTACGTCGCTCGATTTTATCGCTGATCTAGTTATAAATGCCGAAATCGGTCCGTCCCTGGACACCGCCGTTGGTATCGAGTCAGGCAAATTTACGACCCGGACTAGTCCGACACGTATTTGGTCTCCGCGTCGTAATACTCAGGAAAGCCGACAATCTCACGCAGGTATGGAAACGCCGCCAATTCCTCGGGATGACGACCCGCTTTTATCGCCGACAAGGCGTTCTCCATCGCCCGCACACTGGCCAGCATTAACGTGAGCGGGTAAATCACAATCTTGTACCCGATCGCCGCCAGGCGTTCGGGTGGCAGGAACGGCGAATCACCCTGCTCGACCATATTGGCCATCTTCGGGCCGGGTAACCCCTCGCAGTAGACACGCATCTCGTCTTCATTGCGTGGTGCTTCCAGAAAGGTGATGTCCACACCCATCTCGGCGAAGGTACGACAGCGAAAAATGGCCTCCTCCAGACCGTCGGTCGCATTGGCATCGGTGCGCGCCATAATAAGTATGTCAGCGCCCGCGTCGCGGGCGTCGATCGCAGCTTGTATGCGCGCGAAGGCTTCGTTCCGACCGACGATCTGCTTACCATGCGTATGACCGCAACGCTTCGGCGCTACTTGATCCTCGAGCATGATGCACGCGAAGCCCGCATCGGCAAAACCTCGAACCGTGCGTTGCACGTTAAGCGGGTTGCCGTAACCCGTGTCGCCGTCTCCGATCACGGGGATAGAAACAGCACTACAGATGTTACGCCCCTGGTCTACGACCTCGGCATAAGACATTAGCCCGGTGTCGGGCAGACCGACGCGCGCCGCGGATACGGCGAAACCACTCATAAAGGTTGCCGAAAATCCGCTGCGCTCAATAAGTCTTGCCGACAAAGCGTCGAAGCAACTCGGCATTACGATAATACCCGGCTCAGCCAATAACGCCCGTAACCGTCCGGCTGGTTTCATGGGGTATGCCCTCTAATCACGGCCGTGGGTCTGTAATACATAGTCACTGTCTCATCTCCTGTTGGCACGGTGTGGGTTTGGGTTTTTGCAGCCCGCGGGTACCACAGCCAAATGGTCGTGCGACTGGCGCAGCCCTAGAGACCGACGATACAACATTTTCCCCTCATAGGTTAACCTGACCATTTATATTCAACAAAACCCATGCCACAAGAGCGCACACCACCTGGCAGAAACCAGGACAATCGGCAGACGGCGATTATCCCATGCGTATTGTGAACATCCACCAACGCACGGTCCCGATCTCGCGTTACGCCGATAAGGGACTCGATCGTGGCACGTTGACGACGAGCACCATCGCCATACAAACCAATGTGGTACGCGAGGGCCAGCGGTTGGTCGGTTATGGATTCAGTTCATTTGGACGCTATGGCCAAGGCGGTCTCATGCGTGAGCGTTTTATCCCGCGTCTGCTCAAGGCGCGGCCGCAGGACCTGCTCAATGATGAAGGCGATAATTTTGATCCTTCTCGCATCCGGGCTTGCATGATGTCCGGTGAAAAACCCGGGGGTCATGGAGAAAGGTCGGTTGCCGTCGGGACTATCGATATGGCGGTGTGGGACATGGTGGCCAAAGTCGCCGAAAAACCACTCTATCGGCTACTCGCCGACAAATATGGTGACGGCAAAACAGATGAGCATGTCCCTGTTTATGTAGCTGGTGGATATTACTACCCTGATAACGATATCGCGCGATTGCAACACGAGATTCGCCGTGCCCTCGACCTGGGCTACACACAAGTGAAGATTAAGATCGGCAACGCAACCCTCAAGCAGGATATGCGCCGCATCGAAGCTGTTCTGGGGCTCGTTGGCGCTGGTGAAAATCTGTCGGTCGATGCCAATAACCAATTCGATCTGCAGACAGCGCTGCGCTACGGCGCCGCCATAAAACCTTTTGCGCTCAGGTGGTACGAAGATGCGTGCGACCCGCTTGATTACACGGTCCAGACAGCAATCGCTAAATCTTATGAAAAGCCCCTAGCGGCGGGGGAAGGCCAATTCTCGCTACAGGATGCACGTAACTTGATCCTTTATGGCGGCCTGCGCCCTGAGATCGATTACCTGTTGTTCGATTGTGTACACAGTTACGGGCTTGTCGAATATCTCCGCATCATATCGATGCTGGAGGAACACCGCTGGTCACGCCGGCGTTGCTACCCGCACGGCGGCCACCTGTTTTCTCTGCACATGACATTAGGGCTACGCCTTGGTGGCACGGAATCACACGTAGGCACATTTCAACCTTTTGGCGGTCTCGCCGACGACACTGTCGTCGAGCGCGGTTATGTTAAACCACCCGAGACACCCGGAATCGGATTTGAAACCAAGCAGGCGCTGTGGGACTTATTGCAGTCGCTGGGGAAAGACTAAGAGGACGCCTCGACATCTTAGCGATGAGCCACGGAAGGGTTTCCAGCTCCACACTCAGGCATTGGCGAACAGGGCTACACACAGTACGGCAAACACAACGCCAAGACCCTTTCGAATCGTTAGCTGTTCCTTGAGAACGACGATCGCGAGTACGCCGGTCAGTACAAAGCTGAGCTGCGCGATCGGCGCGACCACTATCGCATCGCCGTACCTCATCGCCACTGCAAAGGAAACATAACTGCATGAAGTAAGAATCCCACAGACAAGCGGCAACCAAAGTGGAACACCTCTGCGCGGCAGCGGATCGCTCTGCTGGATAGCAAACGGTAGTGCTATAAAGAACACGCCAACACTCTGGGCCACAGTCATGGCAGCCGGGGCTGCACCTGCATTGAGACCAAGCTTGTAGAACAAGCCGATGAAACCAAACAGACACATGGCGCCTGTTGCGAGCCACAAGCTCCGGCGATCCCCAGCCGCAGATATCACACTGCCACCTACAGCAAGCACCGCGAAAGCCGCTAATAACAGCGCAAATGCCTTGGTAATCGTCAGCTCTTCGCCAAGCAACGATATCGTCAACAAAGCGGTAACCGCGAAGTTCAATCGTACAATGGGAGCCAGCGCGACCGCTTCGCCGCGGCGCAACGCTAACAGCACAAACAAAAACGCCGTGAAGGCCAGAACGCCGTTGAGAAGCCCGAACCACAGACCCGTTGACCAGACAATCTCGTCCCGCAGGTAAGCAAGTGTGAAAGCGGTGGGAAGGTAGGCCAAGTTCTGCAACAACATGAACGGCCCGCCACGAAGCTGCCAGCGCTGACCCCATTTGTAGAAGAAATCGCTGATGCCGAGGAAAACTAGAGACAGAAGTGCAAATAGAATTTCTGGCGCCATCATTTCTTATAGGACTGAGGACTTTAGGACTCAGTGGTATACGCGTCCCTGTATCCGTGTCCGAGTCTTGACTTCTCAGTCCTGAGCCCCGAGTCTCGGGTTAGCAGCCTTTGAACACCAGTTTGTTACTCGCCAGAAATGCGTGCACACCTTCCTGGTAGTCTTCGGAGTCGCAAAACACGTATCCCTCATCTCGCTCCGCCGATGTCAGTGGCCATTGCGCCTGTGAGGATTGTTGAGGATGACGATTGCGATCGCAGCCTTCCGCTCAATAATGATTTCTGACATTGTCACGGTTTCCAGTTTTGCTGATTACCAGGGAGCTAGTAGACGTCGCGCTCAAAGGCAAGCTTTAACATTCGAGCTTAACTGCCAATTCCAGAAAACTATCAGCGACGATGTCGAAGTCATAGTCAGCCTTTAGATCCGTTGATTGATTCGGTCCGTATTCCGTTAGCCGACACACAAAGGCGGTGTGAAACCCGAGTTGGCTTGCTGCAACTAGATCGTGATTGTGGGCCGCCACCATCATGCATTGCCCGGGCTGCAGGCCCAGATAGTCCGCCGTCATCAGGTAAGCTTCTGGTTGCGGTTTATAGTGCCGCGCCACCTCAGCGCCTAGGATCGCGTCCCAAGGAAGGTTCGCACGCTTAGCCATGTTTACCAGCAAGGCCACGTTGCCGTTCGAAAGTGTTACGAGAATATACTTGCGTTTTAGACGCGTGAGTCCTTCTACCGAATCCGGCCAGGGATCGAGTCGATGCCAGGCGCGATTGAGATAATCGATCTCGTCTTCAGCCAGTCCGCTGATGTCGAATTCGTCGAGAAGCTGATGCAAGCTCACCCGGTGCAAGTCGTCTAATTTGGTCCATGGCATCTCGCCGTTTCGCACCTTGGACATCGATGGCTGATAGCGCGCTCGCCAGGCATCGGCAAACTTCTCCCAGTCCACGTCGATCCCCTTGCTCCGTCCGAGCGTCTGCCCTTGGCGGATAATGCTCGTGCGCCAGTCCACCACCGTACCGAAGACATCGAAGGTGAGCGCTTTGATATTTTCTATATCCATCTGAATTCTACGCATTCAGAACACGGATCGGCTTGCCATCCAACCAAGCGCGGATGTCCTCCACCGCTTCACCATAGGCGAGCGCATAGTTTTCACGCATCACGTAACCTGTATGTCCCGTAAGCACAACGTTGTCCAGGCTTCGCAGCGGATGATCGACTGGCAACGGCTCCACATCAAACACGTCGAGTGCGGCACCGGCAATGACGTGCTTTCTCAGCGCGTCGAGCAGCGCTTGTTCGTCGACGATAGGGCCGCGGGCGGTATTTACCAGATAGGCGCTGGGCTTCATCAACCCGAGCTCGCGCTTACCGACCAAACCGCGCGTGCGCGGACCCGAGACTAAGTGCACGGAGATCACGTCAGCCTCGGTGAACAACTGATGCTTATCGACCTTGACGGCGCCGCATTCTTTAGCGCGTTCTTCCGTCAGATTCTGGCTCCAGGCAATCACCTTCATTTCGAACGCCAGTGCGACCTTGGCGACACGGGCGCCGAGCTTGCCAAGACCCAAGATACCCAAGGTCTTGCCGCATAGCCCCTCGGCAAAACCCGCCTGCCAACCTCCTTCGCGCATGGCGCGATCGGCGCGTGGAATCTGCTTCAGCAGGGCCAGGATCAGCGCCCAGGCTTGCTCCGCCGCCGGATACGGCAGTAGCGCCGTGCCACAAACCGGGATCGCCCGTGCACGCGCCGCCTCTATATCGATGGCAAGATTGCGCATGCCGGTTGTCACCAGAAGTTTCAGATTCGGTAGATTTTCGATGAGGGATGCCGGAAACGGCGTACGTTCACGCATGGCGACGATGATATCGAACCCCGCGAGCGCATCGGCCACCGCTTTTTCACCCTTAATCTGCTCATCGAACACCGTTAGCTCGACATCTGAGGGCAACGTATCCCACTGTGCAACGTCGAGCGCTACATTTTGATAATCATCCAGAATCGCGACGCGCGTCACCATTACCTTCTCGCCCTAATGGCCTCACCGATACGAAAGCCGGCCTGAACTATATCTTTACGAGCTCTGAGACGGCAAATAATGTTCCACCGGCTCTGCACGCACTGGTGGATTTTTGCGTCGGCCGCCGCCGCTTACAACAAGTTTTCTGCTAAATTCTGCATCTGACAGGCAGGCCGAAGCATGCGCGACGGCCATTTCCCAGCGGTACGCCTGTGCAATCAGCATAGGGAGGCAGACTATCGGTGTTGGAAAAGGCAAAGCACAAGGACCGGATCGATGTCGCGTCCTTGCATGCGCTGGGCGTTCAGATCCTCAAGAAAAACGGCGTCGGAAAAGAGTTGGCCGACATCGTCGTCCACACGCTGGTCGAAGCCGACAAACGCGGGGTCGGGTCTCATGGCGTGGCCAGGCTGCCAAGCTACGTGAAGCGCATCCAGACCGGCCTCATCGACGTCAACGCCCGCCCGCGGGTGGTAAAGGATGGGCAAACCCTGGTGCTGCTCGATGGGCGCAATGGCTTTGGGGCCGTGGCCGGCGTGCACGCGACACAGCAAGCAGCAGCGCGCGCCAACAGCCTCGGGATAGGCTGGGTTACGGTCCGCAATAGCAATCACATTGGCATGTTGGCCCACTACGCACGGCTTTTAGTGCAACGTGGCCTGGTCGGCATCGTGGTCTCGAACGCCTCCCCTGCCGTGGCCGCGTTTGGCGGCAAGCGCGCGACGCTGGGTACCAATCCGATCTCGATCGGGGTGCCGGGGGATGGTGGGCCGATCATCCTGGACATGGCAACGACCGTGGTGGCGCGCGGTAAGATCAGAAGGGCGGCAGCCGAGGGTAAGCCGATAGCGCCTGGGTTGGCCTTAGATGTAGACGGCAATCCCACGACCGACGCAGAGGCGGCGCTACAAGGCACTTTGGCGTCGGTCGGTGGAGCGAAAGGTTATAGTCTGGCGATCATGATCGACCTGCTGTCCGGTCTCGTGTCGGGCGGCAAATTTCTGACCGAGGTCAGACAGGTCACGGATCTGTCAGGATTCGCGGGCGTGTGTTTTACTATTATCGCAGCGGACATCGGGCGGATCAGCGACCGCGACGCCTACTCGGAGCGACTGCTGGAATTTCGCTCGCGCATACGGCAATCCGGCGAAGGTGCGGAAATCTATCTGCCGGGCGAGATCGAAAGTCAACGTGCCAGCGAGGCGGAAAAAATAGGCATCGCCTTGCCGCAAGATGTCGTTGCCTCGCTCGAAGCATTGTTGTGACAATCCTATACAGCGAGCGCCTGCCCGTACAAACCGGTCAACAACGGAACCGTGAACACAAAACGCAGAAGGGTGTTGATCGTCAGCTTTGATGGGTTGCGGCCCGACATGGTGACGCCGGCGCTGATGCCGAACTTGACCGCGTTTGCCACGGAAGGCGTACGTGGCACCCACAGTCGGGCTACTTTTCCCACCGAGACGCGTGTGAATCAGGCCGCGCTCGTCACGGGCTGCTATCCAACGCGACACGGCATCGTTGGCAACAAGTTCCTGGAGCCGGTGGCATCACCGGGCAAGTTGTTCAATACCGGTGATGAGACGCAGCTCGCCGACGGGGACCGGAAGCTCAAAGGCAAGCTGGTAGACGTGCCGGTGTTGGGTGAAATCCTTGCAGAACAGGGCATGCGTCTTGCCGTACTGAGCGCGGGTACCCCGGGCGGTACACGGATGTTGCATCACAAGGCCGAAACGCTAGGCGGCTTGCGGCTCGCGCTACACCGCCCGGACGCGTCTGTCCCGGCAGAATGTGTCGCCGAAGCGCTCGATCGCATCGGGCCGATTCCGGAGCATGAGATTCCAACCCTGAGCTGGCTCACCTACGTGACCGATGCCTACCTCGAGTACATCGAGCCCGAGCTGCAGCCCGATGTGTGCATCCTGTGGTTTTGCGAGCCTGATAACAGCTATCATTTTCGCGGTCTAGGCACGGACGCGAATCTGGTGGCGATCCGGCATGCGGATGCCCAGTTTGGACGTATCTTGGCGTGGCGCGAGCAGTCCGACATCGGTGACCGGTTGCAGATCATCACGATGTCAGACCACGGACAACTGACGGTGGCCGGCGCGGCCGTCGACATCGCCGGCGCCCTGACACAGGTGGGGTTCACCGTCGGCGAAACGGTTACCGACGGCGCCGACGTGGCGCTCGCGTTGGCAAGCGCCGGGGGCATCTATGTATGCGACTCGGAACCGGATCTCATCCGCGCTATTGTCGGCTGGCTACAGAACCAGCCCTGGTGCGGACCAGTCTTCACACGCGATGGCATCGAGATGCTCACGCATGCACATGTCGGTATCGACCACCGACGCGCACCGGACATCGGCCTCGTATTACGGAACGATGACGCCGTCAACGCCCACGGGGTTCCGGGCTCGTGCCAACATGATTCCAAAACTTATCCAATAGGCGGCGGAATGCACGGGGGTTTGCACCCGCTTGAGCTCACTAACTGGTTTGCGGCGGCGGGCGACGCATTCCGTGTCGGTTACGAGTCGTCTTTGCCGATGGGTATCATCGACATCCTGCCGACGGTGCTTACGATCCTGGGCGTCACGATACCCGGTTCGGTGCAAGGGCGCGTATTGCGCGAGACCCTTGTCGAACATACCGACCCACTGCTTCCCGAGGTATTCCAAAAAACATTTACGGCTGAGTATCAGAATGCCCGTCGAGCGCATCTGTCAATCAGCTACGTCGGCAGTACGTACTACCTTGAGCGGGGTTGGGTAGATTAGATCTAGGACTTAGGACGAAGGCTAAGGACCCAGAACCTTAATACATGAAAATGAAGCAACATTGGCGTAGATTCCAATATGACCGCGCGAGCGGCAAACAAGAACCGCGCGAGCGCAAAGTACGAAGCGCACTTGATCTCACCACCAAAAATTAATAAAAAACTCAACTCAGTGATTTAATCAACAATATTACAAACGATGACAAGTTTCTAAATGATGTACGCATGCATTGCCCTTTGGTAAGCTTGAAGAGATATCCACGCAATGTCGCGCTCGCGTCGGACGTTGTGAGCAAAACCATGCAACGTGTAGATGGCCTCCGCGCGCGCGGTACCGCCTCAATGCAGCGCGATGTTATGGGAGGGCGACCGTCAGAGCTTTGCACTCAGAACGGCGTGGTGGCCCGGTTCGGCCGGGAGCGCGCGATAGACACACCGATAAACACCTTCATATACCACAGTTTGCTTCCGCTCGAGCGGCGTGCGCGGGGCCAGATTGACTTCGACGTGACGCCGCGCTAGCTGCGATCGCGGATAAAGCGGTAAATCTCCGTGATGTCGGCGCCGGGCTTCGCTTCTATAAACCGCCGCCATAAATCAACGCACGCGGCCCCGATGGTGTCCGGCCCGTTGGTAGCCTGCACGCTCTCCAGATACAGTTTCAGGTCTTTCATAAAGAGCTTATTCTGGAAGGCAGCGTCATAGGTCTCGGGCAAGATACGGTTAGGAAACTTGTCCGCAGTCGCCGTGTTGCGGCCAGTCGAGACGTTGAGCACGTCAAGCATGGTCTTCATGTCGAGGCCCTGGGAAAGACCAAAACAAATCGCTTCGCTAGTCGCAGTCATTGCGATGGCGGACAGAAAGTTGTTAGCGAGCTTCATAACCTGGCCCTGACCCGCGTTAGTCCCCACGTGAAACGGGTTCTTCGATATCGCTTTCAACAGCGGCAGCAGTTCGTCAAAACGCTCCTTAGGGCCAGCCACCATCACCGAGATCGTTGCGGCCCTGGCGCCGGCGGCGCCGCCTGAAACGGGCGCATCGACATAGGCGATGCCAACTGCTTTGAGGCGCTCATGAACATCCCGCGCAGCCTGCACACCGATGGTGGACGTATCCACAACGCAGCGCGCAAGGCGCGAGTCGGCTTTGATAATTTCCTCGGCCACGCTGGCGCTGGCCGTGCCTTCCGGGAGGCTAAGAAAAATGATTCCTGCCTTTGCCGCCACCTCCCTCACCGAGGAGGCGACGACCGCGCCCGCTGGCGCGCGTTCCGGCGTGCCGGCGGCGTCGTAAGCGACAAGCGGGTGTCCGGCCTTGGCCAGGTTGGCCGCCATCGGACCACCCATATTCCCGAGGCCCACGAATCCGATCGGTGATTGATCTACCAAGCGCCACCTCCTGTGTCTGCGGTGAACAGCCTAAACGATGCCATTGCGCTGCAACGCCTGCAGTTCGACGTCAGAGAGACCCAAACGGCCGCCGAGTACCTCTTCGTTATGCGCGCCGACGGATGGTCCGGGCCAGTCGGTGCCGCCGGGGGTTTCACTCAATATCGGGACGATGGCGGGCAACTTGAGCGATCTGCCCTCGATATTTACCGCTTCGAAGAGGCCGCGGGCCTGGAAGTGCGGATCCTGCATCATGTCCTCGACGCTGTAGATGGGGCCCGCGGGCACGGCCGCCGCCGCCAGTTTTTCCAGCACCGCATTCGACGCCAACGTCTTTGTCCAGGCCGTGATCGCTTCGTCGATCTCGGCCTCATTTGCGACCCGGCCGCTGTTGTTCGCGAACCGAGGGTCCTCCGCCATGTCGGGCCGGCCAGCGGCACGCATCAGGCGCTGAAATATGGAATCCGCGTTGCCGCCGATCACGACGTACTTGCCGTCGCCGCAGATGTAAGTATTCGTCGGCGCGATGCCGGTCACGGTGGAACCCGAGGGCCCGCGCACGACGCCGGCGCCGTCATACTCCGGCACCACGGCCTCCAACATATTGAACACGGCCTCGTAGATGGCGACGTCGACGACCTGCCCGCGGGCGCCGGGCGCCTGCCGGCGCTCAATCACCGCGAGTAAGATTCCGAGGGCGGCATGCAGCCCCGCCAGTGTATCCCCCAAACTGAGGTTCGGCCGCACCGGCGGCGCTCCGGGGAGACCGTTCAGGTAGCGCAGTCCGCCGATGCCCTCGCACACCGCGGCAAATCCGGGGCGCGACGCATAAGGCCCGTCCTGACCGTAACCCGAGATACGGGCATAGATAAGACCGGGGTTGGTGGCCTTGAGGTCCGTGGGCCCCAATCCCCATCGTTCCATCGTCCCGGGCCGGAAATTCTCGATCAACACATCGGCGCCATCGGCTAGGCTTCGTGCCAGCCGGCGACCCTCGTCCTGGCGCAGATTGAGCGTGACGCACTTCTTGTTGCGACCGAGGCTGCGCCACCACAGCGACGTGCCGTTCTCCAACACGCGCCAGCTGCGCAGCGGATCGCCCTGGCCGGGCGGCTCGACCTTAATGACCTCGGCGCCGAAGTAAGCGAGAATGCTGCCGGCAAACGGTCCCGCGATCAGCTGCCCAAGCTCGAGTACGGTGATACCTTCAAGCGGTCGTGAGTGGTGATGCGATTGGCTCATGTTCCAAGGTTTCCATCAACAGCGCGTGTCGCCCGCGGGTAACGAACATTGTAGAGACGTGCCGCGCGTCTGCCAAAACAAAGGAGTGGTTCCATGGTCGAGCTCGACAGCATCAAGACGTCCGTCTGGCCCGAGCGGGTCACGATCATGGACGTGGGCCCACGGGACGGGTTGCAAAACGAGCCCTATATCCTCCCGACCGAGAAAAAGATTCGCTTGATCCAGGGCCTGGTCGATGCCGGGATTAAATGGATCGAGGCCACCTCGTTTGTCCATCCCAAGGCGGTACCGCAGATGGCGGATGCGGCCGAGGTCGTGACCGGGTTACCGCGGCGGGGCGATGTCCGGTATTTTGCGCTCATACCCAACGACAAGGGCTACGACCGCGCGCTGCAAGCGGGGATTAAACATCTGGTACTGGTGTTGAGCGCGACCGAGTCCATGAACCAGAAAAACCTCAACATGAGCGTTGCACAAAGCATGGCGATCGCCGAGCGGCTGCTGGCACGCGCACGGGGCGACGATGTCATGGTGCGCGTAGATATCTCGGTGGCGTTTGTTTGCGCCTACGAGGGGTTGACCGACCCGAACCAGGTCATCGCGCAGACTAACGAACTGCTCGCGATCGGTGCGCATCAGGTCTGCCTCGCCGACACCACCGGCCGTGCAAACCCGCAGCAGATCGCCGAGTTGTTTTCCGCTTTAAGACGCACGCATACAGCGGACCGCCTGGCGGCGCACTTCCACAACACCTTTGGCATGGCCGTGGCCAATACGGTAGCGGCGCTACAGCAGGGCGTCATGTTTTTCGATTCATCGATCGGCGGTCTGGGCGGATGCCCCTATTCGCCCGGATCGACCGGTAACACGCCGACCGAGGACCTCGTCTACCTGTTGGACCAAATGGGGGTGGAGACCGGGATCGCGCTGGAGAAGCTTTGCGATGTATCCGACTTCATCAAGACATTTTCCGGCAAACTGCCCCCGAGCGCATTCTACCGCGCCACCCGCGTCAAGCAGGCCTCTTGAGCCCGGTCCGCGACGCCTGTCCGCCGTAATCACATTCGCCGCAGCTTCGGATCGAGCACGTCGCGAAGCGCGTCGCCGAAGAGATTGAAGCCGAACACCGCGAGCGAGATAGCGAGGCCCGGAAAAATGGACACCCAAGGGGCGCTCTCGAGGAATTCCTCGGCCCCGCCTTTGAGCATCAAGCCCCAGGCCGGGGTCGGGTCCTGAACCCCCATGCCGAGGTAGGACAACACGGCTTCCAGCAGGATGGCCTGGCCGACGAAGGCCGTCAGCATGATGAGGTAAGGCGCCATGACGTTGGGCACCATGTGGCGCAAAATGATGCGGCCATTGCTGAAGCCCAGCGCCCGCGCCGCATCGACGTAAGGGATCTCGCGGATCGACAGCGCGCTCGAGCGCACCACCCGTGCGCATTGGGGAATGAAGGGTATGGTGATGGCGATAATCACATTCTCGGTACCGGGGCCAAGGGTCGCTACCACCACCAGTGCCATGATGATCAGCGGGAAGGCCATCACCACGTCGACGATGCGCTGGACGATGAGGTCGATGATCCCGCCAAAGTAGGCACTCGCCACCCCCAGAACCAGGCCGCCGGTGGCCCCAAGAAAGGCCGCCGTGAAGCCAATGGCGAGCGCCGTGCGCGCACCGTAGATGATGCGCGTGAGGATGTCGCGCCCAAACTCGTCGGTGCCCATCCAGTGCCAAGCGTTCGGCCCTTCTAGCATGTGCTCAAGGTCGTTCAACTCCGGGTCGTACGCCGAAACAACGTTCGCCAACGCCGCCGCCACCATCATGACGATTACGATCAATGCACCAGCCGCGCCTAGGGGTTGGCGACGACACAGGTCCCAGGTCTTCGCGACTAGAGATCTTTTCTCCTCTAGCTCATCGGTGATTACGGCAATCTCAGGCGTCGACATGATGGAAAACCCTCAAGCGTAACGGATACGTGGATCCAACCAAGCGTAGAGGATGTCTATGACCAGGTTGGTCAAGACAAAGATCAACACCACCAGCATCACCAGCTGTTGCGTCAGGGCGAAATCCTGGTTGCCCACCGCGTCCACGAACAGCTTGCCTAGACCGTTGAGATTGAAGACCTGCTCGGTGACCACCAGGCCTCCGATTAGAAACGCAAACTCGATGGCGATGATCGTAACCACCGGTAGCAGCGCATTCTTCAGCGCGTGTCGGTTGATGATGAGCTTCTCTACTAGCCCCTTCGCACGTGCCGTGCGTACGTAGTCTTCCCGCAGCACCTCAAGCATGGCCGAACGGGTCATGCGAGTCGCTACCGCCGAGTAGCGATAGCCGGTCGCCACGGCGGGCCAGATAAGTTGAGCGAGGTTGCCGAGGGGGTCCTCGAAGGGCGACACGTAGTTGATGGGCGGCATCCAGCCCGCCCCGAACAACTTCTGGGTCACGATCAGAAGTCCCAGAATGATCATGATGCCGAGCCAGAACGACGGGATCGCGATCCCAGCGATACTGAAGGTGCGCACCGCATAGTCAATCCAGGTATCCTGCTTGACGGCCGAGATAATGCCGAGCGGGATGGCAAAGGCGACAGCCACGAGGGTGGCCATGATGGCAAGCTGCAGCGAAAGCTTGAAGCGGAGGCCAATCTCGTACTCGATGGGCTGGCCGGTCCACATCGATTTTCCCAGATCACCGGTGAGGTAGCCGCCGACGAAATCGACGAACTGCGTTGCCAGCGGGTCGTCGAGTCCGAGCTCCTCTCGGCACAGCGCGATATCCCGGGGGTCGGCATAAAGGCCAGTACCGGCCAGGCGCACCTCGCAGACATCGCCCGGCAACAGGCGCAGCAGGAAGAATACGAGCACCGCCGCCCCGAACAGCGTCGGGATCATGAGCAATACGCGCTTAACAATGTAGGCGTACATAAGAGCGGGTAGAGATCGGCGCCCCGCCTTCGCCGGGCCGGGCGCCGGCCTCAGGCGTTTACATCATCGACTGATCCAGCCAGACGTTGTCGAGCTGCTGGTTGAGGTAGTGGCTCGGGGCGATCTTCCACCCCTTCACGTAGGCGCGGTGGGGGTTGATCTTGTACCACCACAGGGTGACACCCATGATAGCCTGCTCATCCAGCGCGCGCTTCTCGTATTGCCGCATGAGGCTGCGTTGCTCCTTTTCCGATGCGGCGCGTAGCAGCTTGTCGTAGATCGCCTCGAGCTCCGGGTCCTCGCACTGGCTGTAGTTGTTGCCGGCGCTGCAGAGGAACTTCGACACATCGGCGATCGGGTTGACGACCGACTGGCAGTTGAAGTCGATCGACACGTCGTTCTCGTGCGACTTGCGCAAGTTCGCGTAGAACTGCGGCGTCGGTCGTACGGTCTGCTTGACGTTCAGGCCGACTTGCTTCCACTGGTCGATGAGCCAGGTGCCGACCACCTTGTAGGGCTGATCGACGTCGCGGTTGTTATAGTCGATCGTAAGGTTGGATACGCCCGCCTGCACGAGCAGCTGCCTGGCCTCCTTGCGCGCCTTCTCGATGTCGGTACCGTAGCCGGCCAGCTGCGTTAGCTCCTCCTTGGTTGCCGCCAGCGGGTGGCCGGGGAAGACCGCGCCCCCCACCGTCTTCACGATGGCGATCTTCGACAGGTACTTCGACCCCTCCCAGCGATTGACCGCCAACGTCAGCGCTCGGCGCACCCTGGCGTCGTCGAAGGGCTTGCGCTTATGGTTCGGCGTCGCCAGCAACGAACAGTTCCAGTCGCTCTCCTGCACCTTGAGTTTGTCGCCCAACGCATTTACCAGGTCGTCGCGGGCCTTCGGCGGAAAGCCACGGAACTCGATGGCCGCACGATTGCCGCGGATCGCTTGAATGCGCACCGACATCTTCTTGGCCACTAGCGCCTTGAAGCCGTCTAGATAGGGCTGGCCCTTGTGATGGTAGTTGGGATTGCGCTTGCCCTCGACCAAGGCGCCCGGCTGGTGCTGGACGAACATGAACGGGCCGGAGCCGTTGACATTGTCCCTGTGCCAATTGTAGCCGTGCTCATCGAGGTCCTTCTTGGCGTAGATCCAGTTGTACGGCGTCGCCAGCGCCGGCAGGAAGGCACCCGATGGGAACTTCAGCTTGAAGACCACCGTGTGGTTGTCCGGCGCCGTAACCGACTCGACCATCTTAAAGAACGCCTTACGGGCACTGGGGATACCTTGGGGCGGAAAGATGATCTTTTTATAGGTCGCGACAACATCATGCGCCGTCAGCGGCGTGCCATCGTGGAACTTCACGCCCTTGACGAGCTTGAAGGTGTACTTGGTGTCGCCCTCGGTGGGTTTGGGGACCTTACCTTTGCACAGGTCACACACGAAATCCGAAGACTGCGGATCGTCGGGATTTACCCTGATCAGCACGCTGTACATCGGCGCGTAGGGGTGAATGGTGGCATAGGTGGTTTCGCGATGACCGTCCTTGGATGGCGACTCGCCGGCCACCACAAATTGGAGTATGCCGCCTTTCTGGGCTTTGGCCGCCGACACGGATGCAACGGCGCCCAGGCCAAGGGCGAACCCTATCACCATGGCGATGGCGATTCTTGGGTTGAAGCACTTCATATCTAATCCTCCTTACTCTTTGTGACAGTTATAATTGAAAAAACTTCACTATCCTTCTTCAACTCGACGTGGAAGACACCGTTTTCCGAGATGTCTTTTCCTTTCATATACGTTGCGGTGTTCGAAATCCCCGGAGAGGCCTATATTCCACGCATAGCTAAAGTTTTGCAACCGCTAGCGGCGCGCTCGCCGTCACACCTGGGTACAGGCCACCCAATGGCCCGGTTTCAGCTCACGCAGCGCCGGTAGGTCCAGGTGGCAGCTTTGCACCGCGAATTGGCATCGTGGATGAAACACGCAACCACTCGGTGGATTAATAGGGCTTGGTACCTCCCCCATGAGGATCTGATGCTTTCGCTTTGCCTCGACGGCGGGGTCCGGTACCGGCACCGCCGACAACAACGCCCGGGTGTACGGGTGCATGGGATTGGCAAAAAGCTCTTCGGAGTCGGCAAGCTCGACGACTTTGCCCAGGTACATCACCACCACCCGATCGCACAGGTGGTGCACAACGCTTAGGTCATGGGCGATAAACAGGTAGGTGAGATCGAACTCTTGGCGCAGATCTTCCAATAAGTTAATGACCTGCGCTTGGATTGACACATCGAGCGCAGATACGGCCTCGTCGCAAATAATAAAATCAGGGTTTAGGCACAACGCTCGCGCGATGCCAACACGTTGCCGCTGACCACCGCTCATTTCGTGCGGGTAGCGGTCCGCAAGCTTCGGGGATAGGCCGCAGATTGAAAGAAGTTCGGCGATACGCTTGCGCCGGCTCCTCGAGTCGGGTTCAACTCCGTG
>Ga0224508_10000394_pt1 | contig 43374 bp, 33 predicted proteins | sample SF_Jan12_sed_USG_4_FD_170157 | JGI IMG/M metagenome (GOLD analysis project Ga0224508, IMG submission 170157) | Sediment microbial communities from San Francisco Bay, California, United States - SF_Jan12_sed_USGS_21 | ecosystem: Environmental > Aquatic > Marine > Sediment | place: USA... | reverse complement strand
CAGCGGCGGCGGTGGTGGTGGCGCTAGCGAAAGTGATAGCGAATCGCAAGCTGCGGGCGGTGCAGCCGGCGGCGGTGCTGGTGGTGGCGGTAGTGCCGGCAGCGTTGGCGAGTTTCCCGAAGAGAGTGCCGAAGAACGTGCTGAACGCCTAGGTCGCGAGCTTGATGAATCGATCGGTGGATTTGACGAGACCTTGCAGGAAGAGCAACAGGATATTGCTTCGGTCGGTCGGGTTCTTGAGGGATTTGATACCGAGGGTGGCGGCGGTGAAGGATCCGGTGGGCTGATCAGTCTGGGCACACAGGCCGGATCGGCATCCGGCGGCCCCAACGAGGGCGGTTCAGTCGGCGGCAGCAAAGAAGCGCCGGCGATTGCGGGCGTGACAGATCAACAAATCGAGGAGCGCACGCCCGATGACATACCTGTTACTGTAGACGACGATATTGTCGCCCGACAATTACGCGAGGCTGCACTGACTGAAGAAGACCCAGTATTGCGTGAGCGTTTGTGGGATGAATATCGCAAGTACAAAGGCTTGTTGACGACTGACTGATTGATGACTGAAAACCAATGACACGAATAATACGGTTTGGATTTGCATTTTTTCTAATTGCGCTGAGTGGATGCTCGGTAAACGAGGTCATTACCGCGGACGAGACCAAACTGCTCACCTCCGCAGCGCCGAAGGACGAGAGTCAGCTCCTCGACGTAGGCATCATCGAGTTCGATGACGGCATACCCGAGAACAACAACCCGGAAAGCAGCCGCATATATGCACCGATTCGTAACGCCGAGTCCCGCTATCTCGCCTATCACCTGAAAAATACAATGCAGGGTACCGGCCACTGGGGTGCCGTCCGCGTCATTCCATCGGAAAACGCTTTTACAGACGTCATCGTAAATGCGCGGATTGAAGAGTCCGATGGCGAGTTCGTCGAACTAGACGTTACAGTTACGGACATCAGTGGGGAGGACTGGTACACGAGACGCTATGAAACGCAAACCGGCATCTCGTCGTATTCCGAGCATCGGGATCGCCGGCAAGATCCCTATCAAAAAGTGTTCAACGAAATAGCCAATGATGTGCACGCGTTCGTTGAAACATTGCCTGAAGATTACGTGCAGAATCTGCAACAGATTTCGGAACTCAAATTTTTTGAAGACATGTCGCCGCAGTCTTATGGCGAACATCTACAGACCGATAAGAAAGGACTGGTAACGATCAACCGCTTGCCGGCCGAAAACGATCCAGCCGTACATCGCTTACGACAAATTCGCGAACGTGACCGTCTGGTTGTCGATATGTTGAACGAGCACTACGCAAATTTCTATTATGGCATCGCGATCCCGTACCACGCGTATCGCAAGGCGTCCCGCGAGGAATCCGTAAACTATCGGCAAGTGAAACGGTCGGCTGCGCTGAAGACACTGATGGGTGTTGTCGTACTAGCCGGTTCGATGCAGATGGATACCCAGGATTCGAGCTACTCGAAGCAGCGAATGAAAAGTACGGTGCGGAGCATTGGTATTGGCGAGGGCCTAAACGCGATCGTCGCTGGCATTACCCGACATACCGAAGCATCAATTCACGTCGAAGCGATCGAAGAACTGTCCGAGTCTTTCAGTTCAGAGGCGGCACCCATGGTCGTGTCGATCGAAGGACAGGCCAGACGCCTTACCGGCACGGCGGCGGCACAATACGAGTCATGGCGCAAACTCTTGCGCGACATATACGAGGCTGAAACAGGATTTACAGGGTCGGTAGAGGTCGGCGCGCCAATGCGTGCGCCAGAAACCGCAGAATAATCAGTTGATCGTCAATGCGTGAACTCAAGAGCGGGACTCAGCTCGCCAACCGGTACACGATCGTACGAAAACTCGGTGCCGGTGCGACCGCCGAAACCTGGCTCGCAAACGACCGGCTAACCGGTACGTCGGTTGTTCTCAAAATCAGCGTCAACCCAGACCTCGACGCAGAAATTCTAAGACGCGAATGGCAGCTAAGCATCCGTTTAGTGCACGCACATATTGTGCGCGTGTTCGAATTTCACGATGACGCGGACGGCGCTTTCTACAGCCAGCAATTCATCGACGGCCCCGATATTAGCGTGCTTTGCGGAGCGACACTCGAGAACGTGCTGGCACCTGTCGCATTGATAGCAGATGCATTGCGCTATGCTCACGGAAAAGAGCTTGTGCATCGTGACATCAAGTCGAGCAACATTTTGCTTGATGCGAATGGCGCACCGTATCTGATCGACTTTGGTGTTGCGGCGACGCCGACAGACCCAGTTGGTGGTGGTTCGCTGATTGCCGCAAGCCCACAGCAGCTCGACGGCGATGTCGCGATGCCGGCAGATGATATTTTTGCGCTCGGCGGCCTGGTTTACGAACTCGTCAGCGGTCGTTCGCCGTATTCGTCCGCAAATACAGCAGCGGACATCCGCTCGCGGGTGCCGCCACCAGTCACAGCGGCTGACGGCAGCGTGATTCCAGCATCCATTCAACAGCTCGTCGCAAGTATGTTGGATAAAGACGCGTCACGCCGACCGGATGCCGCGACGGTCATTGCCGCGTTGCGCGATGCCGGCGTGCAGCCTGGGCCAGCACCTTCTCATCTCGTCGGCGGAGTACGTGCCGTCGGCGACGAAGTGATCGAATCGGATTCGAAAATACGCAGGGCACGTGGGCACGCTACGCCTGCCGCTGTCGATGTCGTCGCCGATCGCAGCGGGCTCAGCGCGCGTGTTGTAGGCATAAGCCTCTCGGTGCTGGTCTTGCTGCTGCTCGGCGTCATATTTCTGTTGCCTAAGAGCATCACACAGAACGGCGTCGAACCACATATAGACGCCGGCACCGCAAGCGATACGGTCGAACAGAGCGCCGATTCTGCAGCAGCCAGCGATGACACGGTGGAGCCTCCGCAACGCGACGAGCGAGTTCAGACGCGCGAAGCCGCTGAAGTGGTCTTGGGACGATTGCTCGCAAAGACGCGCACGCTCGAGGGCCGTGCGGTGCAACGCTGGGGAGGGTTGCCGTGGAAACGGGGTGAGGAGGCCTATAAGGCCGGCGATGCGGCCTATCTTGCGCGCGACTACGAAACGGCGGCAAAAAAATATGCCGAAGCAATCGAGCACGTCGATCCGCTGCTTGAGCAGGTTGATGCGGTATTCCGAACGACACTGGCGGATGCAGAGCAGGCGCTCGAAAATGCCGACGCCCTGGAAGCGGTGCGGCTGTACGAACTCGCGGTCGCAATCAGCCCGAACCACGCTCGGGCCAAGGCCGGTCTGCTGCGTGCGCAGAATCTCGACACGGTTCTTGCGCTAACAGAGCAGGGCCTGGCGCTCGAGCGAGAGCTCGAGCTCGATGCCGCACGGCAGAGTTTCGAACAAGCAATCGAGGTTGATCCCGAATGGCGGGTAGCTGCTGACGGACTCGAACGCGTCCTCGGCACCATCAATCAAATGCAATTCGATTCGCGCATGACCGAAGGCTTGATGGCGCTTGCAGACGGTGACTACCTGACTGCGCGTGCCGCGTTTCGTCGGGCACAGGAACTCAAGCCAGGCTCGCCGGATCCGGCCGACGGGCTGTTACAGGTCGATCAGGGCGTACGGCTTAATAACATTGCGGTGCTGAAACGTGAGGCACAATCTCTCGAGGCCGGTGAACGCTGGCAGACCGCTACGGATGCGTACCAGAGTATTCTTGAACTCGACAGCAATTTGACCTTTGCCCATGAAGGCGTCGCGCGTGCGACCCGCATGGAGCAACTGCATCAAACGCTGCAGGGCTACATTGATGATCCTGACGTTCTGAGTTCGCCGCGCACTATGCAAAACGCGACGCAGCTGGTGGTCGATATCACTCGCATGCCGGACATTGGCCCACGACTGGCATCGCAACGTGATGAGCTGTCGCGCCTTCTAAAGCGTGCGGCGACGCCGCTGACTGTGCAGCTTGTCAGTGACAATGTGACCGACGTTTCAATCTACAAAGTTGGTAAACTCGGCGCGTTCGGCACGACCGAATTATCTTTAAGACCGGGAACCTATGTCGCGGTTGGCAGTCGGCCAGGTTACCGGGATGTTCGTTTGGAGTTTCGGGTTGCGCCCGAGATCGATATGCAGCCAGTCGTTGTTCGCTGTGAGGAAGCAATTTGAGGTTCGACCACCTTTACATCAGGGACGTCGAGGGCGAACGACGCATAACGACCGCTGAATTGCCGCTTAGAATCGGTACTGGTACGGATTCGGATCTTAGACTGCCCGGCCCCGGCGGAGGTCCGGTCATTCTGCTGGATATTCTCGACGGTGCACCGTTCGTGCAACCGGTCGGACGTGACAGCTCGGTATCGCTGAACGGCGAACCGCTGCGCACCAGTCAGCGCCTCAACGACGGCGACGAACTTGGCTTTTACGGCACTCGTTTGCGGGTTTCTGCAAGCGATCGACTGGTGTTAGCCGTGCGGCTGGAGGACAGCGCCTATGTGACTCAGCCGCCCGAGCTTGATGTTTCGGCCGACGTCGCCGCGGAAGAAGCGATAGCCCCGGCGGCATTTCGTCGCGCCGCCGACACACGTGCAGCTGCGGTTGACAGTCATCGAAGTCCGCTGCGCACAATCGTAATTGGCGGTCTGCTGGTGCTCGGCCTCGCCTCATACCTGTTGTTCACGGCAAAGTCGGTCCAGTTCGTAATCGATCCCGAAGATCCTGATGAAATTTCCATCAGCGGCGGCTGGTTTCGATTGCCGCTCGGCGACCGTATTTTGTTGCGTGAAGGCGAATATTCGTTGAATGTCAGTAAAAGTGGTTATTACGATGTCATGCAGGCATTCGTCGTCGATGACGAACCCACCAAGACCATCGGCGTCAGCATGCGCAAATTGCCAGGTCGGATTACCGTAACCACGAATCCACCAGTTGATGCGACTGTGTCGATCAATGATTCTCATATCGGGCCCGCGCCGCTCGGCCCAATCGAGCTGCAACCTGGCGAACACAGCATTAGTGTTCGTTCGGAACGATTTCTGCCGTTTGTCGACATCATCAGTTTTCCGGGCCTCGGTCGTGATGAGGTTCTTAATGTGCAGCTTGTGCCACGCTGGGCCAATGTCAGCATCAATTCGGAGCCCACAGAAGCTGTTATCTATGCCGGCGCGAAACAGATCGGTATCACGCCGGCGGTGATCGAGTTGTTCGAAGGTACGCATCAGCTAACGGTCGTTCGTGAAGGCTTCAAGGCGTGGGACGGCTCGGTCACTGTCGAACCGAATGTCGAGCGAGAGCTGCCGCTGATTAAACTCGAAGAGGCCGACGCGAAATTACGGGTCAATTCGATTCCGCGCGGCGCAAATGTCATGGTCAACGGCCGTTATCGTGGCCAGTCGCCACTGACGCTTGATCTTTCGCCCGAAGTTAGCTACGAGATCGGCTTGTCCAAGGCCGGTTACGGCACGACAACACGCAAGGTGCGACTGCAGTCGGCCGCGAGCGAATCCATTACGGTGGACTTGTCGGCGCGCACCGGCACAGTGACGGTAAATGTATCGCCAGCGAGTGCGACGGTTTATGTCGATGGCCGTTCACTCGGTACCGGCACGACAACACTGCGGCTGAGTTCCGCTCCGCATCGTATCGAAGTCAGAAAATCTGGTTACCAGACTTGGTCACGCAACGTCACGCCGCGCCCCGGGTATCCGCAAACTCTGTCTGCGATTCTTCGCTCAGACGAGGCGGTTGCGCAGTCGAAAATAGAGACTATGGTCGAATCCGTGGACGGTAAGAAGCTCAGGCGTATCGAAGCTGGCACGTTTATGATGGGCGCATCACGCAGCGAACAGGGCCGTCGAGCGAACGAAGTTTTAGTGCCGGTGACGATCACATCGCCGTTTTATATCAGCACCCATGAAATTACGAACAAGGACTTTGGGGCGTTTTTGGCTTCGCACGATTCCGGCTCTGCCGAACATGCGGCATTGGCCGGCGATTCGAACCCGGTTGCCAATGTCTCGTGGTCGCAAGCGGCGCAATACTGCAATTTCCTTAGTTCCCGCGAGGGTCTCGAGCCGGTTTACGAAGATCGATTTGGCGAGTTCGAGCCAATCCGGCCATTACCGAATGGCTATCGCCTGCCGACAGAAGCTGAGTGGGCGTGGGCAATGCGGTATGCCGGCGCTAAGTCTGCGACGAAGTTCAGCTGGGGCGAGCAGTGGCCGCCGCGCCGCGATGCGGGCAATTATGCGGATCGATCCGCCGCTAATATCGTAACGACGGTACTCTTAGGCTACGACGATGGTTTTGCATCGACGGCACCGGTCGGGAAATACCCGGCCAATGCGCTCGGTCTGTACGATGGTGGCGGCAATGTTGCCGAGTGGGTCAACGATTTTTACACGGTACCGACGCCCGGCATCACTGAGCCGATTCGTGACCCGCTTGGGCCGGAGAGGGGCACCAGCCACGTTATTCGCGGCTCAAGCTGGAAGCATGCTGGAATCACCGAGTTACGTCTCAGCTATCGAGACTACAGTGACGAGTCAAGAACTGATGTCGGTTTTCGCATCGTCCGCAACGCTGACTAAGGCTGCCGACGCAATTTAATGAGACAATTCATGCTGGCGGCGGTCAAACTCAGATGAGTTTGCGCTTATCGATTTGGCGACGGAGGCTCGCGTTGCGCCGAATATTGAAAATCCTGGCTGTATTACCCATAGCGCTGTTGTTGAGCAACGCGGGCCTGACGCAAGATGACAGCGCCCCGGAGGCTGACCCCAATAACGTTGATCCTGCGGCCGATGCCGCCGAAGTGACTGACGAAGTGACCGACGACGACTCCGACGTCGTCGAGACCGATGACGAAAGCTATCTGGACATCGAAAATGACGACTTTCGGCCGAGTGAGGAAATCCCGGCCGACCAATCCATTACGTTTCCGACCGACATCTAATTTCAGGACTGACTTGCGACGATGAAGAAAAAAAACATACCGATTGAATTTGTCTTTCAGCTGTTCGCTTTAATCATCGCGATTATCATCGTGCATGCGTTTTATGTATCGGTCGTTCGGCCAAATGCGACGCAAATTATCGAAGAACAAAACATTGCTGCTGCTGCGGACCCCGGCTTTGTCCGTGAGCGTCGAATCTGGGTGTTGATCAAAGATTTCGAGCAAGAAGCTTGTTTCATCCTGGGGATTTGGGCGCTCGCAATCATGGGTTACAAATTCGTCATTATCATGGGTGAGCGGCGTTTGCTCGACGTTGATCTCGTACCGGTTGCGGACGGGATGCGTATTCTTCCGGAGGATACTCGGGAATTCGCACGTCAGGTCCAGGCACTACCGGCAGACCGCCGCCAATTGTTATTGCCACGCGCACTGCTAAATGCGTTGCGGCGGTTCAACTCGACTCGCAATATACAAGATGTGTCAGCCAGCACGCATACGATTTGCGAGTCCGAAGCTGAGCGCCTCGAGTCGGAACTCTCGATGATTCGCTATATTTCTTGGGCAATTCCGTCGATCGGTTTCATCGGCACAGTCAGGGGTATCGGTGAAGCGCTCGCACAGGCAGACAAAGCCGTGCAGGGTGATATCGCGGGCGTTACGCAGAGTCTTGGCGTCGCATTCAACTCGACATTCATCGCGCTGTTGATCAGCATTTTTCTAATGTTTCTTGTACATCAGCTGCAGCTTTTGCAAGAACGGCTTGTGTTCGACAGCGAAGCATACTGTGATGACAAGTTGATTCGCCATATGAAGGCGGACTGACCGTTCGGGTTAAGCAGACGTGAGCATACTGGCCGCCGACATTAATGACGCTGGGATCACAGTGCTCAGCGATGATGCGATCGTCTACCGTGAGCCGGGTATCGCATTGCTGGACGATAGTGGGCTGACGACCGGCAACGAGGCTTTGAGTAGCTCGCGCCTCAAGCCACGCCGTATTCATGCGGATTTTTGGTCGGGACTGAGTACCGAAGCGCTGCCCGATCGTCGCTTTCATCATCTGTCGGCCGCCGATCTTGCAAGCCGCCAAATTGAACAGCTTTGGGCGGCTGCGTCTGGCAAGGGCGATCGCCTTGTCGTCGCCGTTCCCGCGTACATGAATAACGACAATCTGGGTCTCTTCCTAGGTATCTGCGATGAACTTGGCGTACCAGTCGTGGCGATGGTCGATGCCGCCGTCGCAGCGACTCGGCACCAGTACAGAAACGCGATTCCTGTGCATGTCGACATGAGCCTGCATTCAGCTCTGTTGACCCGTGTGCTGCAGTCAGGCCAGGCGCAGGTTGATAATTCGGCGGTTGTCGAGGACAGCGGCCTGTTTGCATTGTACGAGGCATGGATTCAAATTATTTCTGAAGCGTTTGTACAGCAGTCCCGATTCGATCCCTTGCACACGGCAGAAACCGAGCAAGTCTTGCTCGATCGGCTGCCGGGCTGGCTTGCAGACGCATCGGCCGGCCGTACGGTTGCGCTCGATATCGAGTATCAGGGCATCGGCCATCATGCAGAAATAGAGGCACTGTCGCTGGTTGCCGCCGCAGCACCGGTTTATCAACGAATAGTGAGTCAGTTGCGCACCTTGTATCGCGCAGATGAAACGCCCGCGATTCAAATAACAGACCGCGCGGCTGCGCTGCCAGGTCTAGCCGAGATGTTGAAGGCGCGTGTTGGCGGCGAAGTTTATTTGCTCGAAGCGGCGGCAACCTCGCGTGGACTGCTGTCTCGCTGTCGCAATATGCAGGGTGGCGGGCAAGTCAAGCTGATAAGGCAACTGCCGTGGGATCAAGCGCCAATAGAAGTCATCACTCCTGAAACGGCGACCGATGGCGGTCGGCCAACGCATATACTTTTTGAGCATACGGCGTATACGATCAGCGATCGTGAACTCAACTTGGGGTCCCAATCAGTTAGCGGCGAGCGTTGGATTGATTTGCAGGAGACGATGCCAGGTGTATCGCGTAAGCATTGTTCGCTGCAATTTGAGAACGGCCAATGCGTGGTTCGGGATTTTTCACGATACGGAACATTCCTGAATGGTCACCGACTTGACGAATCTGCCGTATTGCAAGTCGGTGATCTGCTGCGATTGGGAACGCCGGGTTTTGAACTGCGGCTAATCTCGGTGGAGAGTAGCCGTGGCGCGTAGGCGGCGCGAAGCGCAGGTTTTCAGCATGTCGTTCCTCGACTGTATGAGCTGTGGTTTCGGTGCGGTTATCTTATTTTTTATGATCATCAACGCGCAGGTGAAAGAGACGACCGAGCGGGATCCGACCAAATTAATGGCGGAAACGACCAAGCTGGAAACCGAAATTCTTGAGGGTCGCAAGAATATGGTGTTTGCGCGCAATACGATTGAGGAACTTGACGACCGCAAACAAACTGCGGAAGGTCAGATTGCGCAAATCATCGCGTTGATTGAAGAGCTGCGTGCAGAATTGTCGCGCTACGACAAAGATACGCTTGCGAAGATCGAACGTGTCGAGCAGCTGCAGGCGGACATTAGGTCGTTAGAGGAGGAAGTGGAGCGCCTACTCAAGCTTGCCGAAGAAGACGAGGCTGAAGGGCAAAAAATTCGAGACTTCGATGATCAGGGCCAGGGTTCGCGCCAGTATCTGACCGGTTTGAAACTCGATGGCCGGCGTACGTTGATTCTAGTCGATCGCTCAGCCAGCATGCTCGACGATACGATCGTCAATATCATTCGACGCCGCAATATGTCGGACACGGAAAAACTTCGATCCGTGAAGTGGCGCCAGGTCGTCGCCAGCGTTGACTGGTTGACCGCGCAAATTCGCCCTGGATCCGAATTCCAAATTTACATGTTCAACAATACCGTGGAGCCGGTTATTAAAGGCAGTTCCGGTAGCTGGCTGAACGCACAGGACAACACTCAACTCGACGAGGCGGTGCGCGTATTGCGCGGCACGGTGCCGCATAGCGGCACCAATATGCACGCTGCATTTGCTGCCGCGCGCGAACTCGATCCGCGACCAGACAACATCATATTGCTTGCCGACGGTTTGCCGACGATGCAGGATGTGACGACGAATCGCACTACGGTTACGGGTCGACAGCGCGTACGAATGTTCGGCGACGCAATGCGGGAACTGCCCGGAAACGTGCCGGTCAATATACTGTTGTACCCACTGGAAGGTGATTATGAAGCGCCAATTCTTTATTGGACGTTGGCGTACCAAACCGGCGGTTCGCTGATCAGTGTAAGTCGGGACTGGCCGTAGTGTGCTGCCGATTGGATAAAGCGAAATGAGACGCCGTCGAAACGTAGAAGCCTTCAGCCTGTCGTTTCTCGACTGCATCTGCTGTGGTTTCGGTGCGATTATTCTGTTGCTGGTGCTGAGCAAGATCTACGAACCGGTCATTATCGAGAAGACACAGGAAGATCTGGAAGCGTTAATCGCGCTGCTGCAACAGGAGCTCTTTGATATTCGCGGTGAGACCGCTATTTTGAACCGAGACCTGCAGTCAATGCGTGTGCAAACCTCAAACTCAGATCAAAGGCTCGCGCGACTGGCGGGAGAGCTCGATACGGTTCAAGGCCAGTACCAATTGTCGCAACAGCAGTCCGATCAGCTTTCCGATGAGGGCCAGTTGCGCGTCGCCAAGCAACGCTTGACCGAAGAGATGATTCGCTTGCAGCCGTATTACCGTGCTGCCGACGAAGATGCCGTTGCTGGTATTCCGGTCGATAGTGAGTACGTGATCTTCATCGTCGACACATCCGGCAGTATGCACCAGTTCAACTGGGGCCGTGCCATCGACAAAATTACTGAAACGCTTGACGTCTATCCGGAAGTCAAGGGTATTCAGATCATGAACGACAACGGCAAGTACATGTTTCAGCAATACGCTGGCAAGTGGATACCGGATACGCCAGGTCGTCGCCAAGCCATTGTTAATACGATGCGAACATGGCGGCCGTTCAGCGACAGTAATCCAGCCGACGGTATTATTTATGCGATAAACACGTTTTGGTCGCCAGACAAAAAAATCAGCATTTATGTCTTTGGTGATGAGTTCACAGGCAATTCCGTCGAGAGAGTGATCAATCAGATCGATGTCGTCAATGCCCATGGTCCTAGCGGGGAGCGGCTCGTACGTATACACGCGGTCGGCTTTCCATTGCTTGGCGTTGGTGGCGGTATTCCGCCGTCGGCACGCCAGTTCGCACAGTTGATGCGAATCATGTGCGACCGCAATGGCGGCACATTTGTTGCCTTGAACAGCCGGGACTGAACGGTCGCAGCCGTTCAAAGCAACAACAGCGCCCCGCCATAATTCGTCATATTTGATCGCTGACGCTGCACGATGCGGGCTCCTTCGCACCGCAATTCGCACGTGTAATGGAATCCAACAGAGGCCGAGGTGGCCTTTTATTAACGGAGGACATTTCAATGCGAAAATTAATCTGGACGATTACAGCTACCAGCTTGGCCTTAGCCGGTCTGGCTACAGCAGCACCGACTGCACATGCCGAATCGACGTCGAAGGAACAAACCATCGGTATCGGCACCGGCGGCGTTATTGGTGCAGTTGCTGGAGGACCTGTCGGTTTGATCATTGGCGCGGCTATCGGCGCAAAACTTGGCGACGCGCTGTATCGCAAGGATACAGAGATCGACTCGCTGACAAGCTCGCTCGATGACTCCCGCGGCACTATCGACAATCTCGAATACGATGTGCGTGAGTTAAAGACCGATTTTGAGACTGTCACCGCTGAACTCGAACAAGTCGAGCGAGTGTCCCGACCAGAACTGGTCAGCCTGATGCAGGCGGGAATCGCGATGGACCTTTTGTTCCGTACCGACGAACACGTACTTGCGGATACAACCGGCGGCCGCCTTAACGAGCTGGCACAAACACTGTCCACAATGCCCGACATTCAAGTTCAGCTCGACGGCTTCGCCGACGAACGTGGTAATTCCGATTACAACCAGCAACTATCTGAAAAGCGCGTGCAGTTTGTGCGCGAACAACTGATTGCCGCTGGAATCGATGCTGGTCGGATTAGTCATACGGCACACGGCGAAGCCCCAGCTCAGGATGATTCTGTGGACAGTTTTGCGCTGGAACGTCGCGTTAGCGTCAAGCTGTTCATCGATGAATCGCCGGCTTTCGCGTCGAATCCTGACTAGAATTTGCGATTAGTGCAACCCGAATCCTTGCACCCCCGCGACTCTTTCTGAGTCCCCGCTTAGCCCGGTCGGGTTACCCGACCGGGCTTTTTTTGCGCCGGCTCGGACGCGGTGCAGTACCGACTGCTACTATGTGGGTCATGACTACCGATCTTGCGTCCAAGACTTGCAAGCCCTGCGAAGGCGGCGTCAAGCCGTTGACGCGCGAGCAGTCTGCGAAGCTGCTTGCGGCGTTGCATCCGGACTGGGAGATTAGCAGTGACGGTCTCGAAATTTCGCGGCAATATGATTTCCCCGCCTATAGCCGCACGCTTGGATTCGCGAATGCGGCTGCCTGGATTGCAATTTCCGAGGGTCACCACCCGGTATTAACCGTCAGTTACGGCAGTTGCGAAGTCAGTTACACCACTCACGCGATTAATGGCCTTAGCGATAATGATTTTATCTGCGCGGCGAAGACTGACCGTCTGATCAACACCGCTGAATGATTAATATTGACGACGTCGAAGCCGCCGCCGTTCGTCTTGACGGCATTGCGGTCCGAACACCGCTGATCGAATCCACAGAACTCAACGAGATTGCCGGCGGTCGTGTATTAGTCAAACCCGAATGCTGGCAACGAACTGGTTCTTTCAAAATCCGTGGTGCCTACAATCTAATGAGTCAGCTTACGCCCGAACAGGCGGCTCGTGGCGTTGTCGCCTGGTCATCCGGGAATCATGCGCAGGGCGTCGCTTGTGCTGGCCGGCTGCTCCGCATCAAAACTGCGATCGTTATGCCCGAAGATGCGCCGCTGGCAAAACTTGAAAACACACGCCTGCTTGGCGGTGAGGTCATTACCTACGATCGGTACACGGGAGACAGGGAAGCGATTGCGCGCGAGATCGCCGCCGAGCGCGGCGCCGAACTCGTGCCATCCTACGACCACGGTCACATCATTGCCGGGCAGGGCACCGTTGGTTTGGAAATTGCGGAGCAAGCGGTTGAACTCGACATCACGCCGGAGCAGGTACTGATTTGCTGCGGCGGTGGTGGCCTGACGGCGGGTTCGGCCGTCGCATTGCGCGCGCGTGTTCCTGGCGTGCGCGTGCACACCGTCGAGCCTGAGGAATTCGACGATACTGCGCGGTCCCTTGAACGAGGGCGGCGTGTCAGCGTATCGCGCGACGCTCGGTCAATCTGCGATGCGTTGCTGGCACATACGCCGGGACGAATGACGTTTGAGATCAATCGGGAACTTACCGAGCCCGGGTTGACCGTAAGCGATGATGAGGTGCGTAATGCAATGCGCTTCGCGCTGCGTAATTTTAAGCTCGTTGTCGAGCCGGGTGGCGCGGTGGCGCTGGCCGCGGTATTGAGCAGGAAAATTGAGACGGCCGGAACGACCACTGTGGTCGTGTTCAGCGGCGGCAACGTCGATGCGGATCTGTTTGCGGCGATTCAGGCGGAGTCAAGCTGAGGTTTGGCGAGCGCCGCTGCGCCCAGCACTGGTCGTTTCGCTCTACTGCTAATTTCAAGCGCACGCCGTCGGCGCTCCTCCCAGCCGTCGAGCCATTTGACGATGCGGTCGACTTGCTCGACGTCCGGCCGGACCCGAGATGGCTGCATTTCGTGAATACCGATGCCTTGTTCGGCTGCGTGTACAAAGTTCTGGCTGTCGCGGAGGACGGCAATAATGGGAATGCCGAGCGAATCCAGGAAGCGCATCAGTCGTGCAAAACTCTTCGTGTTTTTACGAGTGCGGTTGGCGACGACGGCCAACTTGCGGTCATTACGGTTGACCTTGGCAACCAGCAACAGATCGGCAATGCATCGCGATGCGGCGTGAATATCCATCGGCGACGGCAGAACCGGTACCAGAATACTCGTTGAGTCGCGCGTCAGCTCACGTAAGTTGTCATGCGATAAGCCGGCCGCTGAATCGACAATGAGGTTTAACGTATCGTTTGGCACGCGTAGCTGCCAGCTACGGGTGGCTTGCATGTTCTTTCGGTACGCAGCGATGCCGTGGATCTCCGGCAAATTCGAATCGCGGCGGTCGAGCCACGCCATGGTTGAGGCCTGTGGGTCAAAATCCATTAAGGCGGGCGCGGTGCCGCGTCTGGCGTAACAAGCGGCAATATTGGTCGCGAGCGTTGACTTGCCGCAGCCCCCTTTGGGATTGAGGATGACGATCTTATTGCGATTATCGCGTTGCGGCGTATTGATCATCGGGCCAATAAAACGACATCTACCTCCAGAGTCTTATACTGTCACTCATGGCGCAGTCCAGTTCAATGCGCCAGTTCACATAATAACGGACGCCGGGGGTATTAGAAAAGCCCTTTAAAAACGGTCATTTGCTGTGACCGTTGGCTAATGCATGCGGCGAGCGACGACCAAGTCGTTCGGCATGTCAGCTCGATGGCGGGTAGGTATCGAAGCTGGGAACGTCGTTTGCCGCACAGGACCATTCAACCCGAGAGCCCTGGAAGATACGTCGCTCGGGGCGAATTCCCGGGTCGTTATCGAGCGTGCCGGCAGGTATGACGGCAATACTATTGTCCGGCGCCACCCGCGGCATCAGACTGCCACACACACTGCAAAACACCGTCGCGAATCGTTTCGCCTCAGGTACCTTATAGCGTTTAAGGAGATCTTCACCGGCGGTCCAGCTCACTGATGTCGGTTTCATAATGATGTTAGTCGCATGTCCGGTGCCGGACGCTTTGCGGCAGCGCTCGCAGTGACAATGATTGAAATGCAGCGCATCTCCGCTGATCTCATACGCAATGGACCCGCAGAGGCAGCTCCCGGACAGGTGTAAGTTGCTCATGTGTTTCCTCGTTGTCCGTTCGACGACACCGTCGTCGTTGCCGTCAATCTCGATGAAGACGTTAATGTTGGCAACGGCGAACAATGTTCGTCGGTTGACGAGTTCGTCTAGAACATTTCGCTGGGGCCGGGCTTATTGTCGGCGGCGTTTGCCGAACTCTTGTCGCGGCTCTTGATAAAATCGCCAGTAATCATCTTGTCGTAACCGAGCCCTGGCCCAACCATCGGATAGACGCCGGCATCAGGGTCGATGATAACTTCCAGAAAAGACGGGCCGTCATACCTCATAAATGCTTTAACGACGCTCGGTATGTCTTGTTTGCGCTCGAGTCTCTTCGCAAATCCAAAGCCATCCGCCTCGGCTGCTTTAACAAAATCTTTGCTGTGTAGAGACTTGTCGCTGCCCGACATGCGGCTGTTGTAATAGAGCTTTTGCCATTGCCGCACCATGCCATCACCGTAATTATTTAAAACGATTACTTTAATTGGCAATTTGTAAGTCGTCGCAGTTTCGAGTTCACCGATATTCATGCGAATACTCGCATCGCCATCGATGTCGATAACAACACGGTCCGGAGCTGCGAATTGCGCACCTATCGCCGCCGGCAAGCCGAAGCCCATAGTCCCCATGCTGCCGGAGGTCAGCCAGAGCCTGGGTTCTCGATAATCGAAATATTGCGCGGCCCACATTTGATGTTGGCCGACGCCTGTCGAAATTATCGCCTCACCTTTGGTGAAACGGTTTACTTCCTCAATGATCGCGTAGGGCTGAATTAGCTCGCAGTCGCGGTCGTAGTTCAGACAATAGGTTTTCTTCAGATCGGCAATATGTTCGTGCCATGCGCCGAACGATTTTTCGAAGTCGATGCGTTTGCCATAGGCAAGCATCGTCTCCAGATCACGCTTCAGCACGCCAACCTGATGCCAGTTGACGCGCTTAACCTTGCCAATCTCTGCGATATCGACGTCGAAGTGCGCGATGTCCTTCGCGTTCGGCGCAAACTTCGTTGGATCGCCGGCGACCCGATCATCAAACCGCGCACCGATCGCAATCAAAAAGTCACAGTCCTCGACAGCGTAATTGGCCGAAGCAATTCCGTGCATGCCAAGCATATGCAGCGCTAGTGGGTGCGTTGTGTCGCTCGCGCCAAGCGCCATTAGTGTGGTTGTCACCGGAATACCGTACTGTTTGGCAAGATGGCGCATCTGTTTGCTTGCATTGCCGTTGATGACGCCGCCGCCGGCATAAATCAGCGGTCGCTCTGATCGGGCGAGCATTTCGAAAAATCTTTTGCAGGTATCGTCGCTTAGGTGATTGTTCACCACGGCATCCAAGCGACGTTGATAACCAGGCATCGGCAATTCGCCGTGGCCTTTGTATGCACCTTCCCAATTTTGCACGTCTTTCGGTACGTCAATGACGACTGGGCCGGGCCTGCCAGTGCGGGCAAGTTTGAAAGCACTGCGCATCGTATCTTCAATACGTTGCGGATCAGTGACCAAAAACACGTGCTTTGCAACTGCGCCCATGATTGCCGAGACGGGTGCTTCCTGGAACGCGTCCGTGCCAATCGCGTTACGCGGTACTTGTCCACAGATGACCACGATCGGCACCGAGTCGGCCATGCAATCGCGCACGGGCGTTACCGTATTTGTTGCGCCGGGGCCCGATGTCACCAATGCGACGCCGACCTTGCCACTGGCCCGCGCGTAGCCTGCCGCCATGAAGCCAGCACCTTGCTCGTTTGCAGGCACCACTAGAGGCATAGCAGCCTTTCCGTCCGCGCCGCGGTGCGTGTCGTTATAGCGAAAGACCGCGTCATAGGTAGGTAGGATCGCGCCACCGGAATAGCCGAATATCGTGTCGACACCCTCATCTGCAAGCACCTGCACGACGATATCGGCGCCCGTCATCGCGGCTCCCGACAGCGGGTGTTTGCTCAGATTTGCGGTGTGGCCGTCGGTACGCAAGCTGTGCTCAATTTGGTGTTAATAAATCGGCTAAGTGCCGGATTTTCGGCGAGTGTTTACCAATTCCTTGTGCATTGCAATACTCGCCTGAGTACGCGACCATCCTCGCTTATTGCGGCGGAAATAGTTTCACGCGAAATAACCGTCAAATCCAGGAAGCGGCAATCGATGCGGCATGCAATCTCTGTCTTACTCGAGAACGAAGTTGGTGCGTTGACACGCATGACCGGCATGTTCTCGTCACGTGGTTACAATATCGATTCACTGAATGTTGCACCGACGAATGAGCCGACCATATCGCGCGTGACGCTGGTCGTGTCAGGTTCGGATGCGGCTATTGCTCAGCTAAACTCGCAGCTTGCCAAGCTCGTCGATGTCGTCAACATTCATGACATGACGCTCGGCGATCACTTTGAACGCGAGCTCGCGATCATCAAACTAAAACTCGCGACCGGAGGGCTCGCACGCGCAATGTCGCTTGCGAAAAAATATAACGCCCAAATTCTCGACGACTCACAGGTAAGTTGTACATTACAGCTTACCGGAAGAGTTAGTGATGTGGACGCGTTTGTCGTCGCAGCAGCGGAAGTCGGGGATATTTCGGCAGTGGCGCGCAGTGGCAGCGTTGCCGTCTCGAAAGGTGAGGTGACGTTGTCGACCTTTGATCAACACCACGTGTTGTCTGGCTAATCGATGGCGAAATTTGCGGCAAGCGAATATCGCCGCCTCGTTATCAAGGTTGGCTCGTCATTGCTAATAAACGCCAATGGCCAACTCAATCGACGTTGGCTCGATAGTCTGGCCGAAGACATCGCCGAGCTGCACGCGGACGACAAACAGCTGCTGGTCGTGTCCTCCGGTGCGATCGCGATTGGCAGCAACGTGCTGGATCTGAATAAGCGTCGTGCGCGCCTGGAAGAATTGCAGGCTGCGGCCGCCGCAGGGCAAGTACAACTTGCGCACGCCTATCGCGAGGCGCTGGGTGCTCGCAGCATTACTACCGCACAAATTCTACTGACACCAGAAGACACGGAAAACCGTCGGCGCTTCCTAAACGCGCGCGGCACACTGGGCCGGCTACTTGATTACAAGGTCGTACCCATAATTAATGAAAATGACACGGTCGCCACCGAAGAGATTCGCTACGGGGACAACGACAGGCTTGCGGCCCGCGTCGCGCAACTCGTCATGGCTGACGCACTCCTGTTGTTGTCAGATGTTGATGGCTTTTACACGGCTGATCCCGGAAAGCATGCGGATGCTCAACACATTCCCGAAGTGCGCGGTATTACGGAAGAAATGTTGCGTATGGCAGGCGAAACCCGCACGGATATTGGCAGTGGTGGCATGGCAACTAAAGTCCAAGCCGCACGCATCGCGACTCATGCGGGATGTTCGACGATTGTTGCCAGTGGTGCTATTGACCGTCCATTGCATGCGTTGGCGAATGGCGCAGCATGTACCATATTTCGCGCCGAAGGCTCGCCGGCCGCGGCACGCAAGCAATGGCTAGCTGGCGTATTGAAGGTTGGTGGCGGACTAACGATCGATGCTGGCGCGGCGCAGGCATTGCAGGATGGAAAAAGCCTGCTGCCTGTGGGTGTCGTCGACGTGACAGGCAACTTCCACCGCGGCGACGTGGTCACAATAAAGAACGACTTGAGCGTTGAATTGGGGCGTGGACTGGCTGAGTATGACAGTGAGGAGGCACGCAAGCTGGCCGGCTGTCAATCGGAGAATATAGAAGACCGCCTAGGCTACCGGGGTCGCACGGTCATGGTGCATCGCGACGATTTAGTGTTGTTTGATACTGATGGTTGAAGCACAAGACAAAATGCGGATCGACGAGACAATGCAGGCGCTTGGTGTTGCCGCGCAGAAGGCAAGTGCCTCGCTGGCGGCAGCCGGCAACGACCAACGCAATTCGGCCCTGCATGCCGCCGCAGATGAGCTGCGCCACCGACAGGCGGATGTCGTCGCTGCCAATGCTGTCGACATGCGAAATGCGGAGGCGCGTGGCCTTAGCACCGCGATGCAGGACCGCCTGATGCTTGATGCTGAGCGCGTCGACGCGATGGCAATCGCGCTGCAGAGTATTGCCGCGCTTCCGGACCCGCTTGGACGAGTAATTGCCGAATGGCGGCAGCCCAGTGGCTTGCACATTCAACGAGTGTCGGTGCCACTCGGCGTTATCGGCATTATCTACGAGAGTCGCCCGAACGTAACCGCAGATGCCGCTGGGTTGTGTATCAAGTCTGGCAACGCGGCAATATTGCGTGGCGGCTCGGAGAGCTTTCAGTCCAGCCTTGCCATATACGAATGTGTCCGCGCGGGCCTCAAGGTCGCGGGTATCGACGACAATGCCGTACAAATAGTGCCAACCACGGATCGTTCGGCTGTCGGGTATCTGTTGTCATCAATGGCCGACACGATAGACGTGGTTGTGCCGCGGGGCGGCAAAAGCTTAATCAAGCGAGTGCAGGATGAGGCACGCGTACCAGTCATTGGTCACCTTGACGGAATCTGTCACGTCTATGTGCATGAGAAAGCAAATACCGACATGGCGCGAGATGTTGTCATCAATGCGAAAATGCGACGAACCGGAATATGTGGCGCGGCCGAAACGGTTCTTATCGATCGTGCGGCGGCCGACCGTGTGCTGCCAACATTATTGGCTGCGTTGGCCGATGCAGGCTGTGAAGTGCGCGGCGATGAAACGGTTATGGCAGCGAACAGTGCCGTCATTCCGGCCGTTGAGGAAGACTGGTCGACCGAGTATCTCGATGCGATCGTGTCGATTCGCGTCATCGATGATATCAATTCTGCGATTGAGCATATTCGAACTTTCGGCTCGGGCCATACGGAAAGCATTATCACCGACGACGCAAGTGCTGCTGAGAAATTTCTCGGTGAGGTCGATAGTGCGATCGTATTGCACAATGCCTCAACACAGTTCGCCGATGGCGGTGAGTTTGGCATGGGTGCGGAGATCGGTATTGCAACAGGTCGCATTCACGCGCGCGGTCCGGTCGGTGCTGAGCAGCTAACGAGTTTCAAATACGTTGTACGCGGCACGGGTCAAACGCGGTCCTGATGGCGGAATTACAAGACCATTTTGATGTGGCGGTCATCGGCGCCGGTGTTAATGGCGCTGGAATTGCTCGAGATGCTGCGCTGCGCGGTCTGCGGGTTGTCGTACTCGACAAGAGCGACCTGTGCAGCGGTACGTCTGCGTGGTCCAGCCGACTCATACATGGCGGGCTACGCTATTTGGAATATGCCGAGATTCCTCTCGTCTACGAGTCGTTGCACGAACGTCGCAACTTGAGAAAGATCGCACCACATTTAGTGAAGCCGTTGCGCATCAACATTCCGATTTATAAGAGCGGTCGCCGTGGACCGCTTATTATTCGGCTTGGCATGATTGCTTATGATTTGTTGTCGATCGGCAAGGCGATGCCAGGTCACGACATATTGAGTCGTGACGAGTTGCTGGCCGAAGTTCCGGGGCTCAACAGTGAAGGCTTGCGGGCCGGCGCACGTTATTTTGATGCACAGGTTGCGTTTACCGAGCGGCTCGTATTAGAAAATTTGCTTGCTGCAAAATCGGCGGGTGCATCAATAAAAACATGGCATCGCGTTACTAGAATGAATATTTCGTCGTGCAGAATTCAATCGATCGATTGGACGAACGAACGGACCGGTGAAGAAGGGAAACTAACTGCAAGCGTTGTCGTAAACGCCGGGGGACCGTGGGTCGACCGGGTTTTAGCGACTGTAACTTCAAACGCGAACCGCCTGATTGGAGGTACCAAGGGAAGCCACATCATCGTCGGCCGATTTGACGGCGCGCCGAACGAAGCATTTTACGTTGAGGCTTCCGCGGATGGCAGACCCTTCTTTATCATTCCATGGAACGAGCAAATGCTGATCGGCACAACGGACATTCGCAGCGACGAGACGCTCGAAGAGTTACGAGCGAGTAGTGCCGAAGTCGACTACTTGCTTGCCGAATCCAATCGTGTGTTTCCGAACGCCAAGCTAGATGTCAGCGACATTCATTATACGTACGCCGGCATGCGGCCATTGCCGCATCGCAAGAAAGGACCGGAATCGGCAATTACGCGCAAGCATATTATCAAGGTCAACAAAAAGATCGCGCGGAATCTGATATCGATCATTGGTGGCAAGCTCACGACCTATCGAAACCTTGCTGAGCAAACTGTCGATCGCGTCGGCAAGCTCCTACAGCGTCGGTTGCCGGAATGCAGGACTCACGATACGCCGCTGCCCGGTGGCTGGGGCCTCGATGAGGCGAAGAACGCGCTTGAGTCGTTTGGTGAATTGTCAGAGCAGTGTGTAAAACGGCTGCTTGAGATTTACGGACGGCGTGCGCAGGCGCTGGCGGACTTCGCGATCTCGATGTCCGATGCAGATCTGACGCTCGATGAGGCGGCGACGGTCCTGGCGGCTGAGGTACGGTTTGCGATCCGTGAGGAGTTCGCGCTGACATTGGCCGATATCGTTTTTCGCAGGACGATGATTGGATTGTGGCCGGATCAGGGCAGGCCACTATATGAAAGTATCGCAAACATCGCGGCCGATGAGCTTCTGTGGGACGAACGGCGGCGGGCGTCAGAATTGCGTTCATTGATACATTACAGCGACTCGATGCTGGCACCCAAATAGTCAGTACCGAAATAGCGATAAGCCGCTGCCGCGGCTGAGCCAGACGCCGGAAACCCGTGTCAGCAGTTCATGCAGGTGCACGTGGCGGACCTGCGTCAATTCCTCATGCGACAAACGATCAATATTGCCAGCATGCTCAATGAGGTACTGTGGGCGCCGTTGACTCGTGACGATGACTTCGTCCAGCCTATCCTGACCGTCGACCGCGAGTGTAGGCGGGCAAATCGTGACGATGACTATCGAGTATGCGAGGGGCATCGCACGCTTGATTGAACGCCACGTCAATTCGGCTATTTTGAATTTGGCGCCAATCAATTTGAGCCATGCGATCGGCCGATCATTATAATCACGCTCACCTGTATTGAAACGCGTATTCAAGCGCACCTAATAGAGTTGCCAATGATATATAAATCTCAGCAAGTGCGAATTCGATCTCTGGCTCTGGCTTTGGCCCTGACAATTGCAACTTGTTTAGTATCGAACAATGTCGCTGCTCAGGATGCGCTTGTCGGGCTCGACGAGCAAAACCACGAGCGTCCGAACAGGCTGCGCGTGGGTGTGGTGCTCGGCGGCGGCGGCGCCCGAGGCGCCGCACATGTCGGTGTGTTGCAGGAGCTGGAGCGCATGCACATTCCGATCGACGCGATTGTCGGCACCAGCATCGGGGCGATCGTTGGTGGTCTGTACAGTTCTGGTATGGGCACCGCAGAACTTGAGCAGCTCATTGCAACGCTCGATTGGGCAGAGGCGCTCAGCGATACACCGGAGCGCTCAGATCTCAGTTTCCGTCGCAAACAGGATGACCGGGAATTTCCAGTAAATCTTGAGCTAGGCCTCCGCGACGGCGAGCTGCAGTTGCCACAGGGTGTCATTCAGGGACAGAAGCTAGACTTATTGTTGCGCGAACTCACAATTGACGTGTCGAACGTCAAGGACTTCGACTATTTTCAGATCCCTTTTCGCGCCATCGCATCAGATCTTGTCAGTGGTCGACCTTACGTCATGGGCGAGGGCGACTTGGCGACAGCCATACGCGCCAGTATGACGGTGCCTGGTGCGATGGCACCGGTCGCGATCGACAACCGCTTGCTGGTTGATGGTGGCCTCGTCGGAAATCTCGCTGTTAGTGTCATGCAGCAGATGAACGTCGACGTGATCATCGCTGTTGACGTGGAGTTTCCTTTGTATCGCCTTGAAGAGCTGACGTCGGCGCTAGCGATTTCTGAGCAAGTGCTGACTATTCTGATTCGTAACGAAACGCTACGACAAATCGAGCGACTGGGTGAGCGTGACATTCTGATCACGCCGGATCTCGGCACCTTCGCGTCAACAGATTTTGTAAACAGTATTGATACCTTGCAGCCGGGAATCTTGGCGACGCAGGCGAAAGCCGATCGATTGCGTCACCTGTCGTTAGACGACGCGGAATACGCCTCCCATCTGGCCGCACGTCGAACCGAAACCCGGCGACCACAGACGATTGACTTCTTCCGTGTCGTCGACGAATCTGGAGAATCAGTTGAGCAGCTCGAAAAACATCTGCAGCTCAACACCGGTGATCCGATCGATCCACAAAAATTCTCGGCGGAAGCGAACCGTCTTTTCGGTCTTCGCGCGTTCGAAAAAGTGGAATATCAACTGGTTGAAGAGCAAGGGAAAACAGGCGTCGAGTTCGCGACGTCGGCAAGATCATGGGGTCCGACTTATTTGCGGTTTGGCCTGAGTATCGAGGATGACTTCGAAGGATCCACTGGGTTCAATTTTGCAACGAGGCTCTGGCAGCCAGGAGTCAACCGATTGGGCGGCGAATGGCGATCTGATCTAAGGATTGGCACGCTGCCATTACTGGCATCTGAGTTTTATCAGCCTGTAAGTCTCGACTCTCATTTCTTTGTCGCTCCAAATATTGAGCTAAGTCAACGCAATTTCGACTCGTTCGTCGTTGATGACGCCATCGCCCGACTTCGAGTGTCAGAAGCCAGACTGGGTCTGGACGTCGGTGCAGCGCTGTCACGTTGGGGTGAGTTTCGTCTCGGCGCCTACTATGGCGCTGGTAACGCACGTGTCAAAGTCGGTGATCCCGGTATTCCGAACCTCAGTTTCGACATCGGCGGCGCATTTGCGCGCCTGCAAATCGATTCGTTCGACGACGCCAATTTCCCACGCCATGGAACTCGCGGCGAGATCTTGTGGAATCTGTCAAGACACGGGCTGGGCGCCGATGATAACTACGAAATTCTGGAAATAGACATGAACTCGGCCTTCAGTCGTGGCAAAAGCACATTCGTTGCTGGCATCGATTTCGCAACTTCGCAAAATGCCGACGCGGTCGTGCAAGCACATGTTCCGCTGGGCGGGTTTTTGCGGTTGTCTGGCCTAGAGCGCGGCCAGCTGAGTGGACCGCACGCCGGCGTTATGCGCCTAGTGTACTATCGCCGCATTGGCGACTCTGCCGGCGGTTTGATCGAGGTTCCTGTCTATGTCGGTGCCTCTATCGAAGCCGGCAACGTGTGGCAAAGCCGTGATGACATCGAATTTGATTCATTACTGACGAATGGCAGTGTCTTCTTCGGCCTCGATACCTATCTTGGGCCGGTGTTTCTAGCGGCGGGTTTTGCCGAGGGCGGCGGTACCAATTTCTATTTGTTTATCGGCGCACTACCAGATTAATCGGCCAACTTAACGAATAATTTTTTCAAGCACCTGCGTAGGCGTATCAGTCTTGCGATAGTAACCGTGGCGAGCCGCCATTTCTTCGTATGCCTTGTCGCGCTCATCCTCGGTCGTAAACCAAAGCAGGCGCTCCCAGTCATCACCGAGGATGTTTCTCAGGGTATCACTTGCCGGTAAAGACACGCGAATGCCGAACCGGCGTTCTCTGCCTGCTTGGTCAGGGTCGACAAGATTGTGTTTGTGGCAATACTCCACGCGTTGGTCCTGCTGTTTTCGCGTGCAAAAGTATACTGGAATTATCTCAGCACTGTCAGTTCTGTCGGCCGCGGTCGGCAGCTCCTTCGCGATCGGCCCAACCGAGTAGGCGCCGCGTAATAAAAAGATACACGCGCTTGCCGGTTTTCATCCAAATTCGAGCAGGTATGGATGGGCTAGCAAGAATACGTTTTTCGCGCTGCGTCAACGAATCGGGGCAATAAGTACGCTTGTGCTTCAATAAGTGACGCACGTCGTCATAGGCGAGCGCTCGGAATAGGCGTCCCCGCTCGGAGCACAGCGCAGCGAGTTGAAAGTCAATAAAGGCAGGTTGCTGGCCCTCGGCAACGAGAATGTTGGGCTCTTTGGCAAGGTCATTGTGCACTATGCCGGCACGATGCAGTTTTCGTAGAGCTTTGGCCGCACGTCGAAAATAAGCAGGATCCCGTGGACGTGCCTCGTGCATTGGCGCGCCGCGTATGAACGTGCGCTCAAGCTTCTTCGGACTGTGCGCGACCAGCTGCGGTACTCCGGATAATCCATCGAGGGCTGCAAGAATATTTGCTTCGCGGCGCAGCAGGGCGCGTGCCAGCCAGCGTAGCCAGGGCTTGGCTTTGCTGGCATCGCGCACGATCGTGCCGCCGTTTTCGCCTGGCAGGTGGCGAACTTCGCCGAACAGGTCTTTCTTGAGCAGTCGGGTTTGAGCCATGGTAATTGTCTACCGGATCTCACTTTTTGCTGGCGCGGGTCCACTAAAATGCAGAGAATACATCAGCGTCTTGCTGCAGGGCCCGGAATGTCCGAAAACTCGGAAAAACAGCGTACGGAGGAATCCGGCCGGACCGATGCGACTGGCGAATTCTTCAGCGTTGGCACGCCGTTGCATGCGGTGCGGGCCGGCTATATTCGACGGCGCGCTGATGATCTACTCTACGAAGCGGCAATTGCAGGGCGTTACGCACATATCATTGCTCCGGATCGCAGCGGCAAGTCGAGCCTGATCGCGGCAACGGCGGCGAGACTCGAACACAATAACGTCAACGTCGCAGTTCTGGATCTCGAGCAAATCGGGGATCGAGAGGGCGGAAAGGATGCCGGTCGTTGGTATTACAACGTAGCGTATAGACTGCTGCGTCAGTTGCGCATTCGATATGACTTGCAGTCCTGGTGGCAGGATAAATCGGTGTTGAGCAATCGTCAGCGACTGCTTGAATTCTATGCCGAGATAATTCTGCAAAATGTGCAGCAACAGATCGTAGTATTCGTTGACGGAATTCAATGCATCGCCAGTCTACCGTTTGCGGATCAATTGTTAGCGAGCGTCCGTTCGGCACACAATGCTCGCACTACCGACCCGGACTTTAGCAGGATTACATTTATTCTGATCGGCGAATGTGATCCGCTAAGCCTCGTTAACGAGCCGGAGTTGTCGCCGTTCAATGCGACGCAACCAGTTCCGCTGGATGACTTTCGGCGCGAAGACCTGAATCTTTTCGCGACTGAGCTCAATCTCAATAGCGAAGATGCGCGGCTTGCGCTCGACCGAATCTATTACTGGACACGCGGGCAGCCCTATTTGTCCCAAAAGCTCGCACGCGCGATGGCGCGTGAGAGCGTGACTGGCGACATTGCGGGCCACGTCGATCGCATCGTCACTCAACAGCTTGCGGGTCGAGCGGCATTGCACAGCGAACCGCACATGAGCCACATACATCGCGAAATTGTTTCAAGCGGCAAGAATGTCAATGCGCTTTTGAATCTCTACGGCAAACTTCGCAAAGGAATCCATGTTCCGGCCGATCTGGGGTCCGCCGACCAACGGCGCTTAATGGCAGTCGGCCTGATCGAAGTTGATGAAGCTGGCGAGCTGAAGGTACGCAACAGAATTTACGAAGCCGTTTTTACCGCAAGATGGGCGAACGAGAACCTAACCACGCAATGGCGAGCACCGGCCATCGCCGTGGCGGTACTGTTGCTAATCGCGGCAATCCCGTTGTGGTACACACAAGGCTTGCCTAAGTCCTACGTGGCAGTCTTGACAACAGCGAACGCCGAATTGTCGGTTGCCAGAACAACATGGATGAATCTGCGTTCCTTTCCCGGACACGGCGACACGGCCGATGGGCTGTATAGAGCATTCTTGATCGGACGTGCAAACATCAGCGATGATGTTGCCGAGATTCAGGCTCTGTCAACGATGGCGTCGGAGTTACCGGATGCAGCAATGTTCCCGCAAACTTTGCGTGCTGATTTTTGGGAACGACGTATGCAAACTGCAATGCGCGAGGAGCGTCGCGATGATGCGTTACTTGCGTCGCTGCAGACCTTGGCGGTTTCGACGCCAAGGCGTCGAAACCGCAGTGCTATGCTTGTCGGTAGTGACTATCCATTGTTACTGGCGAGCTCTCCGCCCGGAGCGCCAGTGGATTTCGCATTTAACCCCAGCAATCTGTTGCTGACGTCGGCTCAAGGGTCGCGAATCTCTCAATGGTCGCTTGGCCCCGACGGCTTGTCACGGGGCGAAGACTGGTTGATGACGGCGCTCGAGGTCTTGCCGCTGGTCCGTCGTGTAATCGTCGATCGCGAGGGCGTCGTGCGGCGTATTGGTCTGTCCCTGAGGATCAGCCATCTGCGGATCGCGGATTTGCGCGTTAGGGTGATTGCGCCATCGGGCAAAGCGGTTGAAGTCGATGTTAGCCGCGAACCGGCATCAGCCGATGGGGACGTACGAATTCCGGCAACTCAACTTCGAGAACTGCTCGGCGAATCGATGCTTGGTACTTGGAGCATCAGTTTTCGCGACGAGGCGACCGGAGTTATCGGGTTTCTCGATGCTTGGAACTTGTCGCTCAACTCTGAGGCACTTTTCGAGGATTTCGAGCGTGGTCTCAGCATTCCCGATCCCGCCGAACGGGAGACGGAACAATTCTGGATCAATGACGATGGCCGATACGCTGTCGCGCGCGCAACACAGAGCGACAGTGCCCGTCTCTGGGACGTTGCTTTCGCAAAACCTATCTCATCGATTGCAGTTAACGAAAACGAACAGCTAATCGGCGTCGACAAAGGTGCGCGGCGCTTGGTTACGGCAACGCTGGATACGGTCAACCTGTGGGATACAGCAACCGGTAGACGCATGGCGACGCTGCCAATCAGTTCTGCAAGTGGTTCATCAACCATGACGGAGGATGGTCGACATTTGTTTGTGCAACATCGCAGCGATGTTGAAACGAGATTGGAATTGTGGAATCTCGACACGGCCGTCAAGGATGCAGAGCTTATCGTTGCTGGCGCGCCAGCGCTCGTTTCCGTCGACGCGAGTGGTGGACGCATTGCGATCGCCGACTACGATCGTGCGCTTCGCATCTGGGATTTTGAAAGCGGTGAAATGCTTGTGCAGCTTGATTTGCCAAAGCAGCCAAGCGAGATCAAATTCAATGCTAGCGGTAAGGTCTTGAGTGCTATTTATGGCAACGCTGGAGTCTCTGTGTGGGAACTACAGCGACCGGATACAGCATTGCTGGAAACGATGAGCGAGGGGTCATGGCAGATCGCGTTTTCGCCATCCGGCGCAAGGTTTGTTGCCGGCAAGCCCGATAGTGGATTCCAGATTTACGAGACCGAAGGTGCACGCCTCGTTGGACCCGCCATTGGCGCCGGTGGCAATCGCTCAGCCGGCGACCTGCTTGGCTTTAGCAACGAAGAAGATGTCATTGTTACAAGTGGGCCCACGGGGAATGTGCGTTTCTGGCAATTGCCGGTCGCGACGCTGGCGACGGATATTGACAACGGTGATCATTCCGTTTGGACACCATCGGGCGACGCGCTTGTCGCGGCGATGCCCAATGCAAGTGCGATCGCGGTCGGGGATCGCGTGGGGCATGTCCACCTGATGGCAACAAATATCGGCGGCGAACAGATCGCGGTACGGAGTGAAGACATTAGCTTCCTCGGCCACAATACTAGCGTGCGCTTGCTCACGGTTAGCGCGGACGGGCGCAAACTCGCCAGTGTTGGTGACGACAACATGATTCGCGTATGGGACCCGGAGACCGGGCTACCGCAATCTTTTATTACATATTTTCCGGGAAGCATCGCCGAGCGTGTTGTATTTTCCGATAACGCTCATTTGCTCGGTATTCTGGCTGGCTCTCGTGCCGCCATCATGGATGTTGAAACTGGCGATCTGCTCGCCGAGCTCGAGCTCGGCGAGGTACATACCAGCATCGCGTTCAGCAACGATGACCAGTTGTACCTCGGGGGAAATTCGGGCGCACTCAATGTCGTTAACCGTGATAGTGCGGGGGTCTGGAACCTGCGCAGACTATGGGCAGGTAACGCGCCGATTCGCCGGCTTGAGGCTTCGCCGCGTGGCCGATACTTGCTGGTTGTAGATAGTAATGACCAGGCTCAGCTACTCAATTTGAAGAATGGTCAGCCCGGCAAAATGATGCTTACGCTACCGGCAGCGGTGGAGGACGTCGTTTTCAGTCCGGATGGGTCGCGCGTGCTATTTAGAACCGCGCGTTGGGTGCATCGTGTGGGCGCGTCGGGCAACGGCTTGATCTGGCTCGAAAGTACGATTGTACCCAAAGCGTTGAATGGTTCTCGGATCGTCTTCGGCGATCCCACAAGCCGCGACAGCAGCTCCGGTAATGCGTTTTATTTGCCGATCTCAAGAGACGGGATCGCTCATCTCGCTCATTTTCGTTTTGTGGATTCGGACGGACCCGGTCTGTTTGGTAACAAGGATGAGTTGTTAGAAGAATGGCGTCGCAAACTGATGATGACGCCCGACGATCCAGTATCGCCAAACTAACGCATATCGCCTCGCAGCGTCCGCACCAGCAACTCCAACTTTGCCGCCGTCACGTCCGCTGCGGGAACCGGATCCCCGATGATCACCGGCACTTTGGCGAATAGTCTTCCAGGAATCTTACGCAGCCCGCCGCCGGATTGGCGGCTGAACCAACTGCCCCATAATCGTCCAAGGGCAACGGGGATTACAGGAACTGGTCGACGAGCAATGATCTTTTCAATGCCGGGACGAAAGCGGTGCACTTCGCCATCGCGAGTGATTGCACCCTCCGGAAAAATGCAAACAATTTTGCCGGCGGCGAGTTCCGCATCGACTTTTTCGAAAGCCTCATTCATCAACTGCTCGTTTTCGCGCGCTGATGCAATAGGAATTGCTTTTGCGTTTTTGAAGAAAAAGTTTAACAACGGTATTTCAAATATCTTGTGATACATGACGAATCGCATTGGCCGCCGAATCGAACCGCCAAGAATGATTGGATCCATAAAACTGACGTGATTGCAGACAACGACGGCCGGGCCTTTGTCTGGCACCTTTTCGACTCCGGTTGGCCTTATTCGATAAACGATGCTGATAATCATCCAGGCGAGAAAGCGCATCAGGAATTCAGGTAGCAGCGTGAAAATGTAGATCGCGACAATCGCGTTTAAGACGGCGATAACCAGAAATAATTCAGGTATCGAAAAGCCAGCGCCTAAGACGATGATTGACAAAGCGGACGCCCCGACCATGAAAAATGCATTGATGATATTAGTCGCAGCGATGATGCGCGATAGATGCTTTCGTTCGGCACGTTGCTGAATCAGCGCATACAATGGAACACTGTAAAAACCGCCAAATGCACCAAGCAGCGCAAGATCCATCAGCACGCGCCAGGTGCCCGGGCGCCGTAGAAATTCAGCCACGCTTTCTACGGCAACAACGTTGGCGATCGGTTCAGCGAAATACAGATCAACGGCGAACAGGCTTAGCCCGAACGATCCGAATGGAACGAGACCGAGCTCAATGCGGTGCCCCGACATGCGTTCGCACAACAGTGCACCGACACCGACGCCGATCGCGAATGTAGCCAACAAACAGGTCGTTACGAATTCGTTGCCGTTCAAGATATCGAGCGTGTACGCTGGCAATTGCAGGGTCATTGCAGAGCCAAAAAACCAAAACCATGATATGCCAAGTATCGATAAGAAGACGCTGCGTTCTGCACGCGCAAATCCAATAATGCGCAATGTTTCGCGCCACGGATTCAGGTGAATATTGAGACTGGGATCGACGGCCTTGGTATTTGGAATTTGGCGGCTTGTAAGAAATCCTGCAACGGCGAAACCCAGTAAGCAGGTTGCCACCAGAATGGGCGAGTCAGGATTGAACCCCACCGTGACACCACCAATGATCAATCCGACAATGATCGCTACGTAGGTTCCGGATTCAACGAGCGCATTGCCTCCGACAAGTTCATGCGACGCGAGTTGCTGCGGCAAATAGGCATATTTCACAGGACCAAACAACGTCGACTGACACCCCATCAAGAATAAAACAAGCAGTAACAGCGAATAACTTTGCGCCATGAATGCGATCGCGGCGATCGACATCAAGACGATTTCCAGTATCTTGATGCGGCGCATCAACATGGATTTTTCGTATTTGTCGGCGATCTGGCCAGCTGTGGCGGAAAACAACACAAACGGCAGAATGAACAACGCGCCCGCAACGTTGGCCAGCTGGCTGTGGTTCATATTGAACAGTAGAACGCCCTGAAATGTGGCTAAGATCAGAAAACCGTTACGGAAGACATTGTCGTTGAGAGCGCCCAGAAACTGGGTTGCGAAGAATGGCGCAAAGCGTCGTTGTCCAAGGAGTCTGAACTGGCTCGAATCTGACAAGTTTCGGATCCCTTCCGTAAGGTCGGCGACACTATAGCACCGCCAGAGAGCAGCAAATCCGCCGCCATGTCTCACATTTTGTGACACATACGACGTTCGGCATTGAAAAACTGCGAACTCGCGTCGGATTAGCGTATTTGGACAAATGCTATGATCCGCGCTGCAGAACTATGAATTTTCTACCATTTAGAAAAATACTGTCCTGAAACAAAGCGCTCATGAACAGGTCACACCTCACATTCTTCGCGGTATTCCTCGCCCTACTGGGAGCGTGTGCCAAGGAGCCACCGGCTCGGACCGTCTCGGAACTGCTCGAGGATCCGTTGCTGCTCGAAGCCGCGCTCGTTCGCTGCACGCAAAATCGCGCCGAAACGCGTTATGCGGAGGAATGCGTCAACGCGCGCGAGGCCGTGAAGTTGATTGAGGCCAAAGAAGAAGCAAATCAGAGGGCCGCGTTCGAAGCGCAGTCGAAGCGCAAGCGAGATGCGCTTCGTCGAACACAGAGAGCAGCGTCGGAAGCTCGCAGGCGCGTCAGAGAAGCGGAGCGGCAACGTCAGGAAGAGGAATATCTTGAACAGTTCGGTGAATTGCCACCGAGCGCCGACGATGGCCTGGATGGGCCCGAAGGCAATGTGCCCACCGCAGTCATTACTGCGCCCGCTGACGAACAGCCGGTCGATGATTCCTACGACAACTTACAAGCTCCCGCCAGCAGCAATGCCCCGACCGTCGATTTGGCGCCAGAGCCAGAGACTGAAGCTGAGGCCAACCTCGACTCGATTCGTGAAGAATTGCGTCGCCGGAATGAAGACGACGGTAGTAACTAACAGCTTGTCGGCGGTTACCAATAGGTCATCGACAGTGACTAGTTGGTCGCCGGCATCGTACGCACATGCACGTCCCGCTGCGGATACGGAATTTCAATACCATTATCGATGAACGCCCTGTAGACAGCGCAATTTAGCTCGTGATGGATGCGACCTCGATCGACGGGTCGTGCGATCCAGCTTAGCAGCTCAAAATCGAGACTTGAGTCGCCGAATCGGCGAAACCTGACGCGCGGTGACGGCTCGCTGCAGACTTCGTCATGATTCGCAGCGACCCCTTCGAGGACTTCGATTACGTTGTCAATATCGCTGCCATAAGCGACCCCGACAGCAATCCGAATTCGATGTTTTTCGGATGGGCCGCCGGCCTCATTGATGATCTTGCTATTCCCGATCACACCATTCGGTATCGTGATTTCGACGTCGTCGCGTGTAAGTATTCGGGTGCTGCGCAATCCAATGTGCGTGACGATACCGCGCTCACCGGAATCCAGAATGATGAAGTCGCCTGTTTTGTATGGCGCATCGGCAATAATCGACACACCAGCAAACAAATTGGACAAACTGTCTTTTGCCGCAAAGCTGAGAGCCAGGCCGACGATACCGGCCGACGCGAGCCATGCCGTAACATCAATATCCCATGCAAGAAACGCAAAGTAGATGGCGACTGCAAGCAGCACTATCTTGATGATGTTCTCGAGCAATACGACCATACCGCTCTGCACGAGTTTGCTCGTTGAAGATCTGTTCGCAGCCTTAATGATAATCACGGTCAGCTGCCGCGCGAAGTTATGCCAGATTAGAATCGCGATCGTTTTTAGAATGCCGAGCGTGATTTTCGCCGGCGCCGCAGCCATCTCAATGTGTTGCGCGGCAAGCCCGAGGCCAAGCAACACGAATGACAAGAAAATTGGCCGATGGGCCAAACTAACGATGCTGTCATCAACATGCGTCGCGGACTTACTGGTGATCCGCGTGATCATGCGGCACAGCACCAAGTCCGCTATCTTACCCAGCAGAATGAAAACCAGCGCGATGATCGCCGCTTGAAGATACAGGTTTGGGCCAACCAGAGCGGCCAGCCGCTCGATTTCCGTCAGGAGTTCTTTCATCGGGCGTGTCTAATAACCCGAGTCGTATTGCTCGTCGTTGCTGTTTGCTTCTTGGGCGTCCGGATCCGGCATACCGAAGGTCCGCACACTCGATGAATTTTCTTCGGATTGGGCCGTCGCCGGTGTAGTGCCTGCCTGCATGCCAGGTTGTTTCGGCAATCGGCGAGTCTGTGCCGTCAGCATTTGCACGAAAGTATTGGCAATGTCCGGCGCAATGTTCGGTGAGCTGGCAAAGATTTTTTCGGGCGTCAATGTTGAGTCACTGTAAAATGCCGCGTTGGATTTGCGGTCCATTGTTACGCCTGTACCCTCCAGCGCGACGCCAGCAAACAAACCGCGACTGCGTGAATACGAGACTATTTCTGCTTTCAGTTGCAGGTCAGTTGCGGCACTGGTATGTCGGCCGACTGGGCCTGCGGCAATCGACGCATCCGCGCCCAGCGTCAATTTGCCATTCGCGATGCCATCGACGCCTTTGCGTGTCTTAAAAACGAGGATCACATCTGTCGACTGTGCGCCGATTTGCCAGCCCACACTGCCACCGGTCAACGTAACAAATGCCGGGTTGCTCCAGGACTCGTCATCCTGACGAACGACGAGAATGCCTTTGCCGCGCCGGGCACCGATCCCGAAGCCGAGTTTCACGACATTTGGAACAACGGCGACCGCGTAGGCGCGGGCCAACAATGTCGGCGGAATGGTTTGTTCAGGAATGCGCAATAACTGGTCGAGCACGTCGACAGAGTCGGCCACGCGCTTTTCCTCACGCGTTGCGGCTGAGGCGGGTGTTGTTGCAATGAGTAATAGAAGAAGAGATACCGTCGCTCGTGTAAAACGCATAGTCGTTTTCCGTTTCTCTGATCGAGTGATTTAAAGAATACTGGGACCAATGATACGCCAATTCGTTTATCGGCTCATTGCCAACGCATGGCCGCCTTAGGAGGGGGAATTTCGGACCAGAATCGGCGGTAGCGGGCAGTCCAGAGTCGCGCAGACGACCCGAATTAGCTCAGCTTCGGCCACGCTGAGGTGCTCGTCGTGCGCGGCGACGGCTGTGACCGCCCGCAGCAGCTGTCTGCGGCCTTTGCCATTCAGTGCGAGCAATACGTCGAGGCTGTGATCGAGAGATTCGACGGTCACAGCCGCCCGCGGGCTTACCGCGAGCTCTTTCGACCATTCACCGAGCAGGGCAGCGCCAGAGCGGAACGCGGCGTCGCGTTCCGCATCCGATTCATGGCCCTGTTCAGCGACCATCAGCAGCAAATTGATGGCAGCCAGACGCAGGTCCTTGCGACGCGAGCGGCGCGCGTTGCGGCGCCCGGAAGGGTCAATAGCCTGGCCCAAGCTGCTCATCAGAATCCGGTAATAACAGTACTCATAGAGGTCAACCTGACCGTCGATGTCGATAAGGCGCGAGGCAAGTTCAACCAGAAACTGGAGCTGAGGCGCTGGCCGTAGTTTGAGTGCTGGAAACGAAATTTCGAGCAGTGGCAAGCGGAATTCAGCCCCAGTCGTAGCGAGTTCTTCGTAGTAGCGTTGAATTAATCCCGTTCTCTCCGAACCCAGTCTTTCTCTTATTAGATTGACCTGACTGTCGAGCGTCTTGCCCTTTCGATCGAGAATCAATGCGAGCGTAAGAAGAAACGCAAATTCGCTTGAGTGCGCTGCGTCATAAAGTGTCTGCGGAATCGCCAGTCGCAATCGTTGCGCGTACTCGACGTGCTCGACTTCAGGATGTCCGACCGTGTCTGCGATCGATTCGGGGAGTACGACGGTGCCACCAGATGCTATTGCCGTCGTAAGACCTGCAATTCTCCCATCCGCATCAGTGCCGTCATCACGCATTCGTTGCGCGGTAGCGTCAACACGTGGGTAATCTGTGTCAGTAAAACTCGGATCCAGCGCCTTGATGCGCTCTGTCAATGGCGGGTGGGTTGCAAACAGTCCAAACAGCTTTGAACCGCTGCCGAACAACATGTGACTTACTTCTTCCGGGTCGGCTGCGGTTAGATATGACGATTGCGTGTAGCCGCCGATTTTTTTCAATGCATTGGCGATGCCGCTGCTCTGACGAGTGAACTGCACGGCTGACGCGTCCGCGAGATACTCGCGTTGGCGCGATACGGCGGCCTTAATGAGGCGCGCGAAGAATACGCCGACGCCACCTAGAATTGCGAGGCCGATACCGATAACGAGGATAACGGGTGCGCTTCGGTCGCGGCGGCTCGAGATGATGCTCGAATGATAGCCGCCACGTACGATCATTCGCCCGATCAATCCGAGCACGAGGATGCCGAACAACACGCCCATCAGGCGGATATTCAATCGCATATCGCCATTCAGTATGTGACTGAATTCATGCGCAATTACGCCCTGTAACTCGTCACGATTAAGCAATTCCAGGGTGCCGCGGGTTACGGCGACCGCGGCATCGCCCGGCGCAAAACCGGCGGCGAACGCATTGATGCTGCTTTCCTCTTCGAGTACGTATATTTCTGGAACCGGGACGCCGGAGGCGATCGCCATTTCCTCAACAACGTTTCGCAAACGTCGTCGCAATGGATCGCTGACGTCTGCCGGCACCAGCGTTCCACCCATTTGTGACGCGACGCGGCCGCCGCCAGCCGACAGTACGGCGGTCTTGAAAAGGCTGGCGCCAAAAATAAAAAGCGCGGTAATCAACGCGGTTGCAAGCAATACTGGCACGTGTTCTGCACTGAAACCGGTGCTGCCATATGCCGGATCTGAAACGCTGTAAAGCGCAAAACCAACAATTGTTGTGACGCCGATGACGATCAACACGGTGGCGAGTATGTAAATCACGACCAGCCACGTGCTTGCGCGCCGCGCACGATCCTGAGCGTCAAAGAAGTTCAATTAAGCACTACCTTGATCAATGACCAGCGACGAATAGGCATCGCTGGACACGTTGGTTTGCTCGGACTACGTAAACGAGACTTCCGGAGCTTCGCGTACTTCGGGGGCCTCGATGTCCAAAAAACTTGCGGAATCAAAGCTGAACATCCCGGCGATGAAGTTGTTCGGAAAGTTCTCAACCGTATTGTTGTAACTGAGCACTGTATCGTTAAAGGCCTGGCGGGCAAACGCAACCTTGTTTTCGGTGCTCGCAAGCTCTTCTTGAAACTGCATCATATTCTCATTGGCTTTCAGATCGGGATAGGCTTCTGATAGCGCGAACAGGCGTCCCAATATTGAGCCGAGTGCACCTTCGGACGCACCAAGCTTCTTGATGGCTTCGGCATTGGCCGGATCGACCTTCGCCGCATCGAGGCTGGATACTGCATTATTACGCGCGGTAATGACGGCTTCGAGAGTTTCCCGCTCGTGCTTCATGTAGCCTTTTACGGCCTCGACGAGATTCGGAATTAGGTCATAGCGCCGTGTCAGTTGTACATCTATCTGCGCAAACCCGTTGCGAACACGATTTCGTTCGTTAACCAGTCGGTTGTACATTGCGATTGCCCAGAACACAATGATGGCCAAGACGGCTAGGAAGATCAGGAATGAAGTCACTGTCCAGCTCCTTGTTAGAGATTGTTAAATCCAAGCATAGCGCTCGGCAACGGGTTTCTCTAGCTATGGTGTTGATTTTGTTGATTTCAACGCCGGTCAGCGCGGAATGGATTGGGGATGCGCGGCCGCTGATGGGTACCGAGATCCGTGTTTATCTGTGGCACGACGATGAGCTAGAAGGCCAGCGGATTGTTGACGCAGTGTTCGACGAAGCCTCGCGAATCGACGAAATGATGAGTACTTATAAGGAAGGCAGCCGCATCTCGGATATCAATCGACGCGCAGCCGATGAGGCGGTGTTTGCCGACTTCGAGCTGTTTCATCTGATCCAGCAGGCGCTCGACATTTCTGTGCTGACCCGAGGCGCCTTTGACATTACCTATGACAGCGTCGGTCAACACTACAATTTTCGCGAACGACGTCGACCCGATGACGAGACCATCGAGCGTGAACGGCAGCGCATTGACTATCGGCTTGTCGAGCTCGATAACATGAATTCGACAGTTCGGTTTCAAAAACAGGGTGTGCGCATAAACCTTGGCGGCATTGCCAAAGGCTACGTCGTCGAACGTGGCGTTGATATCTTGCGAAAAGAGGGTGTCGAAAATGGCGTCGTGACGGCGGGCGGAGACTCTCGCTTGCTCGGCGATCGTCGCGGACGTCCGTTTATGATCGGTATCCGTGATCCACGTGGCGACGGCGAGGTCGCCATATCTCTGCCGCTGGAAGATGAGGCGATTTCGACGTCCGGTGACTACGAGCGCTTCTTCGACGAAGATGGAATTCGCTATCACCACATCATTCAGCCCAGTACAGGGGCGCCGGCCGCTGGCGTGCACAGCGCGACGGTCTTCGGGCCGCACGCGGTCATGACAGATGCGTTGTCGACCTCGGTTTTCGTGATGGGCGTGGACCTTGGACTGAAGCTGATTGCCGGTCTGCCGGACTACGAGAGCGTCGTGATCGACGCGGACGGTCAAATCTACTATTCAGATGGGCTAAGGCAGCCCGAAGCCAACGAGCTCGAGCCTTAGCGCGCCGCGGTCGCCATCCGACGACAGACGTCTGCAAAAAAGTCCCAATCTGTCGCCGAAAGCCGACGCGTTTTCACTTTAAATACAGCTTGATTTGCCTATCATAGGGATTCTGCTCCAAATGCTTTTCATGCATTCAGAGCTGGCCGGGCACGAGTGTTTGCGCGCACTCGAAAAACTCTGGGAAAGACAGCGACTTAACGTAATCTGGCACGATCGCGTCCGCGGGCTGTCCGAGTTACAGAGGCCCTCAATCAGAACGTGAGAAGCGCAGTACGGGCGTCATCCGGACGTCGACTTATGTTGAGGCAGTCGGGTCATTTGTGACGATAATCACGGCCACCTAAGGCCCCGACTGTCACCATGCACAAAGGCGTGCGGCGGCGACGTCGGTCCACGGCTGTTTGACCCGAACGGAATCAGGTAGTTAACACTAAGGAAGCGAATGATGAAGATTAGGAAAATACTCACAGGATTGGCGCTAGCCGCATTTGCAGCGAGCAGCCTTGCCGCGTCAGGACTGACGGGTCGGCCCGCTCCAGACTTTGCATTGAAGAGCTCGACCGGTGAGAACCTGCGGCTCTCGGAATACCGTGGCGATGTCGTCATGATCAACTTCTGGGCGACGTGGTGCGGTCCCTGCCGTCAGGAAATGCCGCTACTGGACGAGCTCTACACACGCTACGAGCGTGTTGGTTTCAATTTGCTCGGCGTCAATATTGACGATGATTCCAGTCGTGCGATGAACATGATTCATGAACTCGGCGTAAATTTCCCAGTGCTGTTCGACTCCCGCAAGGAAGTTAGTAAGTTGTACGACGTTGATGCGATGCCGGTAACGGTGCTCGTCGATCGTGAGGGCAACGTGCGCTTCGTTCATCAGGGTTACAAGCCTGGCTACGAAGAAAAATATCTCGATCAGGTCCGCTCATTGTTGCGGGAATAGTCACAAACTGCATGGTGCCTGCGAAAGCAGTCACCGTCTTTAAGTTCTGAGGAGAGAGAACGTGACGTTGGTTAAAACATTGTGTTTCGCGCCGGCACTCTTATTGATATCGAGTGCCGCTACGATTGCGCAGGAATCGGCGCCCATGGACGCCGACGCCGCGATAGCAGAAGCGACGACAGTCGCGGCGGCCGAATCTGAATCGCGTGACAAATTCCGCGCCCTCGACAACGACGTGCAGTCGCTGAAGAAAGAGGTGCTCGACTTAAATCGCGACCTGTTCCTGCTCGAGGAAGAGCTGTTATTTCCGGCCAATTCACAAGTTGCGTTTTTTATCTCAATGGACGTTGGTGAATACTTCAAGCTCGATTCTGTCAGTCTCAAAGTCGACGGCAAGGAAGTTGCGAACTATTTGTACACGGATCGTGAAGTCGATGCGTTGCTGCGTGGCGGGGTGCACCGCGTTCATATGGCGAATCTCAAGACTGGGGAACACGAACTGATCGCGATATTTACCGGGCAGGGTCCACACACGCGTGACTATCGCCGCGGCGCGACGGTTCAAATCGACAAAGGCATCGGTGCCAAATATCTGGAGCTGGAGATCACCGACCGGGTCAAGAAGCAGCAGCCCGAGTTCGAAATCAAGGAATGGGAGTGACCATTGCCGAACGGTCGCTCTATTGCTGCCACGCTTAGTCTTTGCCTGGTACTTCTATTTCCGCCTACGACGACGCGTGCGGCTGACGATTCGGAGCCTATCGTCGTCAAGGACGCACACTATGGCGAGGTCCTGTTCTATTTCTATCAGGAAGACTATTTTCCGGCGATCGTCCGCACGCTAGCGGCGCAATCTCAGTCCAGTCTCGACAATCACATCGACGAATCGGAATTACTGCTTGGCGGCATGTATTTGTCCTATGGACACCACCTAGAAGCGGCACGAATCTTCGAACGCCTGCTTGCCAATAACGTCAATCCCGAAGTTCGCGATCGCACGTGGTTTTTTCTCGCCAAAATCTGGAAGCAGCGTGGTTACCTGCAGCAATCTCAGCAAGCGCTGGATCGGATCCAAGGAGAGTTACCGAAGAACCTGCAGCGTGAGGCACTCATGCTGCGCGCACAGATTTTGATCGATAACCGGGAATACGATCAGGCCATTGCCCTGTTGCAGAGCTGGAAGGGAAAGACCGAATGGGCCAGTTACGCGAAATTTAATCTTGGCGTCGCATTGGTGCGTAATGGGCAAGTTGACGCGGCCGCGAAGATTCTGGCAGACCTCGGCGACATGGATCCTTTCAATGAGGAGTTAACCTCGCTCAGAGACAAGGCCAACTTGGCTTTGGGCTACGCGCTGTTACAGGACGGTCAAGCAGCGGCAGCGAAGCCCGCGTTGCAGCGAGTCCGGCTCGATGGCCCATTTTCGAACAAAGCGTTGCTTGGCGTCGGTTGGGCCGATGCAGAAAACGAGTCATACCAGCGCGCACTCGTGCCGTGGATGGAGCTTCGCAGTCGCGACCTGTTAGATTCCGCGGTGCAGGAATCGATGCTCGCGATCCCGTATGCACTCGCGAAGTTGGATTCAATCAGTCAGGCTGCCGATCACTACTTGAATGCCATTGAGGCGTTCTACGAGGAAAGCAATCGTCTTGATCGGACCATCGGCCACATCGAATCAGGGTCGTTCTTCGACGAATTTGTCGAGGACAATCCACTGGATAGCACCGGCTGGTACTGGCGCATGGAAGAACTGCCGGAAGGGCCTGAAGCGCGCTACTTGTTTCATCTATTGTCGACGCATGCTTTTCAGGAGGGCTTGAAGAATTACCGCGACTTAAGTTACATGCATCGCAACCTAGACGAATGGCAGCAAAGCGTCGACGTCTATGGAAATATGCTCGATACGCGCAAGCAGGCTTACGATGATCGATTACCGCGTGCCCAGGCTGCGCTTGCACGAGCAGATCTCGATGGCATGGTCGATCGCAAACTCGAATTCGATTCGCTGCTGAATGACATTGAAGAAAGCAATGATTGGCTGGCGCTTGCCACCGAACAAGAGTTCGAGATGTGGGGCGAGATTACCGGGCTTGAGGCGACTCCGTCACTTCAGGCGAATATTCCCGAGGCCGCCGAAGTAAGTGACAAGATTGCGCTTCTAAAAGGCGTCTTGCAGTGGAACTTGGAAAAGAGTTTTAAAGAGCGCCTGTGGCGAATTCGTCGTGATCTTCGTGAAACTGGTGAGGCGCTTGTCGAAACACAACGCGCTCGTCGCCAAATTGACGAGTCGATGCGCCGGCAGCCGATCGAATTTGTAGAGTTTTCGGATCGGGTCAATGGCCTCGATCCACGCATCGAAGGCATGAAGATTCGCGTCGAAGACGAAATGAGCGCGCATCGTGCCTATCTGCAATCAATTGCAGTCGGTGAACTGCAAGCACAGAAAGAACGCCTGGACGTGTACACGATCCAGGCACGCTTCGCGCTAGCGGCCATTTACGACATCGCAGCGACGGTCGGCGAGGTGTCGGAATGAACCTTCGTTTTAACATCGTGCTGTTTGTTTGCGTGGCCGGGTTGTACGCCACGGATGCCGATGCGCGCGAGATCGAGGAAAAGGACACGATCAAAAGCCTCGAACGTCGGCACGTACAGATTCGTCCCGGCAATATGATTCTGAACAGCTCGGATCTCGCCCGTGACAACTACCGGGCGTTTCTTGATTTGGTATCCGACGACCCGGAGCTTCGTGCCGAGGCGATGCGACGGCTCGGCGATCTGGAGCTGGAGGCAACCGAAGCGGAGCAGCTCGGCGACAATATCGAATCGCTCGACGACCGCGGTTACGACAATGCAGTCGACCTTTATCAGCAACTGTTGGAAGCGTATCCGGATTACCGACGCAACGACACGGTTTTGTATCAGCTTGCACGCGGTTATGAGACGGGCGGAAAGACCGACGAATCGCTTGACGCATTAAATCAACTGATTCGACGCTACCCCGATACGCCGATTATCGATGAGGTGCAGTTCCGCCGCGGGGAGATGTTATTCCTTCGCAAGAATTACAACGATGCCGAGGCTGCGTACCAGGCCGTCATGGACTACGGTGATGCATCGCGGTTTTACGAACAGGCCTTGTACAAACTTGGCTGGTCGCAGTTCAAGCTTGCCTGGCACCAAGATAGCCTCACGCCGTTCTTTGTTTTGCTCGATCGCAAGATCGGCGATATTGAATTGCATGAGGGCGAGAATCGTCTTGAGGAACTAAGCCGGGCGGAGCAGGAAATTGTCGAGGATACGTTCCGCGTTTTGTCGATTAGCTTCTCGTATATGGAAGGCGCCAAAAGTATCGACGACTTTATGATCGCCAACGGTCAGCCGGACTACGCATACATCATCTACATGAATCTTGGCGACCTGTATCTCAATAAGGAACGATTTGTCGATGCAGCCGAGACCTATGAAGCGTTTGTTGGTCAGGATCCATTCCATCCAAAGGCCCCGTTATTACAAGTAGAAGTGATCGAGGCGTATAAGCGAGGTGGTTTCCCGACTCTGGTGCTGGAGGGCAAGAAGGGGTTTGTCGAGCGCTACGGCATGGATGGCGAATTCTGGGTACGAAATCCGGTCGAAGAAAATACAGCCGTCAAAGCGCATTTGAAGGCAAACCTTACAGACTTGGCGCAGTATTACCACGCCGAAGCGCAGAAAGAAGACAAGCGCAGCGACTATCAGGAGGCGGCACGTTGGTACCGCAAATACCTTGCGTTTTTCCCGGAAGATCCCGACAGCGCGAATACCAACTTCTTGCTTGCTGAGATCCTGTTCGAAAGCCAGGACTTCGAAGACGCAAAAACCGAATATGAACGCACCGCGTACGCCTATCCGATTCACGACAAATCCGCTGAGGCCGGATATGCGGCTTTATTGGCGTATCGGCAGCATGAAGAGACGCTTGACGGCGCGATGCGCGACGAATGGCATCGGGCCTACTTGGATAGCGGCCTTCGCTTCGCCGATACTTATCCGGAGCACCCGGAATCTGGCGCCGTATTGACGACGGTCGCCGAGGACCTGTTCAAACAACAGCAGTTTGACCTTGCGATTGCAGTCGGTCAGGCGGTCGTGGCCAAGCAGCCACCCGTGGACCCGCCGCTGGCTCGAACTGCGTGGACCGTTATCGCGCATTCACAGTTCGATATCGCAAACTTCGTCGAGGCGGAGAAGGCCTATTACAAGTTGCGTACGTTTACGCCGCCCGATGATTTACAAGCCGAACAGGACATCAAGGATCGTATTGCATCGTCGATCTATAAGCAGGGCGAACAGGCGCGCGACACGGGAGATCTCGAAAACGCTGTCGCGCACTTCACGCGCCTCGGTCAAGTTGTTCCGGATTCCGATATTCGTGCGACGGCCGAATACGACGCCGCCGCTGCGCTGATCAATCTGCAGGCTTGGGACCGCGCCTCTGGTGTGCTCGAGAACTTCCGCAATGACTATCCAGACAGCGAATTCGCCGACGATGTCACGCAAAAACTCGCCGTGACCTACCTTGAGTCGGGCCGTGGGATCGAAGCAGCCCGCGAATTCGAGCGCATCTCGATGGCAGAGACGACTGACAATGCGATCCGTCGCGAAGCGTTGTGGAAG
>Ga0224508_10000393_pt1 | contig 43379 bp, 41 predicted proteins | sample SF_Jan12_sed_USG_4_FD_170157 | JGI IMG/M metagenome (GOLD analysis project Ga0224508, IMG submission 170157) | Sediment microbial communities from San Francisco Bay, California, United States - SF_Jan12_sed_USGS_21 | ecosystem: Environmental > Aquatic > Marine > Sediment | place: USA... | reverse complement strand
AAGCCACCATATTGGTTTATAATTCACTGTCTTGGGGACGACTTGGCTTCGACGTGGGTCGCGAAACCTGAGGTGCATGCCGAGAATGTAGGGAATCTCGTAAACTCTCCTGCAAATTATAGTTGCCAACGACGACAACTACGCACTCGCCGCTTAATAACCGGTAGATTGCTGTTGGACTGGAGCCGTGTCTATGCGTCCAGGTTCCTTTATGCCCTCGGGTATTCGGGAACATTCCAGCATCGCTCTCATAGAATCGTGATGGATGCTCGTTCGGGGCTGAAGCACTAAACAAGTACCGGAATCGCTGTCTGTCTTCCCCGTCCGGCGGGTAGCAGCCAGTTAAATCAAATGTCGGAATAAGCATGTAGAGCCAATGGCAGAGGGCTTGCGGACGCGGGTTCGATTCCCGCCGTCTCCACCATTTCACCATCCAAAGCCGTCCGAGATAATCCCAAGGGCGGCTTTTTTATAATTAAAATTCAAGTATTTATGCCAATTTTACGTCAATTACAGTCCGATATTGTTCGTTGACAGCCACCCACATTTGGGGGCAACTGCATCTTGCTCTTTTATAGTTGCCCCTGTAACCATCCCCAAATTAGTTACAGGTATCATTCGAGTTTTCCAGCCCTTCATGTCTCACCCGATATTCCCGGGGAGGGAGTTCTCCCGGAGAGTCGTGGGGTCGGGATTCTGTTATCGTCCTAACACGGGGCGCAGATGACTTCTGTATTACTTGCTCAAAGCGTTAATTCGGCCAACACAAGGCCGATATCCTCGGGATCGACCTCCACGCTAAAGCCGAGTTTTTTCACCAGCGTACGCATATTGCGGTTATCGGCCAGGATTTCCCCGGTCATGGTATTGAAGCCCTGCTGCCGTGCCGCGTCGATCAGGGCAGTCATCAAGCGGGTGCCCAGGCCCCTGTTTTGCCATTCGTCTGCCACCACCAGCGCGAACTCGCAGCTCTTGCCGTCGGCATTGGTGCTGTAGCGGGCCACGCCCAACTCTTTTTCCGAGTCCGCGGTTTCGAAGACCGCGATCAACGCGAGCTCGCGGTTATAGTCGAGCTGGGTGAAGCGCACCAGCATTTGCTCGGTGAGTTCATTCAGCCCGTGCATGAAGCGAAAATGTTTCGATTCATCGGATAGATCGCGCACGAAGCTCTGCTCGATCGATGCATCCTCGGGACGGATCGGCCTGATCTTTATCCTGCTGCCGTCGCGCAGTTCGTATTCGCTTTCCAGATGGCTCGGATAGGGATGAATCGCCATGTGCGCATAGCGGTCAGGTGAGCTTTTCTTTTTTTCGACGACGATGCGCGCATCCAGTGCAATTACGCCGCCGGCATCGGCAATCAGCGGGTTGATATCCAGCGCGCTGATTTCGGGCAGTTCGCAAACCATTTCCGACACGCGTTGCAAAACCTGGACCAGGGCATCCATATCGATCGCAGGCATGTTGCGAAACTCGCCCAGCAGGCCCGCCACCTGGGTCTGGCTGATCATCCTTTTTGCCAGGAAACGATTCAGCGGCGGGATCGCAACCGCGCGGTCGTGCATTATCTCGACCTGGATGCCGCCGGCGCCGAATGTGATCGCCGGACCGAAGACCGGGTCGCTGATCACGCCGATGAGCAGCTCGCGCCCGTGCGCCCGCCGATACATGGATTCGACGCTGACACCGGCGATATCCGCATCCGGCGCTTTTTGAGCAACCGTGGCGAGCATATTGTCGAAGCACAGGCGCAGGGATTCGGCATTTTCGATATCGAGGCGAACGCCGCCAACATCTGATTTGTGGGTAACGTCCGGCGACAGGATTTTAAGCGCGACCGGGTAACCAAGCCTGTCAGCGGCCTGCACTGCCTGTTCAGCGCTACGGCACTCGGTACTTTCGTTGACCGGGATGAAAAATGTCCCTAGCAAGTCCTTTGACTCGGCCGAGCTCAGTACCTTTCTACGCTTGTCCAGCACGCTACCAATAATCTTGCGCGCGCCTTCGATATCCGGTTCTCCATGCGCCACCAGCGGGCCCGGTACCTGGCGCAGTAACTGCTGGTTTTTATAGTGCGTCGCCAGGTAGGCAAAGGCTTCGACCGAGGATTCCGGGTTGGGAAAAAACGGCAGGCGATGCTTGGCAAAACGGCGATTGGCCGACTCGACCTGTTCATCGCCCATCCAGCAGGCCAGCACCGGCTTTTCGCTGCCCTTGCGCGCCGCGATGACCGCCCGCGCACAGGCCAGCGGGTCTGTCATCGCCTGCGGCGAAAGCATCACCAGCACGCCGTCGACGCCCGGGTCCTGCAGACAGGTGGTGACGGCGACCTCGTAGAGCGTGGCGGAGGCATCGCCCAGCAGGTCGATGGGATTGGTACAGGACCAGTGCGGCGGCAGCTGCTCACTGAGTTGCTCGATCGAATCCTGCTGCAGGATTGCTATATTGACGCCGAGATCGATGGCGCGGTCGGTCGCCATGACGCCGAGACCGCCACCGTTGGTAATAATCGCCAGACGGTTGCCGTTGACGCGGTGCCGTGTCGCCAGCAACTGCGCCGCCGAGAACAGCTGCTCGACCGTCATCGCGCGCACCACGCCGGCGCGCTGCAGGGCCGCATCGAAGACGTCGTCGGCACCAACCATGGCGCCGGTGTGCGTCAGCGCGGCGCGCATTCCTTCCAGGTGCCGGCCGGACTTGATCACGACTACCGGTTTCATGCGCGCGGCAATGCGCAGTCCGCTTAAAAAACTGCGCGCATCGCGAATGCCCTCGACGTAGAGCAGGATGCTTTTCGTTTCCGCATCCTGACCAAGGTAATCGAGTAAATCGCCAAAGCCGATATCCGCCGCGTTGCCCAGCGAAACGATCGCCGAGAAGCCGATATCCTGCACGCTGGCCCAGTCCAGGATCGACGTGCACAGCGCGCCGGACTGGGAAACCAGCGCCAACTGTCCACGAGCGGCGGAACTTTTACTGAAACTGGCGTTCATGCCGATAGCGGGCCGAAGAAGTCCGAGGCAGTTAGGCCCGAGCAGGCGTATTTGATGCTTGCGGGCAGCTTTCAGCATCGATTTTTTCAGCGCCTTGCCGCGCTCGTCGCTGGCCCTGAAACCGGCGGAGATCACGATGGCGGCGCGGATCCCGTGCTTGCCGCAGGCTTCAATGATTCTGGGAATTGTTCGGGCCGGCGTGGCGATCACGACCAGGTCGACCGGCTTGCCGATTTCTTTCAGCGAGCGGAAACAGGGCTGGCCGTAGAGCTTTTTATGCTTCGGGTTGATGGCGTAAACCGGACCCTCGAATCCGCCATTGCGCAGGTTGTCGTAAACCCTTCCCGCCACCGAGTCCGAGCGCTGGTTGGCGCCGAAAACAGCAATGGCGGCGGGGGAGAATAGATGATCCAGGTAATGTGTACCCATATTTCCATCAAACAGGAGGTCGCAACGGACTGCCATTATAAATTGGGGTAAACTAAAACTTTAGCGAATCTATCGAATACTTATCATGACAATTTCCCTGATATCGCACCCGGACTGCGTGCTGCACGATATGGGTGCACATCACCCGGAGTGTCCGGACCGGCTCGGGGCCATTCAGAATCAACTGCTCGCAAGCGGCCTCGATTTCGTACTCATGCACCACGATGCACCAGCGGCGAGCCATGAGCAACTGTGCCGCGTGCACAGCGAGAAGTACGTGCAGGAAATATTCAATAAATCGCCCGCCGAGGGGCAGGCCTGGCTGGATCCAGATACCGTGATGAACCCGCATTCGCTGTCGGCGGCGCTGCATGCCGCCGGCGCCGTCGTGCTCGGCGTCGACCTGGTCATGGCGGGCCAGAGTCACTCGGCCTTTTGCAACATTCGCCCGCCGGGACATCATGCCGAGCGGGATCGGGCCATGGGATTTTGCATATTCAACAATGTCGCGGTGGGCGCAGCGCACGCGCTGGAAGTTCACGGCCTGCAACGGGTCGCGATTCTCGATTTCGACGTGCATCACGGCAACGGCACCGAACATATTTTCCAGGACCGCCCGCAAGTGATGTTTTGTTCCACCTTTCAGCATCCGTTTTACCCGTACTCGGGGGCCGATGTCGAAGCGGAGCATATCGTCAACGTACCGCTGCCGGCCGGCGCCAACGGCCAGTCCTTCAGGGAAGCGGTCGAATCCCGCTGGCTGCCCAGGCTGGATGCGTTTCGGCCCGAGCTGGTTTTCATATCCGCGGGTTTCGACGCGCATCTCGAGGACGACATGGCCGGCCTGCGGTTGGTGGAAAAGGATTATGCCTGGGTGACGTCGGAGATTCGGCAGATCGCGGAAAAACACGCCGCAGGCAGAATCGTATCGACGCTTGAAGGCGGTTACGCGTTGTCGGCTCTCGGCCGCAGCGTCAGTGCGCATCTCAATGCCCTGCTGGGGTAGGCAAAGCGAGCTAACCGACTGATTGCAAGATTATTAACCGACAAACGGTAGCAACGGATTGGGACTACGGACGAGCGGTCCACACGGTATCAGAATTTCGACTATAACCGGACTAATTAAGTGATCCAGGTAAAGAACCCAGGTCCGATACGATTTGATCCGAATCTCCCCCTGGGTTATCCTTGCCCGACTCTCTGCATATAACAGGAGGAACCATGAAAGCATTTCTCGTCAGCATCACTCTGGCTCTGTTTTTCACCATCGGCACCGCGTCTGCCGGCACTTCGCAAAGCGGTGACCCCGAATCCGGCTGCAACCACTACGACAAGTGGAAAGACACCTGAGCCAGATTCTGGACTAAACCAACCAATGTCCCGCCAGATAGCCGTTTATAACGGCTATCTGGCATGTATTAGCCGCATTCAAGCGCATATTCCACCGCTGGAAGCATGGTCATGACGACATAAGCCGCCCCGTTAGTGTATGGTTAATTGCCGTCAATACCGTTCGCGCGATTTCGACCGATGCCGAAATTTTCCGCCAATATTTCCACCCTGTTTCGCGAGTACCCACTGATCGAGCGCATCGGGCGAGTCGCCGACGCCGGATTCGACGCGGTCGAGATCCAGTTTCCCTATGGCGAGGATCCGCTAACGCTGAAAGCCGAACTCGGCGTCCATCGCATGCCGCTGGTGCTGATGAATTTTCCGGTCGGCGACCTGATACAGGGCGGCGAGGGGCTTGCCGCGGTGCCGGGCCGCGAGGCGGATTTCGAATCGGCCTTGCTCGAGGCGCGCGAGTTTGCCGAGGTCCTGCAACCGCAAGCGATGAACCTGCTTGCCGGCCGTCCTGCCCCGCATCACCATCGGAAATTGTGCGAGGCCGCCTTCAAAGCCAGTTTGCATAAGGCCTGGCAGGTCACCCGGGATCTCGGCATAAAGCTGCTGATCGAACCGGTTAACACCGTCGATCTGCCCGGTTTTTTCCTCAGCGGCTCGCAACAGGCGCTCGACCTGATCGACGCCTTGCCCGATATCGAGTTGGCCCTGCAGTACGACCTCTATCACATGCAAATGATGGAGTCCGACCTCGCGACCAGGTTACCGGCGATTATCGAGCAGATCGGACATATTCAGTTTTCGGACGTGCCGGACCGGCGCGAACCGGGTTACGGCAACATCGATTTCGATCAGATATTTAATCTGCTCGATGCGCTCGGATATCAGGGTTATATCGGCGCCGAATATTTTCCAGTCGCGCCTACTTCAAATTCACTGGCCTGGCTGAATCCGTATCGGTAGGGCTGCGACTCCGTTTAGTATGCGACCTCGGCTCGCTTCACACAAATTTCCTGGGCAAGGTATAAATGAAACAGCTGCCCTGACGATCGCCGTCGGATTTCACCCTGATTGTTTCGCCATGGGCTTCAATGATTCGTTTCACCAGGCCAAGCCTATCCCGGTGCCCCTGATGTCGGCCTGCAGACGTTCGAACAGACAAAATGTCTGATCATGGAAGACATGACGAATCTCCCCGTCTTCACGAACGATACGATACAATACTCGATCTCATGCGCGCCCTGATCGGAGGATTTCTAGTAGGAATTCGTGTAGTCCCGCGATCGGCGGGATGGACAACGTCGAGCGCCTTATCCCAGTCTTGCTGACTCTCGAGAACCTCTTCAATTCTGGTGTTGAAAATCTTGGCGAACCCGAGCGTACAGGTGCTGATACAGCCGTTCTTGCAGTCCTGCTCGCAATAGCCAATATCCACAAGCTTCTGCATGGCATAGAACAGTGTTTCACGATGCCGCAAGCGCTTTATCTCGGTTTTCAGCGCGGCGATTTCAGATTTCGGATCCTGGCTGGCCGTGCAGTACAAAAACTCTCAGTAACCGTATCGACGGTAAACTTGCTTGCAGTGAAGCTGGGACAGACTTCTGAATCGGCATTCTTATTGGCCCAATGAATTGTATCTTCAGGTTTCATTTATCCAGCTGTCACATTGTCGTGCATTATGACCAGACGGATTGATGACAGCGTCATATATTCGCCAACTTGTTAGGTATCGGCAGAATCAGCGATTTAAATCACACAATCGCCGCAGACGGATAGCAAAGCACCTTGCTTGTGATAATCTGCGCGCTTGCTAAAAAGTACCCTAGACAGCGGCTATCCGACTGGATTCCGGCCGCTATTGAGCAGCCATGACTAAACGGTCATTGCAAAAAACCATCGTATTCGACCACGGGAAAAGACAAACAAGTGCAGCTGGAAATTTCCATCATCAAAGATAAAGCATTCCCGCTTGCGGGAACGTTGCTTTTTGTCTTGTTCGTGGTCATGCTGCCGCGTTATACCGACACAGCCAAAACCTGGTATGTATTACTGATACTGACAGGATTCTTTTATTTGATTTTCAACATCGGGCAAGTCCGCGAAACCAGTACTGCGGAAAGAATATTCCTAAGTGTTGTTATCTTGAACTTTCTCTGGATTGCCTTTTGTTTTTATGTCAACGGTCAGCCCGGCCGCGGTAGTTCTTTTTTATGGGGGCGTCATTTTTATTTTACTTTTCTGATTCCGCTTTTCTTTTTGTTCCGCAAGATCGAAATTTCGGACTGGGTAATACTAATCGCACTTGTTACCAGCGTCGCGGTCTCGCTGATTGATATTCTGATCGACATGTCCCAGGGAATCAATTACCGACACCAGGGTATGAATCCAAACGGCTTCGGACCGATACAGCTTTGCCTCTCCGGTATGTTGTTATTTTACTTTCTCGAAAGGCCTCTAAAATCACTGCGCTGGCTCTCCCTGGCCGGCGCTTTGCTGGGCTTGTCAAGCATAGTTTTCAGCTTGTCAAGAAACACCTGGATGACAACGATTGTAATATCAATATTGTTCGTATTTTACCTGACTCGGTCGGTGGCGATGTGGAAAAAGCTGGGTATTGTCCTCTGCCTTATTCTTGTGCTCTCCAGTTCATATATACTACCAATTGTTAAAAATCGGGTAGATCCAGGGGTTACCAATCTCGCCGCATATTTTGCAACTGACGACTATCTTCATGAGAGCCGCTTGACTTCGCTTGGTGTACGCTTCGAGCTATGGAAAACCGGATGGAATATCTTTCTTGAAAATCCGGTTTTTGGTGCCGGTGTCGGCGGCTTTACAGTACTTGCGAAAGAGCATTCCGAACGCTATCAGGTAAATGAAATTGTTCACAAATTCAAGTACGTACATAACCAGTATATTGCAACCTTGGCAACAAGGGGTATCCCGGGACTGGTGCTTCTTCTTGCAGTATTCACCTTGCCGATTTATCTGGCGATATCAAACAAAACAGATAGCCGTCAACTCGATGTAGCTCAACTTTCTATAGTCCTTATATGTCTTAACTATCTAGTTGGTTGTATCTGGGAAGATCATTTCGAAACTAAACCAGCTACGATGTTTGTCAGTGCCATGTTACCGCTGTGGTTGGCCAGGATTAGTAATCACAACAAAATGCAAAAAACTGTATCAGACTAATGAAGAAGGCAAGATTCAAAGACGATGTCCCCGTCATTTCTGTAATCGTACCAATGTACAAGGTAGCGAATTACGTCCAAGAGTGTCTTGACAGTATTGCCGATCAGGATTTTGAAGAAACCTGCGAAATTATCGTGGTAAATGACTGTTCGCCAGACGATAGCGGGAAGATTTGCCGAAACTGGATAAGTACTCACTCTACAACGGTTAAATATATCGAAAACGAGCGCAATATGGGCGTCAGCAGTTCTCGAAATCGTGGACTGGAAGCGGCCGAGGGCGAGTATTTCATGTTTGTGGATCCCGACGACGTACTGCCGCGTCACGCAATGTCCGCTTTGTATCAGGCAGCCGAATCGTTTAATGTCGATATCGTCAAGGGCAATAACACGATTTTTACCCGCACCAGTGAAACCGAAGCCAGGTATAATGTCGGTAGTTCAAAGCTGGTCGAAAACGATGCGATACTGACCACCCTGTATGAGCACGACAGGGTACGCGGACACCCCTGGGGCAAGCTGTTTCGACGTGAGCAACTCGGTTGTTTCCGCTTTCCGGTGGGTGTACGCATGGCACAAGACTTGTTTTACTGTAGCGAAGTATTCGCGAATGCCAGGTCGTTATTGCTACTCGACAAGAACGTTTATCGCTATCGCAAACATGATAGCGGCTCGACAGGACGCAAGTTCGAATCGGGGTCTTACATCGACTGGCTTGAAGCTGTCGAGGCTACTGCGCAATTCGCTCGCAATCGGAGCCATTTGCGCGCCCACAAAAATCTGTTGGTTCGAACCATGACTCAGCTGGCGCGTGAAGCTCGCAAACTGCCGTCGGATCAAGCGCAAGAGGTATTATCAGATTTTGAACAGCGCTGTCGAAAGTGGCGGATACAACTACCCGGATTAATTCTGAGGGATAAACTCGGTCTGAAGTCACTCAGCCGATATATCAAGATGCGGTTGGCCATTCGACAAATACGTAGTAGCCTGAAATGCTCGTAAACTGGCAACATTTTCCATTCGCCTTAAACCTCGGGATTTATTAAGAATCCCATGACTCAGAGCGTAATCATATTTCGTAAACGTTTGCTATCTTATTCCGAAACATTTATTGCCGACCAGGGGCAGTTTCTACCCTGTTACCAACCGGTTTACTGCGGTTTCAGCCGTGATCGCTCGGGGCAGGCGTTAATCGAAAACGCGCCACAGGTCTTGCTTTCCGAGATCAGCAAAACGCCGATACTCAGTAAACTGGCCTTCCGATTGGGATTGTCGATGAACCGCAATTGGCTGGACGCGATTCAGCGGTATCAGCCCAAGCTGATCCATGCGCATTTTTTCAACGATGGCCTCGATGCGGTTAAAATAGGCAAACGGCTTGATTTACCTGTGATTACGACGGTCCACGGCCACGATATCACCAAGTATGAAAATGCAATTGCACAAAGCCGCAGAATCAGGCTTTTTTTGCTGATGTGGACAAGGTGATCGCGGTTTCGGACTTCATTGCCGAGCAGGCGCTTGCGCGCGGTTGCCCCGAGCAAAAACTGGTACAGCATTATATTGGCATCGACATGGAAAAATTCAGCCAACCAAAGAATGAAAGCGCTGAACCCTCGCTGCTTTTCGTCGGTCGGCTGGTAGAGAAAAAGGGTTGTACTTACCTGTTGCAGGCCATGGAACAATTGAAATCGCGTTTCCCGGAATTGAAGCTGACGGTTGTCGGTGATGGCGGATTGAAATCCTCGCTGCAACAGGAGGCTGTCTCGCGCAAGTTGGACGTGGATTTTACCGGCACCGCCAGTGCCAGCGAAATTCGACAACAGCTGGCAAGCTGCTGGTTGTTCGTCGCGCCCAGCATAACCGCCGAGAGCGGCGATGCCGAGGGATTGGGCATGGTTTTTCTCGAGGCCCAGGCATTGCAAACTCCGGTGGTGAGCTTTCGCAGCGGCGGCCTGGTCGAGGCGGTGGTTGAGGGAGAAACGGCATTATTAAGCGAGGAAAAAGACGTCGCCGGGCTTGCGCAAAATATCGCCCAGCTGCTGGAAAATTCCAGCCTGCGCCACAATATGGGCAAGGCGGGGCGCAAACGCGTCGAACAGTTGTTCGATGTGCGCAAGCAATGCGCCAAACTGGAATCAATTTACTCAGAGTGTGGCTGATGTTTGCATCGGTAATATTCACTACCTACAACCATCCGAAGTGGCTGGAAAAAACCTTGTGGGGTTTCTCGGCTCAATCCTACCGAGATTTTGAAATTATCGTCGCCGACGATGGCTCTGGAGAAGAAACGCGCGCGCTGGTGGAGTCGATAAAGTCCCAAATCGATATCCCGATACAGCACCTGTGGCAGAAAGACGAAGGTTTTCGAAAATGCAGAATCATGAACAAAGCCGTAGTCGCGAGTCGCGGCGAATACCTGATCTTTACCGATGGCGACTGTATCCCGCACCCCGATTTTGTCAAAAACCACGTCGAACTCGCGGCCGAAAACACACTGCTGTCTGGCGGGTATTTCAAGCTGCCACTCGATGTATCACGCGCGATCAGCAAGCAGGACATCCTCAACGGCGACAGCACCCGCCCGGGCTGGCTACTGCGCCATGGCGTGCCCTTCACGCCGAAGATTGCAAAGCTTTTCTCACATCCCTTGATGGGCGCCATCCTCGATGCGTTAACGATTACCCGGGCCACTTGGAACGGGCACAGCTCTTCGACCTGGAAGAAGCATATCATCGAGGCCAACGGATTCGATGAACGTATGCAGTACGGCGGTCAGGACCGCGAGTTTGGCGAGCGCCTGATGAACATGGGCATCAAGCCGCGCCAGGTGCGTTATCGCTGCAGTTGCGTACACCTCGATCATGGTCGCGGTTATGCCCGGCCGGAGTCGATCAGCAAGAACCGCAGTATCCGCAAGCATACCCGCGAGCAAGGAATTACGCGAACCGATTACGGTATCGACTCGAATCCACAGCAAAACGCGACGGCATCCTGAACAATGCCCGCCCTCGAATTGCAGCAGCAACAAATCGATGAACTGCGCGGCTTGCTAGAGGAGAAACAAGGTGAACTCGAAATTCAGTTAGCAAGCGGCGAGGATGCAACCAAACCGGTGACACTCGACCAACAGTCGGTCGGCCGGGTGTCGCGAATCGACGCCATCCAGCAACAGCAGATGGCGATCGCCAGTCAACAACAGGCGGAGCAGATTGCGAAGCGAATCGAACTCGCGCTGCAACGCATCGATAAAGGAGAATACGGCTACTGCCTGCAATGCGGGGAATCCATCGGTTTCGCGCGACTTCAGGTTCAACCCTTCGCCAGCTTGTGCCTCGAATGCCAGTCAGCCAGCGAAAACGGCTAGCGGTTTGCCCGCTGTCAGGTTTGCCCATTCCCGCGATAAGCCCTGCCCAGAATTTTCGGACTGCCGCCAATCGGTTCGCATTCGGCGGCAAAAAATCATGATTTGTTACGGCTGACTTCATTCGCCAACCGTTTTGTAATAACCTCTGGCGATGCCGTTAAGCGAAGCCGAAATCGAAACCTATCAACGGGCCGGACTGGTGGTACCCGCGCAGTACCGGGTGCCGGACAGTATCCTCACGCGTGTAAACCAGCTGTATCAAAAACTGCTCGAGGATAATCGTGATAACCCGGAGTTTTCAGCCGATTTTATCCTCGGGCCGCATCTTGATTCCGCGGGTGCCTACGGCATAAAAGGCGATCCTGAATGGCTCGAGTTCGCGCGCATCCCCGAAATTCTGGACATGGTCGAGCAATTGATTGGCGCCGATTTTATTCTCTGGGGTATGACCATCTTCGGTAAGCCGGCGCGCATCGGCAAGGCCACACCGTGGCACCAGGATGGCGATTATTATCCGATCGAACCGTTGGAAACGCTGACCGTATGGATTTCGCTGGACGGTTCGACCCCCCAACAGGGTTGCATGAGGTATATTCCGGGCTCGCACCGCGAGCATCGTATTTTCTCGCATCATTTCGAATATCGTGACGATTACACGCTGGCGCAAGTGATCGACGATGACCAGGTCGACCTGGATCAGGCCCGCGACATCGTGCTCGAGCCGGGGCAGATTTCGCTACACGACGTTTACCTGGTGCACGGCTCGGAGGCGAATCTTTCCGACCGGCGCCGCATGGGACTGGTACTACGAATCATGCCGGCCACCAGTTTTTACAACCACCACAGCGGCAAGATCAAGGAAGACGCCGGTTCGCCACACGGATATTCCAACCGCGCCCTGTTTCTCCTGCGCGGCGAAGACAAATCGGGGCGTAACGACTTCAACAGGGGACACGATTGAACAGCATCGGATTTATCGGCGTGGGCGAGCTCGCGCTTTATACCATCAAGGGTCTGCGGCGAGGCGGCTATACCGGCCCCATTTTACTGTCGCCGCGTAACCGCGAAAAGGCGGCATATCTGCAGCAACACTTCGATTGCGAGATCGCGGCCGACAATCAGGCCGTGGCCAGCGGCAGCGACTTTGTCGTTATCGCCACCAGGCCTGCGCACTGCCTGGATTGCCTGGCCGGACTCGAATTCAAAACCAGCCAGCTGTTGATCAGCGTGGTTGCCGGCATTGAAATCGAACAATTGCGCACGGTAGTTCCCACAGGCCTGCAAATCGTGCGCGCAATGCCGGTCAGCAGCGCCGAGGCCAGCGCTAGCCCGACCCTGATTTACCCGGATCACGGATTCGTGCGCGAACTGTTCGATTATTGCGGCAACGCGATCGCGGTCGACAACGAGGCCTTTTTCACTCAGGGCAGTATTCTGGCCTGCGTCTACAGCTGGTTTTTTGCGTTATACCAGGAACTGATCGCGGCCACCGAGGGACCCAGGCTGCCGTCCGAACTCAGCGCCCAGCTGGTCATGGGCATGGCCAGGGGCGCAGCCGAGCTGGCGCTGGCAAATCCGCAGCAGTCTCCCGGCGAAATTGCCGAAGCCATCGCCACCGAGGGCACCTTTTCGAAACTGGGGCTTGACCTGCTCAAGCAGCAACAGGCCTTCAAACCCTGGCGAGAGGCCTGCCATTTGCTGGAAAGGAAACTTGCTGAAAGCGACTAGCCCGCAAATCCCGAGCCGACTGCATCGAGATATGCGGGTCCGTGCCGGCAAGTGAGTTCATGACTCATCTTCCTGTTGTTGTGGGCGCTTCAACTGCTGTTGTTTCCGCTTCATTCTTCGATCAAGCGGTGCAGAAACAAAAAAACTCAAGTAATTCAATGGCCTATACGTTAGCAAAAACAAAAAATTAAATATTTTCGGAATTCGAACGACAACAGGAATATAATCGACCGTCCAGGACGGAAGCATGCACAACCGCCTCATGCAACATCAAAAGTTTAACCGCTGGCACGAAAAACAGCTCTATTTGAGCTTTGCCTGGCTGCTCAGCTGCCTGATGTGCGGCTTCCTGTTTGTCGCTATCATCGAGCTCGTCGCCAAAAACCTGTCCGGCATATTCACCATAATTTCACTGGTGGTACTGTATGCCATCGGTCTCGGTGCGATCGAACTGTTTCGGCGCTTCTGGATGCAGTTTACCTTCGCGCAGCAGTGCGCCAGCGCCGCTACCTGCGATCACTGCGGCAAATACGGATTGTTCGAGGTTCGCATCGATGCCTGGCCGATTTATGCGCGCTGCCAGAAATGCGATCACCAGTGGGTGATCGGTCAGGACAAGGAGTAGCTTGCCCGCCGATTGATCAACGGATTTGACCAATCCGCCGTACATGGTCTTTAATGGAGCGGTTTCTTCGACCGGTAGCATCCCATGTCCTCCAAAGATACCTGCATCTATCTCGGCCAGGCCCTTGCCGATTATGGCTTTAAAGACGGGCACCCGTTCGGCCCGCAACGTCATGACTCCTTCCAGGCCGAACTAATCCGCCAGGGGCTGGACAAGCAGCTGGCCATACAGACGCCGGTGTCGGCGAGCAGCGACCGCATCGAGTTGTTTCACACCGCCGACTACATCGACAAGGTGCGTGATTACTCGGTATCCGGGCATGGCTACCTCGATGGCGGCGATACGCCCTCTTTCGTCGGCATGTTCGAAGCCGCGAGCCATGTCGCAGGTTCAGTCACCGACGCTGTCGATCGCATTATGAAAGGAGAATTCAAACGCGCGTTTTCACCGATCGCCGGCCTGCATCATGCGCGTCGCCACGTCGCCGCCGGTTTTTGCGTATTCAACGACTGCGGTATCGCGATCGAGTATCTGCGCGAGCAGTACGGCATCCGCCGCGTCGCCTACATCGATATCGACGCGCATCACGGCGACGGCGTGTTTTACAGCTTCGAGGACGATCCCGATCTGATTTTCGCCGACATTCACCAGGACGGCCGAACCCTTTATCCCGGCACCGGGTTCATCAATGAAACCGGCACCGGCGCCGCCGAGGGTACCAAGCTCAATATCCCGGTGCCGCCCTATTCCAATGACGCGGTATTCGAAGAGGTTTGGCCGATCGTGGAAAGCTACCTGCGCAAGCACGAGCCGGAATTCGTCCTGCTACAGTGCGGCGCCGACAGTATCAAGGGTGATCCGATCACCAACATGGAATTCAGCCCGGCCTCGCACGCGCATGCGGCTGCGAGCCTGCGTCAGATCGCCGACGAGTATTGTGCCGGTCGCATGCTGGCCATGGGCGGCGGCGGTTACAACCACGACAACATCGCGCACGGCTGGACCGCGGTCGTCGACGCCATGGTCAAATCGGCGAACTAAACCCGGCAGAGGAAACGATTACTCCCAGCGAACGTAGGCTTCTTCCGCGATCGCCGCCTGCAGCAGCTCGATCAGCGGCAGCGCGCGCGTATGCAGGCTGACCGCGGGTTGATCTTCTTCGGCATCGCCGGCCGGCTCGACCTGCTGCGGCATCTTATCGAGAGCAGCCTTTAGATTGGCCAGCGCCGCCGGCACATCGCCGCTATCGATGGCGCCCGGAATCCTGCTGCCAAAACCCATCAATTCGAGCAGGCCGAGGCCGACGTCGCCGAACATGGTGATATTGGCATAGGCTTTGGTTTTGAATGTGATCAGCATGGAATCCTCGCTTCAGTCCTTGTCGAGTACGTACTGTAATATGCCGCCGGCTTCGTAGTAAGCCACTTCGTCGCGCGTGTCGATACGGCAGAGGACGTCCACAGACAGAATGCTGCCGCTGCTGTCGGTCACCGACAGCTCCAGCTTTTGCCCGGGCTGCAGCCCTTTCTGCATTCCCGAGATGCTGATTTTTTCAGCGCCGGTCAACTTCAACTGCTTACGCTCGAAACCGTCGATAAACTGTAACGGCAGCACGCCCATACCGATCAGGTTGGAACGATGAATACGTTCGAAGCTCTCCGCGACCACTGCCCGAACGCCGAGCAGGCGTGTTCCCTTGGCGGCCCAGTCACGGCTGGACCCGGTGCCGTATTCCTTGCCGGCGATTACCACCAGCGGCGTTTGCGACTGTCGATACTTCATCGCCGCGTCGTAAATACTCATCTGCTCGCCGCCCGGCATAAAACGGGTGACGCCACCTTCGACGTCCGGGGTCATTTCGTTTCGAATGCGGATATTGGCGAAAGTGCCGCGCATCATCAGTTGGTGATTGCCCCGGCGCGAGCCGTATGAATTGAAACTGTTGCGATCGACGCCGTTTTCAAGCAAATAGCGGCCCGCCGGACTGTCCACGGCAATCGCCCCGGCCGGTGAAATATGGTCGGTAGTAATCGAGTCGCCAAACATCGCCAGGATGCGAGCTTCGATCACCGGTTGCAGTTGGCTGCTGTTATCGAGGCTGAAATAAGGCGGATTACGAATATAGGTAGAATCCTCGTCCCAGCGATAGGTCATGCTCTGTTCGACGTCGATCTGGCGCCAGTTGTCATCGCCACGGAATACGTCGGCATACTGGCGCTCGAACATGGCCTGGTCGACTTTCATCACCTCGTCGGCGATTTCCTGGTTACTCGGCCAGATATCACGCAGGTATACCGGCTTGCCATCGGCGGAAGTCCCCAGCGGCTCTGAAGTCAGGTCGATTCGGGTGCTGCCGGCGAGCGCGTAGGCCACCACCAGCGGCGGCGAGGCTAGCCAGTTAGACCTGACGTGTTGATGAATACGACCCTCGAAGTTGCGGTTGCCGGAAAGCACGCTGGCCACGCTCAGGTCGCGCTCGCGGATCTGCTTTTCGACCGCCGCCGGCAACGGCCCCGAATTACCGATACAGGTAGTACAGCCGTAACCGACCAGGTTAAATCCGATTGCATCGAGATCCTGCTGCAAACCGGCCGCTGTCAGATACTCGGTGACGACCTTCGATCCCGGCGCCAGCGAAGTTTTGACCCAGGGTCGAGTGGAAATTCCGGCCGCTCGCGCGTTGCGCGCCAGCAATCCCGCCGCCATCATGACCCGGGGGTTCGAGGTATTGGTACAGGAAGTCACCGCCGCGATGACGACATCGCCGTCCTGCAGCTCGTCGTCGCTGGCGCGCTCGAGCGCGTCGCTACTGCCGATAATCGACTGGGTTGCGGCCTTGATAGCGGATAAGGCCACGCGGTCCTGCGGGCGTTTCGGCCCGGCTAGCGAGGCTTCGACCGTCGACAGGTCGAGCGTCAGGCTGCTGCTGAAAACCGGGTCCGGGGTATCGGCCTGGTACCACAGGCCCTGGGCTTTGCAATAGGCTTCGACCAGTTCCAGGGTTTGCTTCTCGCGTCCGCTCAGAGCCAGGTAGCGAATGGTTTCCTCATCGACCGGGAAAAACCCGCAGGTGGCGCCGTACTCGGGTGACATGTTGGCCAGGGTGGCGCGATCCGCCAGCGGCAGTTGCGTCAAACCCTCGCCGAAAAATTCGACGAACTTGCCGACCACGCCATGCTCGCGCAGCATCTGGGTTACCGTAAGCACCAGGTCGGTCGCAGTAATGCCTTCGCGCAACTGACCGGTAAACTGGAATCCGACGACCTGCGGAATCAACAGCGAAATCGGCTGCCCGAGCATGCCGGCTTCGGCCTCGATACCGCCGACGCCCCAGCCCAGCACGCCGAGACCGTTGATCATCGTGGTATGTGAATCGGTCCCTACCAGGGTATCCGGGAAAGCATAGGTTTTGCCGCCGACCTGATGTTGCCAGACGGTTTTTGCCAGGTATTCGAGATTCACCTGGTGACAGATCCCGGTTCCCGGCGGTACCACGCGAAAATTATCGAATGTTTCGGCGCCCCACTTCAGGAACCGATAGCGCTCGTCATTGCGTTTGACCTCCAGCGCCACGTTGGCGGCGAAGGCGCCGGCGGAGGCAAACTCGTCGACCATGACGGAGTGATCGATGACCAGATCGATCGGTATCTGCGGGTTGATGCGCTGAGGATCTTCGCTGGCGGCGTCGCGCATCGCGGCCAGGTCGACCACGGCGGGCACCCCGGTCAAATCCTGCATCAGCACGCGTGCCGGCCGAAACGCGATCTCGCGCTGCGAGCTGCGGCTCTGCACCCAGTCACCGAACGCCCGGATGTCGCCGTCGGCATCTTCGCCACCCTGCTCGAAACGCAGAATATTTTCCAGCAGTACCTTCAGCGAGTACGGCAGCTTTTCGATCTCGGGAATCTGCGCGGCCAGTTTCTCGAGGCTGAAATAATGAAAAGACTGGCCGTCTACTTCGAGTTCGTCCAGGGTGTTAAAGCTATCGCTTCCAGGGGTCATGGCGCATCTCCTACGAATGAACGCCGAGATTATATCGCGTTATTCGCAGATAAAATGAATAAGGTTTTCGTCGTTCAGATCGACTTTCTTTCCGAGGCTTATGTATCCGGAGCCAAACAGCGTGAACTCTTCCCGGCGCAGGAACACATCCTGACCTTCCGAAGTGCGCACGAAAGTGCCGTTGGTGCTTTGGTCGGTGATGATGAACTTGCCGCGGCGATGTTCGATTTTGGAGTGGTAGCGTGAAATCAGGTCCCCATTGACGATCAGCTCGCAGTCCTTGCCCCTGCCCAGGATATAGGACATAGCTTCGTCGGTGATTTCGTGGGGTTTACCCTCGTATTTGAGAGTCAGTTTCTTGGCCTGGTCGTAACGCGCTGGGTTGGTGAAACTGCTGGCGGTCGCCATATTGGTGATATCGCTTTCCTGTTCCCAGGTAAACAGATACACGTCGAGTTGTTCATTACGCCCCTTTACGCGTAGACGATCATAGGGTCGCATGTTGTTCGAAAGGTCGGCGTTCTTGACCAGGAAAGCGATTTCCTGGGTGCATAGAATCTGCCTTGCCTTGGCCATGCTGGCGATACGCGCCGCCACGTTGACCGTGTCGCCGAAAATATCGTCACTTTCGAGGATGGCGCTGCCGTACTGCATGCCAATACGGATGGAAACACCGATGGTTTCCGGGGAGCGATCGTCCTCCATCGCTTCCTGAATCGCCTTGGCGGCGAATACCGCCATATCGATATCGGTGAAGTACACCAGAATCTCGTCGCCTATGGTTTTGACCAGCTTTCCACTGTGGCGACGAGAGATCGAAATCAATGCGTTCAGCGCCCTGGAGATTCGTTCCCTGGCCAGGTCGTCGCCCATGTTTTCATACATGGCCGTACTGCCTGCCACGTCGGCAAACATAACCACGCAATTGATCGTTTCTCGCGACACTAACTAGTTTCCTTTAAATTTTCCGTCAGTTCTATCCGTTCAGGGCCCTTTTCTCTTTGATCCCTGCTGCAAGCCTCTTTTGATCGGGGCCGAGTCTACCATGACTGGTGCAGTCGTTCCTCAAGTTTATATAGCATGTCACTGAAAATTATAAAGAATCACGATGGGACGTTTGCCGAAATAAAGTCGATCGCGCGCTCGATCCGGGCGATGCTGCGCTGCCTGCCGACGAGTTCGATGGTCTGATCGATCGGCGGCGAAAACGAGCCGCCGGTGACAGCTACTCGCAGCGGCTGGCCGATTTTACCCATGCCGATCTGAAGCTCCTCGATTATGCTTTCGATGACGCCGTGTATCGACGACGAGTCCCAGTTTTCCAGTTCGCCAAACAGCGCATGCGCCCGCTGCAATGGCTCCAGCGCTGACGCCTTCAGCGCCTTGCCGGCGGCTTTTTCGTCGTAACTCTCAAATTCCTGAAAACAATAGTCGATACTGTCGACCAGCTGATTCACTGTCGCCACTCGCTGGCGATACAAATCGACAATAGCGGCGAGGTCCAGCTGCGGATCATAGTCAACGGCTAGCCGATCGAGCCTCTGCCGCACCAGCGTGAGGACTTCGTCCAGCGGCAGGCTCATCAGGTATTGCTGGTTGATCCAGTTCAGTTTCTCGGTATTAAATGAAGACGGCGATCGATTCAACGCATCTAGCGAAAAATTATCGATCATTTCCTGCTGGCTGAATATTTCCTGGTCACCGTATGACCAGCCCAACCGTACCAGGTAATTGAGCAACGCCTGCGGCAGGTAGCCGGCGTCGAAATATTCCATCACACCGACGGCGCCGTGGCGTTTCGACAAGCGCTTGCCATCGTCGCCCAGGATCATTGGCACATGCGCGTACTCCGGCACCGGCGCCTTCAGCGCCAGCAGGATATTGATCTGCCGCGGCGTGTTGTTGACGTGATCGTCGCCGCGCAGCACATGCGTTATTTCCATATCCATATCGTCGACTACGACCGAAAGGTTGTAGGTCGGGCTGCCGTCGCTGCGTTTGATGATCAGATCATCGAGTTCGGTATTGCTGACCTCGATCCAGCCCTTGACGTGATCCTCGAAACCGACCGCGCCGTCCGGTGGATTCCTGAAGCGCACCACCATCGGTTTGCCTGCTTCTGGCCGCAAGCCCAGATCACGGCAACAACCGTCGTAGCGGGGCTTCTGCTTTGCCGCCATTTGCTGTTCGCGCAGCGCATCGAGCCGCTGTTTCGAACACTCGCAATAATAGGCATCGCCCTGCTCGATCAACTGGTCTATGACCTGGTGATAACGATCGAATCGCTTTGTCTGGAAAAACGGGCCTTCGTCGTAGTCGAGACCCAGCCACGCCATGCCATCCAGAATGGCCTGCACCGATTCCGGCGTCGAGCGCTCGAGATCGGTGTCCTCGATCCTGAGCACGAAACTGCCTTCCATTTTCCTGGTATACAACCAGCAGAACAACGCGGTTCTTGCGCCGCCAACGTGCAATACTCCGGTGGGACTCGGGGCAAATCGGGTTTTAATCATGGAATCGGGCTAGCATTGAGACGCGCGGTATTTTAACGGAATATCGCGCCTCGGGTCGGAAAATTTTGCCCCTGCCCGCTAAAATCGCTTCTTCAGCTCCAGTACCGAACCGGCTTTCTGTATTTGCATGTGCTTGAGAAAGGAATTGCCGAGTAAAACCTCGGTCGGATGCTCACCGGCAAGCACAAAGGCGTCAACATTACTTACCCGAAGGCCGCCCACGCGCACCGAATCAAGCTTGACGATCCATGCCGGCACCAACGAGGCAGCGGTTTGCACGGTTTCGGGAACACCCTTGCGGAAATCAATATTGAGCTGCCTGGCCTTGTTGCCGCTCAGGGTCACCATGGTAGCGCCGGTATCGACCAGGAAACGGGTGGTTTGACCATTAATCCTGCCGTCGACGAAATACATGCCGTGGGAATCAGGATAAATCCGCAAGTTGCTGCGATCGGGCTTTTTGAAATTGCCCGCGATCGACTGATTCAGATTCAGTTTCGTCGGCTTGCCGTCGATGACGACCACGGCGCCGCGCCCGGAGGCCGATTGCAGCAGCACGCCTTCGAAGGTTTCTCCCTTATTGACAATTTTCTGCTTGTCGCCGACCTGTAGCAGCGCCTTGTCGGCGAACAGGGCGATTACCTTGACGGCGACCTCGGCGGCCACGGCGAAGCCCGGCGCCAGGTTCATAATCACCACCAGCAGGCTCAGTCGAAAAAAGCTCATCTAGCGCACCAGGTACAGCGCCAGCTGCATTGCAGCCAGTGCATACAATCCCGCCAGCACATCGTCGAACATGATCCCGAAACCACCTTTCATCTTTGCATCCGCAATTTTCACCGGCCATGGTTTAACAATATCGAACAGTCTAAATAGCACAAAACCCAGCACAATCCATTGCCAGGTCAGCGGCACCGCGATCATTGTAATCCAGTAACCGATGAATTCATCCCAGACGATGCCACCGTGGTCGTGAACCCCAAGTGCGTCGCTAGTGTACTGGCAGAGATAAACGCCAGCCACGAAGCCGATCACCACCACCAGCAGATACCAGGGCAGGCTCAGCTGCGCGAGCAACAGAAAAAACGGCACCGCGGCCAGGGTACCAAAGGTTCCCGGGGCGATCGGGGCAAGACCGGAGCCGAAGCCCAGCGACAGCAGGTGCGCGGGATTTAGTAACAGACGCGGCGGAATTTTAGCCTGCATATCTCACCGATTTGCGTCGCAGTAGTAAATTGGCGGGATGTGCAGGCTATGCAAAATGACGATACCCCTGCCGTTGATCGAGGTTGATCATGTCGTCACCATCCTGCAGATAATATCCGGATTCCGTTATCTCACCAATCGGGGTCAGGCGGCAATCCGGGTTGGCATTGTTCCAGTTATCAACCTCGCCGCAGAGCCCGGCCGGCAGGGTGCAACATATTTCGTAGTCGTCGCCGGCGCCGAGCGCGTACTCCCAGGCGCCATGCTGCTCGATCCACTGGTTGACCGGTAGTGACTCGAGACTGATTCTGGCGCCACAAGCGCTGGCCTTGAGTATATGCTTCAGGTCGCCTACCAGCCCGTCCGATATATCGATCGCCGAACTGGCAAACTGGCGCAGAAATGGTCCCAGTTCGAGTCGCGGGCGCGGCCGATTTAACGCCAGCACGCAATGCGATCGTAGCGCTGGCGTCAACTCCAAATTGCCCTGCTGCTGCGCCAGCCCCAGCGCCGCATTGCCGAGTACGCCCGAAACCAGAATGATATCGCCCGGGTTCGCGCCCTGCCGGGTGACAAATTGACCATTGGGCAGGTGACCGGCAATCTGGATACTGATCGCAAGTTTGCCACGGCAGGTATCGCCGCCGATCAACTGCAGGCCGTATTCATTCGAGGTCTCTTTCAAACCCTCGGCAAAGCGCGACAACCATTGCGGATCATCGTTGTCGAGGGTTAGCGACATTAGAAACCATGCGGGCTTCGCGCCCATTGCCGCCAGGTCGCTGAGATTGACAGCCAGCGACTTGTAGGCAATATCGGCGGGGCTGGTGTTTTGCGGAAAATGGGTTCCTTCGATCAGGGTATCCATGGCGACCACCAGTTGCTGGCCCGCCGGCAGGTCTACGACGGCGGCGTCATCGCCCACCCCGAGCAGCGTGTTTTCGGCAGCTTTGCCAACGTCGCTGAAATATTGCTCGATGATCGCAAATTCGCTCGCCATCGCTAGCTCCGGCGTATCGATTAACCGGCCGTTTCGAGCTTACGCAAAGCCTGGCATAACGGATCGAGTACGCCGTTGACGAACTTGTGGCTATCGTCGGCGCCATAGGTTTTGGCGAGATTGATCGCCTCGTTGATCACGACCTTGTACGGAATTTCAGGATGGTTTTCGAGCTCGTAAGTGGCGATTCGCAGGATACTGATTTCGATGGGATCGAGATGATCCTCGAAATTGGTGACATACTTGCGATAAGTCTGGTCGAGAGCTTCGGCCCGTGGGGGAACCTGGTAGAGCAGTTCGAGGAAGTACTCCTCGTCGCCGCTGGAGACGCCCTGCTCCTGCAGGTAATGGTCTCTTATCCAGTCGAGGTCTTCAGCCGACAGTTGCCATTGGTACAGCGCCTGCATCGCCTTGTCGCGGGCATGCTTGCGTTTCTTGATAAATCGCGCCTTGTCATTCACGAGATTGGCTTAACCGATCTTGCGCAGCAGGCTGATCATTTCCATCGCGCTCATGGCGGCGTCGGCGCCCTTGTTACCCGCCTTGGTGCCGGCACGCTCGATCGCCTGTTCAATGGTATCGGTTGTCAGAATTGCGTTCACCACCGGCAGCGAATGCGCCAGCGACAGCGAAGACAGGGCCTTGGCGCTTTCGCCGGCGACGATATCGAAATGCGGTGTCGAGCCTCGAATGACCGCGCCTAGCGCGATAACCGCGTCGTGTTTTCCCGCGGCGGCATATTTTTGCACCACTAGCGGTATTTCCAGCGCGCCCGGAACATGACTCACGGTGATATCATCGCCATCGATGCCCGCGCGTCGCAGCGTATCCAGCGCGGCGCTCAGCAGGCTTTCGACGATAAATCCGTTGAAGCGCCCGACAACGAGCGCAATTTTCGCCTTGGCTACCGTCAGGTCACCGTCGATTCTGTTGGCATCCGTCATTATCATTACTCCTGATCAGAAAAATACTCTACCACTTCGAGGCCGAAGCCCGCGAGACCGTGGAAAACCTTGGGTGCGCTCAACAGGCTCATCTTGCGTACGCCCAGGTCAGCCAGGATCTGGGCCCCGATACCGTAGGTGCGTTGATCGTCGCCGTGATCCTCGTCACCATGCCCGTGGATCATCGACTCGATCATGTGCACCATATCCCTGGGCGATTCCGGCTGCCTCAGGAAAACGATGACGCCTTCGCCGGCGTTGTCGACGGTCTGCATGACGTCGCGCAGCGGCCAGCCTCGACCTTCGGTGCCGGCGAGCGAGTCGGTTAAGGTGTTCTGTACATGCACGCGTACCGGAATCGGTTTTTCGGGGTCGATCTTGCCCTTGACCAGCGCCAGGTGCAGTTCCTGCGCGATGCTGTCCTCGAAAGCAAACAGCTTGAACTCACCGAAATCGGTCGGAAAGCGCGATTCGACGATGCGCTCAACCGTGTGTTCGTTCTCGATACGATAGCGAATCAAATCTTCGATGGTGCCGATTTTCAAATCGTGCTTCATGGCGAACTTTTCCAGGTCCTTGCGCCGCGCCATCGAACCATCGTCATTGAGTATCTCGACGATAACCGCGGCCGGCTCGAATCCGGCCAGTCGCGCCAGGTCGCAGCCCGCCTCGGTGTGGCCGGCGCGAAACAGCACCCCGCCCTTGCGCGCCATAACCGGGAAAATATGCCCGGGCTGGACGATACTTTCCGGCGTTGCATCGGCCTCGATGGCGGCGCGAATAGTGGCGGCGCGATCGGCGGCAGATATACCAGTGGTAACACCTTCGGCGGCTTCGATCGACACCGTGAAATTGGTTTCCATCGCGGCGCGGTTGTCTCCTACCATCAGCGGTAAACGCAGTTGCTTGCAGCGCTTCTCCGACAGCGTCAGGCAGATCAGTCCGCGCCCGTGCTTGGCCATGAAATTAATATGATCAGCACTCACCATTTCGGCAGCCATCAGGATGTCGCCTTCGTTCTCCCGGTCTTCGTCGTCCATGATCACGACCATCTTGCCGGCCTTGATATCGTCGATTATTTCCTGGGTCGAATTCAATTTCATATCGAACTGCGTTGGCTTATTCATGATTGATAAATCCCGATTTTATCAGGGTTTCGAGTATCTGTTGGTCTTTGTCGGCGGATGAATCCGCCCGGCCTTGCAACAGGCGCTCCAGGTAACGGGCAATGATATCGACCTCGATATTAACCCGGGAACCTGGTTGATAGTACTGAAAAACGGTTTTTAGCTGGGTATGCGGCACGATATTAACATCAAAACGATTTCCATCGACGCCGTTTACCGTCAGGCTGGTGCCGTCAACGGTAACCGAGCCCTTGGCGGCGATATAGTGCTGCAGCGCCGGATCGACCTCGAAGCGGTAGCGAATCGAACGCGCATCGGACTGCATTTCAACCATCGTGCCAACGCCATCAACGTGTCCGCTGACCAGGTGTCCGCCGAGGGCGTCATTCAGGGTCAGCGCCGGTTCCAGGTTGACCGGGCTGCCGACCGCGAGATCGCCGAGACTGGTTTTGTTCATGGTTTCGACCGAAACGTCGGCGCTGAAACATCCTTCGCCGAATTCGATCGCGGTCAGGCAGGCGCCGTTTACCGCGATGCTGTCGCCGAGCTGGGTTTGTGACAGATCGAGGTCGCCGCAATCTATCGTAAGCCGGATATCGCCACCGCGTAGTTCGCTTTGCTGGACGCTGCCCAGCGCCTGGATGATCCCGGTAAACATTAACTTAACTCCACGCTGTAACTGGTCATCGGCAATGAACTGGCGTTGTCGAAACAGGCGCCGGCCTCGACACCTGCGCGCGCGACCGCTTCGGCATCGTCGAGCAGCTGCCAGGCCACCTGCATCGCGCCGAGGGCGAATTCAGCGCCCGAACCGACCGCCCAGAAGCGCGTATACTGATCGACCTCGCGTAGCGAGTAGAGCCCGAAAATACCGCTGTGGTTCATGATCAAGGCGTCAACCCGGGATGATTCGTAGGAATCGTCGTCCTCGTCCTTGCTGTTGAGAAAATATTCCTCCTTGAGGATCGGGTGCAGTTGCCGCATCGACTCGAAGATGTGGAAGCGATCCGAAAAATCAACCTTGTCGGCATGCTTTTGCAACAGGTTCTGCATCACCAGGTGATGCGCAGCGCTACCGACGATACCGATGTAATTATCGTCGGCGAACGGAATAATTTTTTCGTAATCACTGACGAACTCCGCCGCCTGGCGGGTATCGCCGAAGCTGGTCAGGCTGTCGGCGGCTATACAGGCGCGATCGTTCTTTACTACGGCAACTATGGTTGACACGGCTATTCCTGTTCCAGGTTCAAAGTCAAGCGTATATCCTCGCCGATCTGCCGGATATCGCAAATACGACAGGTCTTGCGCCGATCCATGGTGGTTAACTCGCCCAGCGAAAAACCGCCGCGCGCCTGGTCGCCGAGCAAATGCGGCGCCAGGTAAAGTATGAGTTGATCGGCCAGCTGTTGATCGATCAGCGCGCCGGCAAGGCGAGGACCGCACTCGGTATGCACATCGTTGATACCGCGTGCCGCCATATCGCGCAGCATGGCCTGCAATGAAACCTGCCCTGATTCAGTCGCCGAAATGTCGATTACCTGCGCCCCCGAATCTCGCAACTGCCGTTTAACGGCCTCGTTTTCACTGCAGCTGTATATCCAGATCTCACCGTCGGTGGAAAAAATTTTTTCTTTGCCGGACAAACGCAATTGCGAATCCACCAGCACCCGCACCGGCTGCCGTGGCGCCAGCGATTGATTCAGCTCCTCGCTGCCTAGACGCGTGTTTAACGAGGGATCGTCGTCGAGCACGGTTTGCGCCGAACTCAGGATAGCCGACGCCCCGGCGCGTAAATACTGGACGTCTCGCCGCGCCGCCTCGCCGCTTATCCATTGGCTGACGCCGTTGGCGAGCGCGCTGCGTCCATCGAGCGACAACGCCATTTTTATACTGACGAAAGGCAGTTGCTGTTGCATGCGCTTGATAAACCCGCGATTCAGTTGACGCGCTTCCGACTCGAGTACGCCGCTGATCACCTCGATACCGCTTTTGCGCAGCTGCTCTAAACCGCGTCCGCTGACCTCGGGATTGGGGTCCTGCATCGCAACGATAACCCGCGCCGCTCGAGCGGCGATCACGGCATCGACACAGGGCGGCGTGCGACCGTGATGGGAACAGGGTTCCAGGGTGACATAAAAATCGGCGCCGGCGGGGATTACGGTGGACTGGATCGCGTTTACCTCGGCATGCGCGCCGCCGGTGAATTGGTGCCAGCCTTCACCCAGCAGGACGTCATTCTTGACAATCACGCAGCCGACGCGCGGGTTGGGATGGGCGCTGTAAAAACCCTTGCGCGCCAGCCGCAGGGCCTGCGCCATCCAGCGATGATGTTGTGCCGATGACGACACTAATCATCCTCGTCGATAAGCGGGACCTGTCTGCGGTGCATTTCGGGTGTGGGTTCGGCAGCCAGCGTCTGTATGGCCTCCTCGAAAGCCTGGATATCCTCGAAGCTCAGGTAAACCGAAGCGAAGCGTATATAGGCCACCTGGTCGAGCCGCTGTAACTCGTGCATGACCATGGCGCCGACTTCGCGCGACGAGATTTCACGCGTATCGATACCGACCAGCTGGCGCTTGATGTGATTGATCGCATCCTCGATCTGTTCGGCCGACACCGGGCGTTTTTCCAGCGCCCGCATCATGCCGCTGCGCAGGCGCATTTCGTCGAAAGCGTCGCGGCTGCCGTCGTTCTTAATCACCATCGGCATATTCAGCAATGGCGCTTCGTAGGTTGTAAACCGCGTCTCGCAGGAAACGCACTCCCTTCTGCGGCGCACCTGGGTCGACTCCGCCGCGAGACGCGAATCGACCACGCGGGTATCAGGCGTACCGCAGAAAGGACATTTCATGATGCGCCGGGATTAGCCCCGGTAAACCGGCAGGCGGGCGCAGATTTCGCTGACCTTGCTGCGCACGGTGGCGATCAGGTCTTCGTTACCCATGTCGTCGAGAATATCGCTCATCCAGTTGGCCAGGTCACGCGAATCCTGCTCGCTGAAACCACGTGTGGTGATTGCCGGCGAACCGATTCTAAGGCCCGAGGTGACAAACGGCGATTGCGGATCGTTCGGTACCGAATTCTTGTTGACCGTGATATGCGCCTTGCTCATGGCCGCGTCCGCGTCCTTGCCGGTTATACCTTTGCTGATTAGCGACAGCAGGAACAGGTGGTTGTCGGTACCGCCGGAGACGACGTCGAATCCGCGCTTGATGAATTCTTCCGCCATCGCGTTGGCGTTAACCAGCACCTGCTTCTGGTATTCGACGAAGTCATCGCTCATGGCTTCCTTGAAAGCTACCGCCTTGGCGGCGATGACGTGCATTAACGGTCCGCCCTGGGTGCCCGGAAATACCATCGAATTCAGCTTCTTTTCGATTTCCTCGTTTGCCTTCGCCAGGATGATGCCGCCGCGCGGACCGCGCAGGGTTTTGTGCGTGGTGCTGGTGCAAACGTCGGCTATGTCGACCGGGCTCGGGTAAAGCCCGGCGGCAACCAGACCGGCGACGTGCGCCATGTCGACAAACAGGTAAGCGCCGACAGCATCGGCGATATCGCGGAAACGCTGCCAGTCCATAACGCGCGAGTAGGCCGAGAATCCGGCGATGATCATTTTCGGTTTATGCTCTTTGGCCAGCGCTTCGACCTGGTCATAGTCGACCTCGCCGGTGTCGTTGTTCAGTCCGTACTGCACCGCGTTAAACAGCTTGCCCGAGAAATTGACCTTGGCGCCGTGCGTCAGGTGGCCGCCGTCCGAGAGGCTCATGCCGAGGATGGTGTCGCCGGCATTCAGCAATGCGAAAAACACCGCTGCGTTAGCCTGCGAGCCCGAGTGCGGCTGTACGTTGGCATAGTCCGCTTTAAAGATCTTCTTCACGCGTTCGAGCGCCAGCGCCTCGGCCACGTCGACATACTCGCAGCCACCGTAGTAGCGTTTAGACGGGTAGCCCTCGGCATACTTGTTGGTCAACACAGATCCCTGTGCCTGCATGACCCGCGGGCTGGTGTAGTTTTCGGAGGCGATCAGTTCGATATGATCTTCCTGGCGCTTTTCTTCGTCCTGCATCGCGTTCCACAGATCCGGGTCGAAGTCGGCAATATTCATCGATTTGGAGAACATCGGGTTATCCTCGGGGAAAAAGAAGGCGATGATACGAAAAACTTTCTCAAGTATCACTAAAAAACACGACAAATTAGTCACTTATAACGGCACCTGTGCTTGTATTTCGCAGATATAACCCTATCTATGCCGCAATCGACTGCGCCAGCCGGCAATTCGCAAATTGGTGTGGATTTCGCAGATTCGAGTGTATAATCAGCCCATCATGCAACCCAGGTACTAATTCATGGATAACGTAGGTATTTACACCCCACCGCAGGCCAGGGCGACTGTCACCGGCAGCGGAACTGAAGTTTTCGAGCCCAGCCTGACCCTCAACGAACTGGAAGTGACCCAGCCGGCGCAGGACAAGCTGCACGAAATTATTAGCCAGGCCGACGAAGACGTGTCCGCGATTCGCATTTACATTAGCGGCGGTGGTTGTGGCGGCCTGTCTTACGGCATGACCTTTACCGACCAACAGGGCGACTTCGATACCACTTTGCAATTCGATGGTTTCAGGATCCTGGTCGACGTGGTCGCACTGAATTACCTCAAGGGCGCTCAGATCGACTACATCCAGGAAGTCGGTCGCGAGCGCTTCGTTTTCAACAACGTGTTTGCCGAAACCGGCGGCTCGGGCGTCTGCGGCGGATGCGGCGCGGCCGGCGGCGGTTGCGCCTGATCACCCGTTACCCGCTCGATTAGCGCTGATCGACATCAGCCGACATCGTCCCTCGAAGCCTGGCAACACGCCGGGCTTTGTTGTTTTGGTGGCGCCCTCCGGCAGCTATCGAATCGCCGCCTACAGCTCAGCCGCACAGGCACTTGGACGGCCCATCCTGGTGATTTCCAACAGCGAGCATTCGCTGGTATCCGACGTCGCCAACGGCATCACGGTCGATTTCGAGCAACCCGCAGCCGCACTCGACGTCATCTTGAACGAGCTCGATGGCAAAGCGGTTGCCTGTGTACTTGCGACCGACGACAGTTGCGTGGAGCTGTGCAGCCGAATTGCCGACAGTCTCGGCCTGCCGCATAACAAAACCGATGCCGCGGCGATCACGCATCGCAAGGATCTCGGGCGCGCCGCGCTGGCCCGGGCCGGCTGCAATACCCCGCTATTTCAGGTCGTGGAACTCGGGGATATCGATGCCGGGCAGCTGACCGTGCCCTGCCCGGTGGTGGTCAAACCGCTGGCGCTTTCCGCCAGCCGAGGCGTCATCCGCGCCAACGACGAAGCCGAATTCGTCGCCGCCTGCCGGCGTATCGACAGCATTCTCGAAACCACGGGAGTCAGGGGATTCAGCCGCCGCCACCTGCTTGTTGAATCCTATATCGACGGCGAGGAGTACGCGGTCGAAGGCTTCATGGTCGATGGTGAATTCAGACTGCTGACGATTTTCGACAAGCCCGAGCCGCTGAGCGGACCCTACTTCGAAGAAACCTACTACATTACGCCGACGCGGCTCGCGACAGTGGCGCGGCAGCAACTGGTCGACGAGGTTGCCAAATGCTGTCGAGCCTATGGCCTCGAGCACGGGCCGGTGCATGCCGAGGCGCGCATCACCGTCGAGGGGCCGATATTGCTCGAACTGGCCGCGCGTACCATCGGCGGGCAATGCGGCCAGCTGATCGAGTTTTCGCTGCAGCAAAAACTCGAGGAACTGGTTATCCAGGGCATGTGCGGCATAACGCCAGAGGCCGGCGAGCGCGCCGAATCCGCGGGTGTACTGATGATTCCGATAACCGATGCCGGCATCCTGCAACGCGTCGAAGGCCTGACCGAGGCCATGCAAACTGGTTTTATCGAAGATATAGAGATTCACATCAACCCGGGGTACGAGTTGATTCCGTTACCCGAGGGCGCAAGCTATCTTGGCTTCATCTTTGCCAGGGCGCCGAATTTCGAACAAACCTACGCCGCGTTGAAAAGCGCCTATGGCAAACTCGGCTTTGTCACCCGACCGAAGTGGTCGCTGGAAAATCTCGCGGATTGATTTATTTCTTGGCGCCGGGCGCCCTGAATCCCGCCGGTTGCTGTCCCAGGTCGCCTTCCTTGAATATAAACCCGACCATATGCTGTTCTAGAATCGCCAGGCTGGCCGGATCGATCGTCGATAAGCCGTTTTCATTGATAATCATGGTCTGGCGCTCGATCCACTGACTCCAGCCTTCGGCGGAAACATTGTCATAGATACGCTGTCCGAGGTCACCGGGATACGGGACCCGCTCGAGTCCCGGGGCTTCTTCGCCCAGGACCACGCAATTTACCATTCGCGTCATTTTTACTGTCCAAAAAAAAGCAGCCGCTAGCCGGCTGCTTCATATAGTAACAAGAGTTAAGGCCAATCAGAACGAATAATTGACGCCAACCGACAACACCGGCCACAACTCCAGATCGTCAAGCTCCTCCTCGGCATCGGCCTCCATTTCCGCAAGCCTTTGATCGAGTTCGGCCTGGTCGAGTCCGTTGGGACCACCTCCATTCACGCTTGCATCGAAATCGACTTCCGGGTCGAGCATGGCGAGGCCGATGTCAGCCGTGAACGAAAATCCACCCTTGCCGCCGGCGGCACGGCCCCAGCCGATACCCAGATAAGGCTGGTAAGAATCGCTCAGCTTGACTTCGCCACCAATATCGCCATTGATATCGCCGGGAGCGAGCGGTTGACCGTCAACAATAATGCTGCCCTGTAGCCTGCCGCTCAAATCAACGGCACCGGTTTGTTTGAACAAGCCCGCGGTGATGCGAAATCCGCCGTTGAATACGTGCCAGTCGAGCAAAACCGCGTTGGAGCCGAAGTCGACGTCAAGCTCCGCTTCGATATCGCCTTCGGCGCCGTCGTCGCCCACGGTGATGGTTTCTTCTTCATCATCGATTTCGACCTCCGACACGGCCACGCGCAGGTTTACTCTCTTGCTCAGACCAAGGGCCAGATTCAGCCCGACACCGTTAATACCGACCTTGGCGCCGACGCCAACATCGACTGCGCTAGCGTTTGCGGCGGCAAAAAACAGCAGAACACCCAGTCCGAAATATTTTTTCATTTGTATATCCCTGTCATGTAGATTGTGTGTTGGCAGTGATTATAGGCCAGTCAGCATTTCACGCATAATTAAAATTTTCATCGGCTTATGCGGGCTTCTTCACGTAAAACGTATCATTTTGTTATTAATTTACTATTATAATTACAACTGCCAGAATAAACCGAAACCCAAAAAGGAGTTGCGTTGACTAGCTATACAGCACATAACGATCAACCATCCCCAATCAGCTTTCAAATAAACAGCCACGGCGTTACCGATACCGGTCATGTCAGAACCAAGAATGAAGATTCAATCCTGGTTCATGACGACGAGAATGTGTGGATTGTCGCTGATGGCATGGGCGGCCATCACGCGGGCGATTTCGCCAGCCAGACCATTACCAACAACCTGAGCCTGTTCAAGCAACACGCCTCGCTGGATGACAGTATTTTATTGCTCGAAGAAAACATTCTGAATTCGAATTCCATCATCAGGAAAAAATCGTTCAAGCTGGGCCGCAACGCGACCATTGGCAGCACGGTGGTCTGCGTCTACGTGTGGAAGAACTTTCTGTTTACTTTCTGGGCCGGGGACAGCCGTCTCTATCGATACCGCGATTCGACACTGGAACGACTGACCGAAGATCACAGTTATGTAGAAGAATTGGTCAGAATGGGTAAAATCGAGGCCAAGGACGCCGAGGAGCATCCCGCCGCCAACGTTGTCTTGAAGGCAGTCGGGATAGACGACAACCTGCGCATGGATTTCGACTACTTCGAAATGCAGGAAGGCGATATTTACATTATCTGTTCCGATGGTCTATATAAGGACCTGGAAGAGGAAAGGCTAACGCCTATTATAGAGTCGAACCTCGATAACATGACTAAACTCTCTGAAGCCCTGTTGGCCTCGTCTCTGGATGCGGGCGGCACTGATAATACTTCGATAATCGCGATGAAAATTTGTCAAAAGGAAGCCGATGTCTGAAGTCTGCCAATCGCTGATCAATGACTATCTTTCTGGATCACTGAACATCGGCGACCTGGAACAGGGACTGGCAAGCATCTTCGATGCCATGCCAGGGGGTCATGTCGACGCACAAAGTTACCTGCAGTCGCTTTACAGCGAGGAAAAAATTGACTCTGACGGCTTCACCGAGATTTCGCAGGTCATTTCCAGGGTCAACATCCAGTCGACACTGAAAAATAGCCAGGAAACCGATATTTCCTATTTCGGTGACGACAAGACGATGCACCTGACCGATCTTTCCGATCTCGAGTCCGACAACGGCGATGACGCCAACGACAAAACCGTCATCGTCAGCGTTAATCAGGGCTCCGGAGAAATTGAGATTTCCGAACCCTCGCTCGACGCGCGCGAGGACGAGTCGCCGGTGAGTCCAAAAATCATCGAAAAGCCACACAAGTCGGCGCGTTATGAAAACCTGGGACCTGGCGTTACCCTCAAGGATCGTTTCGTGCTGCTGGAAAAGCTTGGCCAGGGCGGTATGGGCGTGGTTTTCAAAGCCAAGGATTTACTCAAGGTTGAAGCCCAGGACAAGGATCCCTACGTCGCGATCAAGGTATTGACCGACGCTTTCAAGAAGTACTCGGGATCATTCATCGCGCTGCAACGCGAAGCCAGCAAGGCGCAGCGCCTGGCGCATCCGAATATCGCCACGGTTTACGATTTCGATCGCGACGGCAACACCGTCTTCATGACGATGGAGTTCCTGCAGGGCAAACCCCTGAATCAATTGATCAAGGAAATTGCCAAAAAACCGCTCAAGCTCGATCACGCGCTGCATATCATCGACGAGCTGTGCAGCGGACTGGCTTACGCGCACGAAAAGATGCTGATCCATTCCGATTTCAAACCCGGCAACTGCTTTCTGTTGAATGACGGACACGTCAAACTGCTCGATTTCGGCATCGCCCGCGCCAGCACGCAAACCGATGAAGAAAGAGAGAACACGATGTTCGATCCGGCCAAGCTGTCCGCGGTAACCCCGGCTTACGCTACTCCGGAAATGTTTGCCGGCATGAATCCCGACCCACGCGACGACATTTATGGCCTGGCCTGTGTCGCCTACCAGTTACTCGCCGGCGGAAAACACCCTTATAACAAGGTGGCCTCACCCAAGATCAAGGAACTGGGCATCAAGCCCAAGCCGATCAAGGGTCTGAATCGCCGTCAGCAAAAGACGCTGATGAAAGCGCTGACCGTGGTGCGCGAGGATCGCATCGCCGATGTCGACAAGTTTTCCGAGGGCATGCGCTCGAAGAAATCGCATTCCAAGTCGATTTTACTCGTCACCCTGTTTATCGCTGTAATCGGCGCCGGCATTGCCTATAAGCCATTTCTCGCATTTCGCGCCGAACAGGAGCTTTACGACAAAATCCAGCTGATCAAAAGCGGCGACAAGGCATTGATGATCGAGACCATCTGGTCGCTGGATCAACTCGAACCGGAACAGCAAAAGATTATTTCGGTCGGTTTGCGACGCGAAATCATTACTTTTTATCGCGATCGTATCCGTTCGGTATTCCGACCCAAGGAAGGCCTCTACGATTACCCGCAGGCGCAGAGCCTGCTGGCACAGGCAAAGCTGCATTATCCCGACTCGGTCGCGCTGTCGACCATCGAAGACCAGGTCAAGGAACAGCGCGACCGCCTGATGAACAGCCTGGTATCGCTTTACAAGCGTTATTTCAAGGCTAAAAAGCTGGTCAAAACCGCTAACGGCGAAGATCTGACCACGGTCATGCCATTGATCAAACGCGTCGATCCCAAGCATTACCTGCTCAAGGATAAGGCATTGTCGGATCTGTATTTGTCGGAAGCGGAAAAACTGATCGCCAAACGAAAATACAAGGACGCATCGAATTACATTGTTACCGGCCTCAAAATGTTCCCCGAGGACACCCGCCTGCAAAGCCTCAACAAGCAGATAAACGCGCAGTCCCAAGAGTGATGGAGCAACAGTCATCCCCACTTCGTCTGCTCGCTAAAACTTACGCGAACGACCTGATTACGCGCGAGCAGTATGTCGAGATCCGCGCCCAGCTCTTGAAGAGACTGCAAAGCAAGGGCCGCATCGACGAATCCGACCTGAAGAATTTTACCGCGATGACCCAGGGTACCGAGCCCCCTCAGGCGCAAAAGACCTATACCCCTTCCGACTGGATCATCATCGCCCTGGGCCTGGCCGCCTCGGCCGTACTGGCCTACGTGCTCTACGGTTAAACGCCCGAAACGGGCCCGCCTATCCACCGCAAAATACTAACAAGGTCACAAAAGTCGATCGGTCCGTCAAAATTTTGGCCATTTTCAGGTTGAATACGGGCCAAAATAGATTATTATCATCAATAACTTAACTCACATACTTAATTTTATTTATTAATAGTTTGGTTTGAAACACTGAAACTTTGCAAAATGTTAGGCAAGTCTCTCTACTCAAACGTGGCCGAGGCTATGCTCGGATTTCGTAAGCGTTTCGGTTTTCTCCGAGATTTGCTGTAACTCCCGTTTTCGGAACCTGTATGAACGCCAGTAAAGGTCGAAGCCTTTTATTGAACATTACAGTGACAGGATTGGTAATGTCACTACTGATTCCGGCGCCACTAATGGCGCTGGAACTGTCTGATATGGTGGTCGATTCGATCAGCGCGCACCCGGAGGTCAAGGAGAAAATTCATCTCTACCGGCAGGTCTTGAGCGATCGCGATGTCGCCGAAAGCGGTTGGCGGCCCCGCGTCGACCTGGAGGCATCCACCGGGTTTTACGAAACCGAATCACCGCTTACCGGAAACCAGTCGGAAGACTATAACAGCAGTAATGTCGAAGTCTCGGTGACGCAGAACCTGTTCAATGGCTACGACACCACTTATCAAATCGAACAGACCGAAGCCAGAACCAGAGCCGCACTGTTCGATGTCTACGATACCGCGGATAACATCGCGCTACGCGCAATTCAGGCTTATATGGAAGTCATCAAGCAACGTCGACTGTACCAGCTGGCAATTGAAAACGTCGGCGAGCACGAAGACATCCTGTCGAAGATTCGTGACCGCAATCTTTCCGGCGTCGGCCGCCGCTCGCAACTGCAGCAGACGGAGGGGCGACTGGCGCGCGCGCAGGCCAGCCTGATCGCCCAGCAAAACAACCTCGAGGATGCGGCGACGCAACTGCACCAGATCCTGGGACGTTACGTCGATCCACAGGCGCTGTCCGACCCGGACCTGCCGCCCCTGCCGCGCGAGGACCTGGATATGCTGATCGATCAGGCGCTCGCCGGGCACCCGGCGATGCAGGTCGCGGCCAGCAATATCGAAGCCGCCCAGTCCGATCATCGGCGCTCGCTGAGAAGCCGTTATCCGAACCTCGATCTTCGCCTCGCGACCGAGTACGGCGACGATATCGGGGGACTCGATGGCAACACCGAGGAAACCAGCCTGGTTCTGAACCTGAGTTATAATTTTTATGACGGCGGCAGGAAGCAGGCCGAGCGACAGAAAAAAATCAGCGCGGTTTACGAACAAAAGGAATTTGCCGCCAGGGTCCGCCGCCAGGTAATCAACACCCTGCGCCTGTCTTGGACAGCCGACGACCTGTTGACGAAACAGCTCAAGTTTCTCGAAGCGCATGTGACAAAAGCCGGTCAGACGGTGGAGTCCTACGAAGAAGAATTTTTCATCGGCCAGCGCGATCTGATCGACCTGCTCGACGCCGAAAACGAATTGAATAGCGCCCGCAACCAGTACGCCGAAGCTAAATATGACGCCCTGAGCGCACGCTACCGGATTTACGAGGGCATCGGCCGCCTGTTCGAGGCCGCCAACATCGAGTTTGAACTCGACCAGGGCCGACTCAAGATTGCGCGGCTGGTAGCCGACGGGACCGACCAGCTGCCGCTACCAGAGGACGAAGATGCCGACCAGGAAATCGATCCGCTGGATCATTGCGATAATTCGATAAGCGGACTTCTGGTGAATCCCTACGGCTGTCATGAGGCTATCGTCGTCTCCCGGGTCGAACCGGAAATGCCCAGGGAGAATTCGTCACCGATACTGCAAGACGACGAGTTTGAAATCGAAACCAACGGCATACTGATCATCACCCCGGCGCAATTACTGGCCAACGATACCGACGCCGATGCCGATCCGCTCGAAATCGTCGACGTCAGCCAGCCCGAAGTCGGTCGACTGGCCTTCAACCAGAGCAGCAACCTAGTTTACCGGCCTATCGAGGGTTTCATCGGCACGGATTTTTTCAAGTACACGGTGACCGATAACAAAGGCGCCGCCGTAACCGCGACCGCGACCGTGCAAATCAAGGTGCGCGAACCGAAAATAGTCAGCCTGTCGAAGATTCAGCTGGTCAACTTCGTGTACGACGAGGCCGAGCTGACCGATATATCGAAAATCAAGGTCGCCGCCATCATCGATCAGATCAAACTCGCCAAAGACATTAGCATTGAAATATATACCTACACCGACGACATCGGCTCGGATGCCTACAACGAAGTCCTGTCGGCGCGGCGCGCCAGCGCGCTGGAGAAATTGCTGATCAGCAACGGTATCGACAGTAACGACATCAAGGTCTTCGGCATGGGTGAAAAAAATCCGATTGCCGACAATTCCACCGAGGCTGGTCAGGCGATCAACCGGCGCGGCGAATTTATCTTCAAGGCGAAAACACCAGCCGAGTAAAGCAGGCAAGCACCGCGGCGTGGTCTACACTAAAGGCAGTAGAATGAGTTTGGAAATCTCTCCTGGAAACAACGGCCCAATGCAAGCGTCGACCCCGCGGTCTGCCTCGATATTACCGATTACCTGACCTCCCCCTGAGCGGGTGCCGGATTGCTCTGTGAAACAGGTTATCGTCCCTGTCTTTGCCGCGGTGCTGGCGATTTTGCCAGGCCAGCAATCGGCCAGCCCTTTGGTGAGTAACGACATGCTAAATCAGCTCAAAAGCGAGTATTCCGAACAGGCTTATCGGCGCGGTATTGCGATCAACAAACTACTGCTGCAGCTCAGGGGCCAGCCCATCGAAAAACAGCTGACCGAGGTCAATCGCTTTTTCAACCAGTTCGAATACCAGGAAGACCACCTACACTGGGGCGAGCAGGATTACTGGGCAACACCCAGCGAGTTTCTCGGCACCCACAAGGGTGACTGCGAGGATTTTGTCATCGCCAAATATTTTGCGCTGCGCAAGCTCGGTGTGCCGGACGAGCGCCTTTATCTAACCTACGTCAAGGCGTTGAAGCAGAACGTCGCGCACATGGTGTTGAGTTACTTCCCGACACCGTCGAGTATTCCGCAGATCCTGGATAACTACAATCCGCTAATCGTCAGCGCGAACAAACGTAAAGACTTGTTACCGGTTTACAGTTTTAACGCTAAATCGCTTTTCCTCACAAACGCGTCCGCCGGCCTCGGCAAATCACTGCCTACCAACAAGATCAAAAACAGCAAGTGGAAAAAGCTGCTGGCCGATATTCAAAAGGAAAAACAATGACCTTATTCAAACAAATTGCCCTGCTGGTATCGACGGTGTTCCTGGTACTGTTGCTGATTATCGTAGTGAACGATCTGTCGCGCACCGGAAGCTTTCAGCAGGGACAATTGCGTACCACGGCCCAGGACATGGCAACCACGCTCGGTATCGCCATCAGCAACCTGCCCGAGGGCGACGACCAGGCAACGCTCGAGGTTCTTTTCAACGCCGTGTTCGACAGCGGTTACTACACCCGTATCGAGCTGGTCGGCGTTGACGGCCAGACCATTCACGAGAAAAAACAGGAATTGAACCTGGAGGGCGTGCCCGACTGGTTCATCGGCCTGGTGCCGCTGGAAACGGTTAGCGGTTCGACCCAGGTGATGAAGGGCTGGACCCAACTGGGGAAACTCGAGCTGGAGATACACCCCGGTTTCGCCTACAGCAGCATGTACCAGGCGCTGATATCGGCGCTGCGCTGGTTCGCCCTGCTGTTCGTGATATCGCTGCTCGTGCTGTGGCTGGTGCTGCGCTACGTACTGGAGCCTCTGCAGCGGGTCAAGGAACAGGCCGATGCAATCCACAACAACCAGTTTGTGCAACAGCAAAAAATCCCGACGACGGTCGAGCTCAGACGCGTGGTCGAAGCGATGAACCTGATGGTGTCAAAGGTGCAGGGCATATTCGACGACCAGGAAAAAACCCTGGCCCGCTACCAGAAGTTGCTTTATCGCGACAACTTGACCGGACTCGGCAACCGCCGTTACCTGCTGGATCAGTTGCAGCAATCGACGTCGGAACAATCCCTGCATGGCTGTATGGCCATCATCAAGATCGTCGATTTCGACCAGCTCAGGGAGCAGCACGGCTACGAGGTATCCGATAACCTGATCCGCATTGTCGCCGATATGCTGCAACAAACCCATTGCGGACAACAGGCGGAGCGCGTATCGCGCTTCAACGAAGACGAATTCGCCTTTCTGAGCGCCGCCGACGAATCCGAGGTCAATGATTATATCCGCTCGTTATTCGACGCCTTTCAGCAGTTGATCGCAAAGCAGACCGAACTGGCCGAGGTGCAACTGCTGGCCGGTATCTGCGATCTCGAGGCCGGCGGCGAGGTTGGCAGCATTCTATCCGGTATCGACTATTGCCTGTCGCAGGCCAATACCCGCGGCCCGTTTTCGATCGAACGCCAGCTGTCGACCAGCCTGGAGCTACCGCAGGGCAAGATGCAGTGGCGCAGCTGGCTCGAATCCGTGCTCGAATCGAAACAGCTATTTCTGGTCGGCCAACTGGCGATCAGCAACGACCGCGTGGCACTGCAGCGCGAACTATTCATCCGCGCACGTGACCAGCAGGGCGAGATCGTGCCCGCCTCCGCCTTCATGCCGATGGCCTCCAGCCTCGGCATGGCGCTCGATATCGATCGCGAAGTATTTCGCCTGGTGGCATCGAACCAGCAGCTGGATCGCAGCATTCCGCTGGCGCTGAACTTGAGCGCGGCATTTTTCGAGCTGGCCGAGGCACAGGAAGAGTTCGATCAGCTGCTGGTCGACTACGCCCAATCCGGCAATCGGCTCTGCATCGAAGCCAGCCACCACGTGCTCAACCAGCATCCGATCATGTGCGGCAAGATCTCGGATCGCGTGCACCGGCATCGGCATCAATTCGGCATCGACAACCTGGATCTCGGCCAGTCACTGCAACTGCTGCAAAGCGGCCAGTTCGACTATGTCAAGATCAACGCCATCACGCTGCACGAAATGAGCCGTAACGACATGGCGGCCGGCTTCCAGGCCTTACGCACCATCACCGACACGCTGGATATTCAAATCATCGCGGTCGCGGTCGATTCGCAGGAAGTCTTCGACGAACTCAAGGCGCTCGGAATCGACAGCATGCAAGGCAATTTCCTGGGTTCCCCGGAGGCGATCTAGTGGTTCGTGCGTTAATTTCGGCTATAATTCGCTCGTGTTTACATCGTGCCCCCGTTCACGACTATAACCAGCCTGCCCTGTTGGCGAGAATCCAGGCTGGCTCATAAATCACGCAACGATAGAAACAACCACATATGATCGATCCGCATCATCAGTATGATCCTCTGCTCGAGTGTCTGGTTATTTTCGCAAAGTTGCACAACCGACCGATCAGCGTCGACGCCCTGATCGCCGGGCTACCGGTCAAACCCGGCGCCGACGGCCCTGAGCTGTTCAGCGTTGATAGTCCCAAGGGTTTGTTTTCGCGCGTCGCCACCCGTGCCGGCTTTGCCAGCAGGTTAATCCATCGCGAACTGGACAAGCTGTCGCGTTTGCTGCTGCCCTGCATCCTGGTACTCAAGAACGGCAACGCCTGCATACTCGAAAGTATCGATCGCAAAAACAGGCGCGCCAAGGTTATTTTTCCGGAGATTGGCGAGGGTGAGGAATGGCTCGAACTGAGCCGCCTCAACAAGGAGTATCTGGGCTACGCCTTTCTGCTCAAGAAAGAGTTTCAGCAGGAATCCACTACCAGATCAGAGAAGGTCGACAAGGGTTCTCAGCACTGGTTTCGCGGCACGCTGGCCAAATCACGGGATATCTTCGCCAGCGTGCTTTTGTCGTCGATATTGATCAACCTGTTCATACTGGCGACGCCGATGTTCACCATGAACGTCTACGACAAGGTTGTCCCGAACGACGCCATCGCAACCCTGTGGGTACTGGCGGCGGGTATCGTCACGGTTTACCTGTTTGATACGCTGTTGCGTTTCGTACGTACCTATCTGCTCGAAATTGCCGGTAAAAAAAGCGACATCATCATGTCGTCGATCATTTTTTCACAGGTGTTGAACCTGAAAATGAATCATTGGCCGCAAAGCGTCGGCGCCTTCGCCAGCCAGTTGCGTGAATTCGAAAGCATCCGTAACTTTTTCACCGCTTCCACTATCGCCACGCTGGTCGACCTGCCCTTCGCCATCATCTTTCTGATTGTCATTTACATCATCGGCGGGCCCATGATCTCGGTACCGCTGGTGGTAATCGCGATTCTGTTGTTGTACAGCCTGATCCTGGTAAAACCGTTGAAGGCCAGCGTGGAGGCAACTTACGAGGCAACCGCGAACAAGAACGCCCATCTGATCGAAACCCTGCATTCGATTAAAACCGTAAAGGCGCTTGGGGCCGCGAACTACTCGCAATGGGTTTGGGAAGAATCAACCGGCACCATCGCCAACAAATCGATGCGCGCACGCATACTTTCGTCTTCAATCTCGGTGGTCACCAACCTGCTGGTGCAATTCAACACCGTCGGCCTGATCGTGTTCGGCATCTACCTGATCAGCGACCAGGAGCTGAGCCTGGGCGGGCTGATCGCGATTGTCATGCTGTCTTCGCGTGCGGTCGGGCCGATGGGCCAGATCGCCGCGCTGATAACTAGCTTCGAGCAAACCCGCACCGCCTATCGTTCGCTAGACGAACTAATGCAAAAACCAATCGAGCGCCCCGAGGGTAAAGGCTATGTGCGCCGACCCGGTTTCGACGGTGGCATCAGCTTCAAAAACCTGGATTTCAGCTATCCCGAATCTCCCAGAAAATCGCTCAATGACATCAGCTTCAAAATCCGGCCGCGCGAACATGTCGGCATCATCGGCAAGGTTGGTTCGGGCAAGACAACCCTGTTGAAACTGATTATCGGGCTCTACCAGGGTGATAGCGGATCAATCTCGATCGACGACATCGATCTCAACCAGATCGATCCGGCGGACCTGCGCAAAAACATCGGCTACCTTTCGCAGGATATCGAACTGCTGCGCGGCACCATCCGCGAGAACATCGCCTACAAGGATCTGCACGTCAATGACGAGAAGTTGATCGAGGCGGCGAATATCTGCGGCGTGGACCTGTTCGTCAACCAGCTGCCGCAGGGTTTCGATACCCAGGTCGGCGAGAGCGGTGCTTTCATATCGGGCGGCCAACGCCAGGCAATAGCACTGGGGCGCGCGGTACTGCTGAATGAACCGATACTGATTCTCGATGAACCGACAAACAGCTTCGACAATACTACCGAGTCCATCGTCAAGAAACGTTTATACGATTACACCCGCGACAGGACCCTGCTGCTGGTTACTCACAAGGCGCCCATGCTCGACCTGGTGGAGCGCCTGATCGTAATGGACGAAGGTAAAATCGTAATGGACGGCCCCAAGGATGACGTACTGAACGCACTCAAAGGTACTTAAGTAATGGATAGCGACGACAAGACAGACTTTGAAGATTCGACCCAGATTGGGGTACACGGCAAGCAGGATATGCAGTATATGCGCAGCCTGTCGGCCGCCGCCGTACACCGTACGCCGCGCTACCTGATCGCGGTGGTTATGATTATCGCCCTGTTCGTGATTGCCGCGATCCTGTGGATGAACTGGGCCAAAATCGATGTCGTCATCCGCGGCACGGGCAAGGTATCCCCGGCAAGCCAGGTACAGAATATACAGAGCCTCGAGGGCGGTATCGTCGAGGAGATCATGGTCAAGGAGGGCCAGGCGGTGGTCGCAGGGCAATCACTGATCAAGATCAGCGACATTGCCTTCTCCAGCTCTTTCGAGGAAAACCGGTTGCTCTACCTCGAACTGCTGGCCCGCTCCACTCGTCTCAACGCGGAAGCCTTTGATCGTCCGTTCAAGCCCGTACCCGAAGTCAGTGCCGATGCGCCGCAGCTGCTCAAATCAGAGAAAAGCCTGTTCAACAGCAACCAGCAGCAATTGAAGGAAACCCTGGGCGTGCTCGAAGAACGTATCAATCAGCAACAAAGCTCAATGCACGAGGCGCAGTCAAAACAGAAGCAGCTTAAAAAATCGCTGGAGCTGGTAAAAAAGGAAATCCGGATTAAAAAGCCATTAATGGATCGAGGCATCATCAGCGAAGTCGAATACCTGCAGTTGCAGCAACGCGAAGCCGAGCTCGAAGGTGAAATCGAAGCGGTCAAACTATCGATACCGCGCATCAAGTCAACCATCGAAGAAGCACGTTTCAACAAAAAGAAAGAGCGGCTCGACTTCCAGAACAAGGCGAAAAAGGAATTGAACGAAGTCAACGCGGAAATCGGCCGCATTCGGGAAACGCAGACCGCGCTACAGGACCGGGTCAGGCGCACTACCCTTCGCTCGCCGGTCAATGGCGTGGTGCAGCAGCTCTATACCAATACCATCGGCGGCGTCGTCAGCCCAGGCAGTAATATTCTCGATATTGTGCCTCAAGAAGATTCGCTACTGGTCGAATTAAGTATCAAGCCTGC